>Ga0193955_1001217_pt1 | contig 12368 bp, 7 predicted proteins | sample BB_6_MG_FD_140343 | JGI IMG/M metagenome (GOLD analysis project Ga0193955, IMG submission 140343) | Microbial mat bacterial communities from the Broadkill River, Lewes, Delaware, United States - BB_6_MG | ecosystem: Environmental > Aquatic > Freshwater > River > Microbial mats | place: USA... | reverse complement strand
AATGGAAATGGTATGCACGTACACCAATCACTATGGAAAGATGGTAAGAACTTATTCTACAAAGAAGGTGAGTATGCAAACTTAAGTGAAACTGCACTTCACTATGTAGGTGGTATTTTTAAACATGCTAGAGCAGTTGCAGCGTTTACAAACCCATCAACAAACTCTTACAAAAGATTAATTCCAGGATTTGAAGCACCAAGTATTTTAACTTATTCTTCTCAAAACAGATCTGCATCTTGTAGAATTCCTTATGGAGCTGGTGAGATGGCAACAAGAGTAGAGATGAGATTCCCAGATTCTACAGCTTGTCCATACTTAGCATTTGCTGCTATGATGATGGCTGGTCTTGATGGTATTAAAAATAAAGATGTTCCAGTTGGACCAATGGATGAAGATTTATTTGAATTATCATTAAATGAAATTAGAGAAAAAGGTATTCCTCAAATGCCACATACATTAAGAGGTTCATTAGAAGCTTTAATTAGAGATAATGAATTTTTACAACCTGTATTCACTAAAGATTTTATTGATACATACCAAGAGTACAAATTTGAAACACAAGTTTGGCCAGATGAAGCTAGACCAACAGCGTTTGAGTTTATCAGTACATATTCTTGTTAATATAAAAACAAACTATATAAAAAAGGTAGGGTATAACCCTGCCTTTTTTTATTTCTAATAACTACTTATTTCTTTAACTCCATTTTAAACTTATTTTAGATACAATAGCCTTAATAACGCTAGTCTATATATAGATTACTATAGATAAATAAAAAGGGATATAATGGGTTGTAACTTAGATAAATTAACTTCTTTTAAAGACAACTGTGGGTTTGGTTTAATCGCTCACTTAAAAAATAAACAGACACATCAAAATCTTGAGGATGCTATTACATCATTAGAAAGAATGATGCATAGAGGTGCTGTTGCAGCAGATGGTAAAAGTGGTGATGGTAGTGGACTTTTATGTTCTATACCAGATGAGTTTATGAGAAAAATCGCTACACAGAACAATATAGATCTTCCTCAACAATATGCTATTGCTATGGTATTTTCTAAAGAAGAAAAACAATTAGATATATTTAGATCATTTTGTGAAAAAAATGATTTAAAAGTTATATTAAACAGAACGGTTCCTGTAGATACTGATGCTTTAGGTGAATTCGCATTAAATATTTTACCAACAATCACACAAATCTTTGTTGTACCAAATACATTAGTTTCTGCTAAACGATTTGATGCTATGTTATATCTTGCAAGAAAAGAAGCAGAACATGCACTTGAAAAAGAAGATGACTTTTATATACCTACATTTTCATCAAAAGTAATTGCTTATAAAGGGCTAGTGATGCCTACAACTATCAAGCAATTTTATAAAGATCTACAAGATGAAGACTTTAAAATCTCTTTTGCTTTATTTCATCAAAGATTTTCTACAAATACTTTACCAAAATGGAGACTAGCTCAACCTTTTAGAGGAGTAGCACATAATGGAGAGATTAACTCAATTGAGGCAAATAGATTTAATATTGAGATTAAAACTGAAGCTATTACATCAGAAGTATTTACAGATGAAGAGTTACAAAGAATCTTTCCATTATTGCAAAAGGGTGGAAGTGATAGTGCTTCTTTAGATAATGTATTTGAATTTTTAATAGTAAATGGACTTGATTTCTTTAAAGCTGCTCGTTGTTTAGTTCCAGCTCCTTGGCAAAATGCACCACATATGGATAGTGAATTAAGAGCATTTTATGAGTATTGTGCGATTCGATTCGAAGCATGGGATGGACCAGCAGCTGTAAGTTTAACAGACGGTAGACATATTGGTTGTTTAATTGACCGAAATGGTTTACGTCCATCTAAATATATTCAAACTAAAGATGATAGATTTTTTATTACGAGTGAATATGGAACTGTAATCGTACCTGAAGAAGATATTATAGATAGAGGTAGACTACAAAGTGGTCAAATGATTGGTATTGATATTAAAACTGGTGCCGTTTTAAAACATGATGACATCAATGATTATTTAAAATCATCTCAAAACTATGAAAAATGGTTAGGTTCAAATATTAAATATTTACAAGAGTATATTGAAGATTCATTTTTAGATTTAAGTGGATATATCTTTAAAGATTTAGATCAAAGACAAAAGTATGCAAATATCACTTATGAAGTATTAGATCAAATGATTATCCCTATGGCTGAAGAGGGTAAAGAGCCAACTGGTTCTATGGGTGATGATACACCATTATCATGTTTTTCAGATAAAAACAGAAAATTTACTGACTTTTTTAGACAAAAATTTGCACAGGTAACAAATCCTCCTATTGATCCATATAGAGAAAAAGTTGTAATGAGTTTAAATACAGGAATTGGAAAAGCATATAATATTTTAGAAGAGAATGAACATAACTCAAAAAAATTAAAAGCTGCTACGCCTATTTTAATGAAAGAAAAATATGATGTTTTATTAAGTTTTGGTGATGAAAAAAGCGAAAGATATGATGAAGATTATAAAAACAAAGTTTTTAATACAACATTTAAATCTAATTTAAAAGAATCTCTTCAATCTTTATATGAAGAGGTTAAAACTTCTATTATAAATGATAATATTAGTATAGTAATTTTAGATGATAGAGAGGTTGCAAAAGACAATAAAACTATCCCTATGGCTTTAGCTGTTGGTTATATAAATCATCAGTTAGTAAAAGATAAAAAAGCTAGTAGTGTTTCTTTAGTTGTTGTAACAAGTGAAGTATATGATCCTCATAGTGCAGCAGTATTATTTGCTTTTGGTGCAACAGCATTATATCCATATATGATGTATGCATCAATTGTATCTTTTTATGAAAGAAAAGATATCTCTACTATGATTCTTCAACTTAAACTTAAAAATAGTGCAAAAGCATTAGGTGCAGGTTTATTAAAAATTATGTCTAAAATGGGTATTGCTACTATGTCATCATATAGAAACTCATCATTATTTGATATCATTGGATTAAGTGATGAAATTTGTGATGACTGTTTTACACATGCAAACACAGATCTTTGTGGTTTAGGTTATGAAGATATAGAAAAAAGAATAGAAGCTGTACATTTTGACGCATACTATAATGATAAATCAATGTTCCCTTTAAATATGGGTGGTTTTTATAAATACCTTGATGGTGGAGAATACCATGATTATGGTCCAGCTATTACAAAAGCAATGCACAATAAAAATGCAACAGGACAAGAAGATATTAGTGATTTTAAAGGCTTAAAAAATCTAATTGAAACTCGAGATAAGAAATTTATTAGAGATTTCTTTGAATTTAAAAGCGATAAAAATGCAGTAACAATAGATGCTGTAGAGCCTAAAGAAGAGATTTTCAAACGATTTGCATCGGCAGCTATGAGTTGTGGTTCTATCTCTGTTGAAGCACATGAAGCAATTGCAATAGCTATGAATACAATCGGAGCTAAATCAAATTCAGGTGAAGGTGGAGAAAATCCTAAAAGATTTGAAACACTTAAAAATTCTAAAATAAAACAAGTTGCATCAGGTAGATTTGGTGTAACTCCAGGTTATTTAGTAAACTGTGAAGAGTTACAAATTAAACTAGCACAAGGTGCTAAACCAGGTGAGGGTGGACAGCTTCCAGGTGCAAAAGTTACACCTATGATAGCGACACTTAGACATACAACACCAGGTGTTACACTTATTTCACCACCACCACATCATGATATATACTCTATTGAAGATTTGGCACAGTTGATTTTTGACTTAAAACAAGTAAATCCAAATGCTACTATAGCAGTAAAACTTGTATCAACAATTGGAGTAGGTACTATTGCTTCTGGTGTAGCTAAAGCATATGCAGATAAAATTATTATCTCAGGTGCAGATGGTGGTACAGGTGCTGCTCCACTTACATCTATCAAACATACAGGAAATCCATGGGAATTAGGTTTAAGTGAAGCTCATAATTCACTTAAAGCAAATCATCTAAGAGGTATGGTTCATTTACAAACAGATGGTGGTTTAAAGACTGGTATGGATGTTGTAAAAGCTGCGATGCTTGGTGCTGAATCTTATGCATTTGGTACATCTGTATTAACATTATTAGGATGTAAAATCTTAAGAATTTGTCATACAAATAAATGTAGTGTTGGAGTTGCAACTCAAGATGATGATTTAAGAGATAAATTCTCAGGTACAGTTGAAAGACTTATTTCATATTTTGAATTTTTAGCAGAAGATGTTAGAGAGATATTAGCATCACTTGGTTATACAACTATCGAAGAGATTGTTGGTAGAAGTGACCTTTTAAAAGTTATTGATGATAAATTTGCACAAAAATTTGACTTCCAAAATATTTTAAGAAGAATAGATGGTATAGATACTTGCCAAGTAGAATCAAATGAACCATTTGATAAAAATGAAGAATCTCACTTAGTTATTAAAAAGATTTTATCATCTATTAAAAACCCTCAATATCCTATCGCTATAGAAACAGAAATTTCTAATTTAAATAGAAGTTTTGGTGCATTAACTTCTGGTGAAATTGCAAAAAGATATGGTGATGTTGGACTTCCTGATGGAACTATAACATACAACTTAACTGGTGTTGCTGGTCAATCATTTGGAGCATTTTTAAGTAAAGGTGTAAATATTAATCTTAATGGTGTTGCTAATGATTATGTTGGTAAAGGTATGAATGGTGGTAAAATTGTTATTAAACCACAACTTCAAGGTTATCAATATGCAGGTGGTGGAAATACCTGTTTATATGGTGCAACTGGCGGAAAACTTTACATAAGAGCCAACGTAGGTGAGAGATTTGCTGTAAGAAACTCAGGAACAATAGCTGTTGTTGAAGGAACAGGTGATTCACCTTGTGAATATATGACAGGTGGTATAGTTGTAATATTAGGACCTACAGGTATTAACTTTGGTGCAGGTATGACAGGTGGTTTAGCATTTATCTATGATGAAAAAAGAGATTTTATAGATAATATGAATCAAGAGTTAATTGAAGCATTAAGAATCGATACAGATGATACAGAATCAGAAAGAATTTATTTAAAGAATTTATTAAAAGATTACGTAGAACATACAGACTCAGAACAAGCAAAAGAGATTTTAGAAAACTTTAGATCTGAGATAAGAAATTTCTGGATGGTAAAACCAAAAGATATGACAGTCTTACCATTAAACCCAGAGCAGGGAGACTAAAAAAATGTTAAATTTTACAAAAGTAGATAGAGCAAATCCTCTTAAAAGAGGAGTGATGGAAAGAATCAAAGACTTTAGAGAAGTGTATACTGTGTTTGATACAAATAAAGCGCAAGAACAAGCTGAAAGATGTATTGGTTGTGGTGATCCTTATTGTCATAATAAATGTCCTTTACATAATATTATTCCTGCATGGTTAAAACAAACAGCAAATAATGATTTAGAGTTAGCATTTAATATTTCAAATGAGACTTCTCCTTTCCCTGAAATTTTAGGAAGAATTTGTCCTCAAGATGTTCTATGTGAAGGTGACTGTACTTTAAATGATACACATGGTGCTATTACTATTGGATCTGTTGAAACACATATCAGTGAAACTGGATTTGATAATGGACTTAAACCAAAATTTGCAAATGATAAAATTGGTAAAAAAGTTGCAGTAATAGGAAGTGGACCTGCTGGAATTAGTGCTGCTACATTTTTACTAAGAGAAGGTTGCGATGTTGAGATGTTTGAAAGAGCAAATAAAGCTGGTGGACTTTTAACATATGGTATTCCTGGATTTAAACTTGAAAAAGAAAGAGTTCAAAGAAGAGTTGATTGGTTAGTAGAAGCTGGTTTAACACTTCATACAAATTGTGAAATAGGAAAAGATAAATCGTTTAAAGATTTAGAAAATGAATTTGACGCTATCTTTATAGGAATAGGGGCTACAAAAGGTAGACTTCCTGGAATAGAGGGTGAAAAAAATCCTAATGTTCATTTATCTATGGAATTTTTAACAAAAATTCAACAAAGAAATTTTGGTGAAGATGTAAAAAACTTTATTGATGTTAAAGATAAAAATATCTTAGTTGTTGGTGGTGGAGATACTGCAATGGATTGTTTACGAACTTCTGTAAGAGAAGGTGCTAAATCTGTAAAATGTCTTTATAGAAGAGATGAATTAAACATGCCTGGAAGTAAAAAAGAGGTTGTAAATTCAAAAGAAGAGGGTGTAGAATTTATTTTTAATGTATCTCCTGTATCAATTGATGATAAAGGTATCACACTAATAAAAACAGAGATGACAGAAGCTGATAACTCTGGAAGACAAAGTGTTAAAAATGTAGCTGGTAGTGAGTATCATGAAGAAGCCGATATAATTATTTTTGCACTTGGATTTGAACAAGAAGTACCAGCATTTTTAAAAGAATCATCTATAGATTTAGATAAGTGGAATGGTATTATTACAAATGATAAGTATCAAACTTCAAATAGTAAAATATTTGCAGGTGGAGATAGTGTTAGAGGTGCAAATTTAGCAGTTAGAGCTGCTGCAGATGGAAAAAATGCAGCAGAAATGATTGTTGAAAGTTTTAAGATATAAGCTAAACAATGAGTGCAATAAAGTTTTTATTGGAAAATGGTGCTGATGTTAACACTAAAGACCATAAAAACTTTACTTTACTAATGTATTGTGCCAAATATAATGATTTAAGTTCTATCTCTTTAGCATTATCTTATGGTGCTAGAGTTAATATAAAAGATTCATCAGGTTTTACAGCTTTAGATTATGCAATTAAAAACAATAATTTAGATACTGTAAAAATTTTAGTAGAGAATGGTGCAGAGATATTTGATGAAAGTTATATGTATGCTATGAAAAGTAATTATAAAACTATTGTAAAATATTTTGATTCATTTGATCCAAATAAACAGATTTTTCAAAAGGTAGGGTACTAAGTATGAACGAGATAAAACAGTTACTAGATTCTGGTGCAGATGCAAATACAATGGATAAAAATAATTTTACACTTTTAATGAGTTTTGTAAAATCTGGAAATGAACCAGTAGTAAAATTACTTTTAGACTATGGTGCTAAAGTTAATGTAAAAGACTTATTTAATTTAACTGCTCTTGATTATGCTATTAAAGGGAAACATACTTATATAGCAAAGATGTTAGTAGAAAATGGTGCTAGTGTGTCAGCTGATAACTATATGTATGCAGTACAAAACAATAATAAAGAACTTGTATCTTTTTTTGATAGTTTAGATCCAGATAAACAAATATTCTTTAAAAGTAGATTGAAATAACCACATATTATATACTATAATATAAATATTTAATAGAATAAAAAACTCCTTTTTTAATGTAGAAAAAAAACTTATTAAAAGATATATTAAGAACACCCATAAGGGTGTAAAAGTTTCACTACTTATAATATCTAAGTTGATTAGATATTGAAGTAACCCATCAAAGAACCCTCCTAAATTTACCATATGCAATAAAACACTAATAGGATAAAATAGAGTAAAAAGTATTGTTATTAGTGGAGAAAATAGTTGTTCAAGGGAAGTTGTCGCAAAAAAATAATGAACAATTGGATTTATTGCTAAATATATCCAAAAATTGAATATAAGTAACTGTAAATATTTATTCATCCCTTTAAAATATTTTAAAAATAATAAGATATAAAATACACCAGCAATACTAAACCATAATGATAAAGAAAAAAGTAGCTTTGGAAAAAGAGCTATGATGAAAATAGTTATGATAAAAAGTGTTTCAAAGGATATAAGTTTAATATTACATCTTAATAAAAACAGTGCAAATACAAACATCACAAACGCTCGTAAGAGAGATGCCGGTAAGTCTAAAAATAATAGATAAGTAAAAAGTATTATAGTAACAATAATCATAATATCAAACCGTTTATTTCTATAAGGTACTAATGAGTTATGAACCTTATTATAAAGAAGATGAAGTATAAAGTATAAGACGAAACTAATTAACCCAAGATGAAAACCTGATATTGCAATCAGATGTGAGATACCTAAATTACTAGCTAATTCTCTTATTGAAGGGTCAAGAGAAGATGCAAGAAAGAGTGCAGAATATAATGAGGCTATCTCCTTAGAACTATGCTGAGACTCTATTAATTGTATTAAAGATTCTTTGAGGGTCTTATCATGTTTTATTATTGTTAAGTTAAAGCTTTTTGTATAAAAACCTTTTAAATAAGAGTAAAAATCGATATTTTGAGTAACTACATAAATATTAATATTTTGAAATTTAAAAAATTGAGATTTTTGTTGTGTTGAAGTAAAAAAAGTGAAGTTTTTTGTTTTTATTTTTAATATAAGATAGTTCTCTTTTGAATAACTATTTACAATAGTGCCTTTTGTTTCATATATTTCATTTGTTTTAAATTTAGTAAAATTAGTATATTCATTATAAATATTAAATAAAAAAACTAGAAATATAATGATGAAAAAAACTCTTCTCTCTTTATTGTCTTTAAAAAGAGGAAGGTTTTGCATAATTTATGTGAGTGAAGTTGTGTGGTATAAGTCCATTAGTCCATCATAGAAGTCTTCAGATTTAAAGACATCAATCACACCAGAAGATGTTGTGATATTTTGATATATTCTTTCTAGTCTTTCTCTTCGTTCTGGAAATAAATCTGCTAGTATCATAGAAGATATCTCTTTTCTGATTAAAATAGATGGTGGAATTATTCCTAATCTAAAGAGTTCCATAAGTGTATTTTTATCATATTTTACATGGTGATGTGTTCCATGTGGACAGGTATCTGTACTTACTAAAGTTGTACATTTTTCACAATAAACAAATTCATTAAATAGTTCTATTTCAATGTTTATCTTCTGTAAAGTATCAACTCTAGAAATTAGTTTTTTATGATCCCAATACGCACCAAGCCCAGTATGGTTTTGTCCTAATAATAATCTTGTTGCTCCATAGTTTTTAGAAACAATAGTATTTAATGTAAGTTCATTTACCCCACCAAAAATATAAGTATTTTCTAAAGGTAATAAAAGTACTCTATCTTTAGCAACAAAATGATCTAAAAAGAACTGAATAGTTTTAAATCTTACTTTAAAACTAAGCTCATCATCTTTATAAGGTTTTCGTAAAAGGATTATGAGTAGATCAGATTTTTGTAGTCCACTTCTAATAAGTCTTTCATGTACTCTATGAAATGGTTTTCCTGATAAAATAATAGCAGAGATACTTTTAGCCTCAATATTTTGAACCATTTCATCTATTTGTTTTATATGGTCTTTGATATCATTAAAATCTATCTCATATTTTCCACAAATAGCAAGGTTCCCTAATCTTTGAGCTGTATCACTTGCTCCCTCATGTTCATGACTGTTTGTACCATAAATTTGTTTTACACGTTCATCTTTATTTATAGGAAAAATTTCATCAACTGTTATATACCCAACCTCTTTATTATTACAAACAAGTTGTAAAACATCTCCCTGTTTTGAATCTTCTAAAACTTTTTTATTTCTTTTTCCCGAGGGCGCTAATAAAAAAGGAAATGGAAAAACTTCATTTTTATACATTCCAGTTTTATTTACTTCATCTGTTTCCTCTTTATTCATTAAAGCTGTCACAGGTTTTAGTAAACCGTCTCGAGCCATAGCTAGTGTAGCTACTGCTTCTTTATCGATATAAAGAGATTTATTTACCGTTTTCATTTTGTGTAAGCTGGCTCTAAAAATGGAATAACTTGTTTTTTACGACTAAGGCATCCTTTTAACCAAAATTGATCATTTTCTACTTTGATATCCCAAGCTTTTTCAACAATCTCTTTTGAAGAAGTTGCAACTAATATTTGAGATCCCATTGCCATAATATCAGTTAAAATTAAAAGTACGGTATCATAACCATCTTCCTCTTTAAGTGCTTTAATATCAGCAATTAAATCATCTTTGATGTTGTCAAAAATAGATAAATCAACAACCTCTAGTTGTCCTATCCCTACTTTATTTCCAGCCATATCGAAGTTTTTAAAGTCTCTTTTTACAAGTTCTCTAACAGGAACACCATCAACTGCAGATTTCACTTTAAACATCTCTAATCCAACTGCTTTAAAGTCTTCTATACCAGCTATTTTTGCTAGTTCTTTTGCTATTTTTGTATCTATTTTTGTACATGTAGGTGATTTGAAAATTACAGTGTCACTTAAGATTGCACACATCATAGCCCCTGCTATATCTTTAGGGATAGCTATTTCATAATAATCGAACATCTCTTTTACTATAGTATTTGTACACCCTACAGCTCTAATCCAACAATCAAGTGGCGCAGATGTCATTAGTCCACCTAATTTATGATGATCTACAATACCTATAATATTTGCTTCTTTTAAATCATCAGGTGCTTCTGTATAGTTATTATAGTCTGTTAAAAAGATATCACATCCAGCAAATGAAGTTTTCAATTCAGGAGCTTCTAGATTAAATTTATCTAAAATATATTTTGATTCTGGATTCAATTCACCTTGTCTACAAGCTTTAGCTTCAGTTCCAAGTGCATTTTGTAGATATGCCATTGCTATAGCAGATACTATACTATCACTATCTGGTATTTTATGCCCACACGTATATAACATTATTTATTTCCTATATTTATATTTTTGCTAATTCTATAGTAGAAAAATTGAATATAAGGTTAATTATTTTATTAATAATAATATTTTATAACTGAATAGTCATTTATTACTTTATTACTCATTTTTTTGGATTTTAAAATAGCTTTTAACTAGCAAAACCACTTTTATGATTTGTGCCTTTTTTGATGACTATCTCTTTTTGTTTCTCTTTTCTTTTAATATCTTTTTCCACAAAAATTTTCTTTCTTGTAACTGGATCCATTTCGGTATAATACATCACAGCAGAATAGGTTCCAGGAGTTGGGATAAATACCTGAGCTTGTTCTGGATTTATTTTTAGTTCTTGGGTTGTAAATCGTTTTAATTCGTGCATATCTTTCTCTTGACATCCTGGATGTGCTGCTATTAAATAGTATGTTAAAAACTGTTTTTTTCCCATGTCGCGATTCAGTTTGTCATAAAGTTTTTTAAAATCGATAAGTGTTTGTTTTCCAGGTTTTCCCATCAAATCTAAAACATGCTGTTCAGTATGTTCAGGGGCTACTTTCATTTGACCTGAAATATGGTCTTTTACAAGAGATTTTAGATAATTATAGCCATGTTTTTTATCCTCTGTAATTAAATCATAACGTATTCCAGAAGCAACAAAAGCTTTTCTTATTCCGGGTATCTCTCTTACTTTTTTATTCATCTCAATGAGTCTACCATGATCAACTTTCATTGAGTTACATAAGTGTCTCGAATCTACACACCTTTGATGGTCACATGTTCCTAGTTTAAGTTTTTTGTTACACTCATACCCATACATATTTGCAGTTGGTCCACCAAGATCTGAGATGATCCCTTTGAAGTCTTTATATTCTTTAAAATCTTTAGCTTCTTGCACAATAGAATTTTCACTTCTTGTACGTATAGTTCGTCCTTGATGTACTCCAATAGCACAAAAATTACACTCACCCCAACACCCTTGATGAGTCATAATAGAGAACTTAATGGTTTCTAAGCATTTTACTTTTCCTTGAGGTCTATGATAGGGATGAAGTTCTCTTGTAAATGGCAAAGCGGATACTTCATCCATCTCCTCTTCATTTAAATAATCACAAGGTGGATTTTGTATTGCATATCTTGTATCTACTTTTTGAGACAAACCTCGTGCAGCTATTGGGTCATTGTTATCATAAAAGAAATCAAATAAATCGATATATTTCTCTTTATCTTTTAAACACTCATCAAAAGAGGGAAGTTGATGATATTCTTCTACATTCTCTTTAGAAATATAACAAATTCCTCGAATAGAACGATAATCTTCCTCTTTAGCAATAGCCTCAGTAAGTTCTTTTAGTGCAATTTCACCCATACCATATACTATAATGTCAGCTTTACTATCAAATAAAATAGGTTTTTTGAGTTTATTTTGCCAATAGTCATAGTGTGTTACACGTCTCAAACTTGCTTCAATCCCACCTAAAACAATAGGTACAGTATTTTTAAAAAATCTTCTTATTAGATTTGTATAAACTAATACAGCACGGTCAGGACGTTTGTTGTTTACTCCACCTGGAGTGTAATCATCATTGTTTCTAAATTTTTTGGTGGCAGTATAGTTTGAAACCATACTATCGATACTTCCACCACTTACACCCCAATAAAGTTTTGGTTCACCTAGTCTTTTGATATCCATATCACTATCAATATCTGGTTGTCCTATGATTCCAACTTTGTAACCAAGTTTTT
>Ga0193955_1001211_pt1 | contig 12414 bp, 8 predicted proteins | sample BB_6_MG_FD_140343 | JGI IMG/M metagenome (GOLD analysis project Ga0193955, IMG submission 140343) | Microbial mat bacterial communities from the Broadkill River, Lewes, Delaware, United States - BB_6_MG | ecosystem: Environmental > Aquatic > Freshwater > River > Microbial mats | place: USA... | reverse complement strand
GCCTCCTGGTGGTAACGGCGCTCTTTGCCGGTACCACCGGCAGGTTTTTTGTGCCTGGAAAATTATTAGACAGCTATAAAGCAACTTATGGCAGTCAGGCGGTCAGACGTTTAGAGAGCCTGCTATCCATGATGGACCAACAACGTGGTTTACCCGAAGAGCAGATTGTTATTAATGTAAACGATTTTTTTAACCAATTGGAATATCGTTCCGACATAAAAACTTGGAATAAAAGCGATTATTGGGCCAGCCGTCTGGAGTTCTTAGGCAAAGGGCAGGGGGACTGCGAGGATTTCGCCGTTGCCAAATTTTTAACCATGATCCAGCTTGGGGTTCCTGGTGAGAAAATATTTTTGACCTATGTGCGCGCCAGGGGATTTGCCGATGCGGCCCATCTTGTTGCAACCTATTACAAAAAACCGGGTACAGTGCCCTTTGTTCTTGACAACTACATTAAAAAGATCATGCCGGCCACACAACGCCCGGATCTGGTTCCTGTGTACAGTTTCACTGCCCGGGATCTATATATTCAAAAACAGCACGGCCTTGGCAAGCGTGTGAGTCGCGGACTGTTGAAAACCCAGCACAAATTAAAGGCCATTGATCTGGAAATCCAGGAGAATAGACATTGAGTCTCTTAAGACAGACACAACTATTGGTGACCTTCCTTCTTACGGCAACCCTGATTATTGTCTTGAGAATCAATTTTAATACGGCCAGGGAATTTACGGCAAATGAATCCTATCAGAACACAAAAAATAACGCCAATATGCTTGCCTTGACACTTAGCAATAGCGGCATGGATGAAGAGTTCATGAAGACCAGTATCAATGCAATGTTCGATGGCGGATATTTCGAATCCATCTCATTGGTCCGCCAGGACGGCACACTGGCGTATGAAAAACGAGAACCTTTGGCCATCCATGGCGTCCCTTCTTTTTTCATCTCTCACATTGATCTTGTTATCCCCGAAGTAGAGGCAAAGGTTATGGCGGGATGGAATATCTTCGGCACCCTTAAAATCAGAGGTCATCCGGGCTCATCCTACATAAAATTGTGGGAAACATTGAAACAGCTGTGCCTGCAGTTTGTCGTACTGGGCATTTTGGTTTTTGCCTTGAGTATTTTAGGATTGCGCCATCTTCTGGGTGCCTTGGAAACAATCAAGCACCAGGCAGAAGAGATTTGTAATAATGAGTTTATCACCAACCGGAATATTCCCCGGACCCCTGAGTTGAAAAAAGTGGTGCTTGCCATGAACGCCATGGTGAAAAAAGTACAGTCCGTTTACGATTACAATCTTGAAAATTTAACCAAGTACCAGAAATTAAGATATGAGGATAAGATTACAGGCCTGCAAAATCGTGCAGCTTTCATAAAGGAACTCTCCCGGGTGACTGGGGATGATGGGTCGGATGTCGGCGGGCATATCGTGATTCTGGGCATGGCCGGAATGGAAACGATCGAGGTCCCGGGAAACCGCCCGCTTGTTCATAAAATTTTCAAAAACATGGCGGATATTTTAGACGCCCGGATCAAACTTGTGGTACCCAAGGCGTCGGTCTACAGATTTCCACGGCGGGAGTTTGCCGTCATTTTGCCGGGTACCGACGCCAAAGCGGTTATCCTGCTTGTTAAAGAGGTGATGGGAAAAATTATATCGGAAACAAACAGGAATGTACCGGGCACAATAAATGCCTATGCCGGGGTTTCATCATACAACCGAGATGATGATGTGGGACGGGTGCTTTCCAAAACGGATTATGCATTGTCAGAGGCAAAAATCGGCCGGCCGGGAACAGTCCGTATATTTAAAGATCAGACGTTCCAGAAGGCGTTGGGAAAGCAGGAGTGGAAAACATTGATCGATGTCGCGTTTTCCGAAAACCATTTTTTCCTGACAGCCCAGCCTGTCCAGTCTGATGCCGGTGAATTTCACCGGGAAGTCTTTGTCAACATGGTGGATCAGGACGGTATCCAAAGAAAGGCAAACCTGTTTATCCCTATGATTACAACCCTGGGCCTTGCGAGTAAACTTGACCGGTATATCATCGAAGAATCAGCGGCATTCCTACAGGAAAATCAAGAAATAGTTTTGGCAGTCAATATTTCGACTGAATTTTGCAGGGACCATCTGGCTGTTGCCTGGCTGCGGCAGTTTCTTACGGATAAAAAACATCTGGCAGACCGCCTGTTGTTTGAGATTCATGAAAACACATTGATCAATTTTTCTGACATATGTTTTGAATTTTCCGGTTTGATCACAGGAAAGGGTTTTAAATTGGGTATCGACCGGTTTACCATGCATGATCTGTCACTTAAATCCCTGGATAAAATAAAACCCTATTACATTAAAATTGAACGCGATTATCTAGAGGTGTTTGATGACCCCCAGAAAGCAGATATGGTTTTAAACGCGTTGTTTGCAATTACCCAAAGCCTGAGCATCAAATTGATTGCCACAAAAATCGAGAATGAAACCCAACGGCTTGAACTTGCAGGCAAGAATATTACTTATTTCCAGGGACACGGCATTGCGGACATCATTACGCTAAAAGGATGAATATGAGCCAGCCCTATGCTTCGGATCCACTGATGCAGTGCCTGGTCGCTTTGACCCGGTTGAACCACTCCCCCAACTCGGAAAAAGTGCTTTCCCACGGCCTTCCGTTCGAACCCGGTGCCGACCGGCAGCGTTTGTTCAGTATCAAAAATCCCAAAGCCAATTTTTCGCGCGCTGCACAAAAAGCAGGGTTCGTTTCAAAGCTGCAAAAGCGCAAGCTTAAACAGATTCCTTCCCTGGTTCTGCCCGCAATTTTAACCCTTAAAGATGATAATGCATGTCTTTTGCTTGATATCGATTTTGAGAAAAAACATGCCGAGGTTATTATCCCCACTCTGGATGGGAACCCGGTTGAGATCAGCCTTGAAAAACTGGAAGCAGAATACCTGGGGTATGTGTTTTATCTTAAAAAAAAATATAAGGGCGCAAGTCTTGATCCTAATTCGGCCGGCATTTTAAAGAAAAAAAACTGGTTTTTCGGCACCCTCATGAAATTCAAAGGGGTTTATGCACGGGTTCTGCTTGCCACATTCCTGGTCAATCTTTTTGTCATTGCAGGGCCTTTATTCACCTTGAATGTCTATGACCGAATTATTCCCCACAATGCAACCGATACATTGTGGGTGTTGGCAAGCGGCGTCGGCCTGGTTTACATTTTTGATTTGATCTTGAAAAACATTCGAACCTATTTTCTTGAAAATACCGCCCGCCGCAGCGACGTGATTCTCTCTTCCATGCTTTTTGAACAGGCCATGAACCTCAAATTGCAGGACAAGCCGGGGTCCATCGGTTCATTTTCCAGTATTATAAAAGATTTTGACGGCATACGCTCCTTTTTTGCCTCAAGTGCCGTCACCGCATTTATCGATCTTCCCTTTGCGGCTATCTTTCTTCTGGTGATTTATTCCATTAACCACCTTATTGTGCTCATCCCCATTGTAACGGTGCTTTTGATTTTACTCATCAGTATCCCCATACGGTATTCAATCCAGAAAACCATCGACAGCACCCATGATGCCACCCACCACAGAAACAGTGTGCTCATTGAATCGCTGTCCAACCTTGAGGCGATCAAGGCGTTCAATGCCGGCAGCAGTATGCAGTGGCACTGGGAGGAGAGCTGCGGGTTTATTGCCGACAAAAGCCAACGTTCCCGTGTCAAATCCGGATCACTTTCCACCGTGACGGCCTTTTTGACACAGGTGAACAGTGTGGCGATCATTATTACCGGCGTCTACCTGATCAAAGACGCCCAATTAACCATGGGTGGCCTGATTGCGGTGAATATTCTTGCCTCCCGTTCCATTTCGCCCATGGCCCAGGCTGTCGGGTTAATGTTGAATTTCGGCCAGATGAAGGTGGGATTAAATGCCTTGAATACATTCATGAAAAAAGATGTCGAGCGCCCTGAAAATAAAAAATTTATTCACCGGCCTAACTTTAAGGGCGATATTGAATTCAAAGATGTGGGGTTTAATTATCCTGAAGAGCAAAGTCGGGCCATTTCAAACGTCAGCTTTCACATAAAACCAGGAGAGCGGGTGGGGATCATCGGTGCCGTGGGATCAGGGAAGTCCACCATCGGCAAACTGCTGCTCAGCCTGTATGAACCTAACGAAGGGGGCATTTTTATTGACGGACTGAATATCAACCAGGTCGATCCGGCGGATTTGCGGCACAATTTTTCCTATGTACCCCAGGATGTGACACTTTTCAGCGGAAGCGTCCGGGACAATATTACGTTAAAGGCGGCCCATGCACCCGATGATGCAATTATCCGGGCGGCCGGGATCGGCGGGGTGAATACCTTCACAGACCGCCACCCCCAGGGCATGGATCTCCAGGTTGGGGAAAAGGGAAGCCGGCTGTCCGGCGGCCAGCGACAGTCGGTTGCCGTGTCCATGGCATTTATCGAGAAATGTCCAATTGTCCTACTGGATGAGCCGACCAATGCCATGGATTTCAATACCGAAGCCCAGGTGATTGCAAATATCGGCCGTGTCACCAAAGGCCTTACCACCATTGTCATTACTCATAAACCTTCGATCCTTAAAATTGTTGATCGGATTCTGGTGATGGACAAAGGTGAACTTGTCATGGACGGCCCCAAGGATGATATTCTTACACGATTATCAGGGAAACAAAAATGACTATTGATATTGATGCTGTTAAAAAGATCCCCCCCAAAAGATGGCCTGTGGGAAACGGCAAAAAATACAGCCGGACGGATATTGAATTCATGGACAGCCTAAGTGCCGCCGTGTTGTCAGACAACCCGTCCAAAACCAATATCCTGTTGTATGCCGTTGCCCTGGTGGTGATTTCACTGATCGTATGGGCCAATTATGCCGAGCTTGATGAAAGAACCCAGGGGCTCGGCCGGTTGATTCCTTCCCGGCAGATCCAGGTAATCCAAAACCTTGAAGGAGGTATTATAAAAGATATCAAGGTGGTGGAGGGGCAGGCCGTTAAAAAAGGCCAGATCCTTGTTGTCATTGACAGCACCGGGGCCGGAAGTTCCTTTGAAGAGAGCCGGAGCATGATTGATGAACTGCGCGCCCGGTCCATCCGGTTGGCAGCCGAGGCCGGTCTTCGAAGCTTTCAGGCGGGCGTAGAAAAAGAAACAGATCTTGCACCGGATCTCCTTGAAAAAGAAGAACGGCTGTATGATGCTAATGTCGCACGTAAACAAAGTGAATTAGAGGTATTAAAACAGCGCATTCGACAGCGGGAGATAGAATTGTCCGATACCCGCATGTCCATTTCGAATCTGAAAATCAGCAAAGAGATGCTCGCAAGGGAAATGGCGCTAACTGAACCCATGTTTGAAAAAAGACTGGTGTCGGAGGTTGAATTCCTCCAGCTCAAACAACGGGTTTTGGACAAAAAACATGAGTATGAAAGTGCGGTAAACGAGGTTAGATCCCTGTCATCAAAAATAAAGGAGGGGCGCAACCAGCTCCAGGAGATCCAGAACCGGCATAAGTCCGAAGCCCAGGAGGAGCTGAACAAGGCCCTGGCCGAAATTTCTCGGTTGGAGAAAAATCAGGTGGCCATAGAAGATCGGGTATTGCGCACAAATGTGCGTTCCCCTGTGGATGGTACGGTGAAACAATTGCTGTTCAATACCCTGGGCGGCGTGGTTAAGCCCGGCATGGATATTGTGGAGATCGTTCCCAATGATGACAAACTTCTGGTCGAAGCCAAGATAAGACCCTCTGATATTGCGTTTCTTTATCCGGGGCTAAAGGCGGTGGTCAAGGTAACGGCCTATGATTATGCCATTTACGGCGGCCTTGACGGCAAGGTGGTGCATATCAGTGCCGATACCATCACCGATGACCGGCAGGAACAATTTTATCTTGTCAGAGTCATGACCGAAAAAAATTACCTGGGTACCGAAGATAATAAAAAAGAGATGATTGCGGGCATGACGGCCCAGGTTGATATTATTACCGGTAAAAAGACCATCATGCAGTATTTGATGAAGCCGATCCTGCGGGCAAAAGCCAATGCCTTAAGGGAAAGGTAGAGTCATGGTGTCTGTTAATATATACAGCAAAGATAAGACCCTGGTTCAGCTTTGCAGGGATCTGTTCGACGGCAGAAAAACGACCAGGCACCTACCGGCCAATAAAAAACTTGAAGGTTACGATATTTCACCCCAAGATATTCTGATTATTGATTTTCAAGCATGTGATGAAAAAGATGTGCCAAAAATTGTCTGCCCGTGCATGGCCCTGGTTGCCATCCCCCAAAAAGAGCAGGCCTTGCGGCTGTTGCAAAAGGGGATACGGGCTTACGGTAACCGGTTTATGCATAAGGACAATCTCAAACAGGCCGTTGAAACCCTGAAAGCCGGACAGATCTGGCTGCCCCCGGCCATCGTCTCCCAGGTTATTTCGGCATTACCTGCAACGGAATCCGAGAACCATGAAGAAGCGCTGTTGGACACTCTGACATCCCGGGAGGTAGAGGTAGCCAAATGGCTGGTGAGCGGCTTATCAAACCAGGAAATCAGTGATAAAATGTTTGTGTCCGTTCGGACGGTTAAAGCCCATTTGACCTCTATTTTTAAAAAGACCGGCTGTCGCAACCGGCTTGAACTTGCCAGCCGGATGAAATAAAAAAGTCGTACCGAGTTTCACCGTATGGATTTTTATGGATATTATTGGGACCGCCTGTTTCGTTTCAAGGTTTTATTTTACAAACAGTCCAACAAGCGAATCGGGCAACGAACGTCTTGTCTATCTTGCCTGCGTTTTTTATTTGACATGAGATTGCTCTGAACAGGTTTGTGGTTTGTTCGGCTGCTTGTAAAAAAGCAGTTCTTTCAACTTTTTGTCCTTTTCCTGCCATATTTGATTGAGCCAGTCACAAAATTGTTGTTTATATCTATCATTATTATAATAGTCGCCAATCAGTTGCTCGTTTACAGGAAATACATCTACGTCCACAATGATCTGTTTTGTCTTACCTGAGATGTAGTCCCAGAAGGTTGGAACTCCGCCTGGGTAAGCAATGGCGACATTGACAATATTGTGCAGGTATTCGCCCATGGAGCCGAGTACAAAGGAGATACCGCCGGCCCTGGGCAAGAGAAGCCGGTCAAAGGGTGAGTTTTGGCGTTGGTGTTTTTCCGGAGTAAACCGGGTACCCTCCACAAAATTCATCACCGAGACCGGGGTATGTTTAAATTTTTCACACGCCTTGCGCGTCCTTTCAAGATCCTTTCCCTTCAGGTGGGGATTGGCTTCAAGAAATTTTTTTGAATACCGTTTCATGAATGGAAAATCCAGCGCCCACCATGCAAGCCCTAAAAAAGGTACCCATATCAGCTCTTTTTTTAGAAAAAATTTCAGCATGGGGATTTTACGGTTAAAAATTTTTTGAAGCACCAGGATATCCACCCAGGACTGGTGGTTGGATATAACAAGATACCAGTCCTTTTTTTTTAGCCGGGTTAACCCGTTCACCTGCCACTCTATTTTGTTGAACAGCGCACAATTAAGGCCGTTGATACTGATCCACAGGGTTGCAAGCCAGATAAGGAATTTGTCGAGCAATACAATCATCCCCTTGAAGGGTATAATAAATTTTAAAATGGAAGTTAAAATCAACGGCACAGTCAAAAAAATGGTGTTGAGTAAAAATCCAATAAATGAAAGCGCCCCCTTAACCGGGGAGGGAAGAAAATCCAGCATGCCTGATACACCTTTTTTATAAATTTTTTATGGCATTCATAATGTTTTTCTGCATATAAGGTCAATATCTAATCAAAATTTAAAGGGGACGATATGGATGACCATTCCCACCACCTCATTTTAGGCGAGCTTGTTGATTTTTTAACTGGTAAAACCATTACAGATACCCATGATGAACGGTACCGCCAGCAAATTGCCCGGCATCTGGTAAACGATCTGAAATTTGATAAATCAGACGTAGAAGCAGGCCGGGAAATTACCCTTCAGGCCGGTGACCGCAGTGCGGATGTGACCGCTGATTTTCTGGTTTACAGGAATCAACGCGCGGTGATGATGATCAATTATGCCCCGGGTTCCCTTGTGACCCGGCGCCTACCGACCCTGGCGTTGTCCAGACTGATTTTTGATTATCAGATCCCCTGGGTGGTGGTGACCAATGGCCAGGATGCGGAACTGATTTCCGGGAATACAGGAAAAGTCCAAGGAGAGGGAATGGCATCCATTCCCGGACCAGATCATGCGCTTATAACCACTCTACCGGATGAATTTGAACCGGTGTCCGACAAACGGCGCGGTCAAGCCGAAAAGATTGCCTTTGCCTGCCTGGTGGATGGGTCCTGTATGGTGGAAAATTATTGTGACGAATGCTGATTTTTTCGTCCAAACACGGGTTTTCTTCAGACACTATTTAAAACCCGGTTCAGGTAAAATCCCGTATGGGACAGCGGTGAAGCGGCCACCTGTTCCGGGGTGCCCTGGGCAATGATCTGCCCGCCCTGGTCTCCGCCTTCGGGCCCAAGGTCGATGACATAGTCCGCGCATTTGATAACATCAAGGTGGTGCTCGATAATCACCACGGTGTTGCCTGCATCCACAAGTTGATCCAGCACGGCCAGCAGCCTTTTAATATCATCGGTATGCAGGCCCGTGGTGGGTTCATCCAGGATATAGATGGTTTTCCCTGTGCTTTTCTTGGACAATTCCCTGGCAATTTTTATACGCTGGGCTTCCCCGCCGGACAGTGTTGTGGCGGCCTGACCCAGTTTGATATATCCCAGTCCTGTTTCCCGAAGCGTTGCAAGGGTGTGCCGGATGGATGATATATTATCGAAAAATTCAAAGGCCTGGTTCACGGTCATATCCAGAACCTGGGCAATATTTTTTCCCTTGTATTTTATTTCAAGGGTCTCTTTGTTGAACTGCATGCCTTTGCACACATCACATCTGACATAAACATCGGGCAGAAAATGCATCTCAATTTTGACGATGCCGTCACCTTTGCACGATTCACATCGACCGCCTTTTATATTGAAACTAAACCGTCCGGCTTTGTACCCCCGGGCCTTTGCGTCAGGCGTCTGGGCAAACAACTCCCTGATATGGGTGAGAACGCCCGTGTAGGTGCCGGGATTGGATCTTGGGGTCTTGCCGATGGGAGACTGATCAATGTGGATCACCCGGTCTATAAACTCCATGCCTGAAATGGCGGCATGTTTTCCCACAGGCTTTTCTGACCTGTTAATTGTGCTTGCAAGGGCCTGGTAAAGGGTTGACAGCACCAGGGTCGATTTGCCCGATCCGGAGACACCTGTGACACAGGTCAGACACCCAATTGGAAATGAGGCATCAACATCCTTGAGGTTGTTTTCACCTGCCTTTTGGACCGTTAAGAAATTTTGTGTGCCCGTGCGTCTTGTTTCCGGCACAGGGATGTTTCGTTTTCCGGACAGATACAGCCCGGTGAGACATGAGGCGTTGAGCAAATCCTCGGGAGGTCCCGAAAACATAATCTCTCCGCCGTTTACCCCTGCCTTTGGTCCCACATCAACAATGTGATCTGCGGCCAGCATGGTCTCTTCATCATGTTCCACCACCAGCACGGTATTGCCCAGTTTTTTCAGGTGCATCAACGTACCGAGCAGACGGGCATTGTCCCGCTGGTGAAGGCCGATGCTGGGCTCATCAAGCACATAGAGCACCCCGGAGAGTTTGGAGCCGATCTGGGTGGCCAGCCGGATGCGCTGGCTTTCTCCGCCCGAAAGGGTTGCAGCGGAACGGTCAAGGGTGAGATAGTCAAGGCCCACATCTTCCAGAAAAGAGAGCCGCTGGGACAATTCTGCAAGAATGGGTTCGGACACGGTTTTTTCTGTGCCGGTCAGTCCAAGGCCCTTGATAAAAACAACCGCTTGCTTAACCGACATGGCCGAGATCTGATGAATGGTTGTATCCGCTACCCGAACAGCCGATGCGCCGGGATTCAGGCGGGAACCATGACATTTGGAGCAGACTTTATGCCCCATGTATTTGCCCAGATCCTGCCTGACTGATGCGGATTTTGTCTCCCGCAAACGGCGTGCGAGGTGTTCAATGACACCTTCAAACGGTTTTTCATAGACAATTTTTTTACCGGCCTGTTCAACATAAAAGGGGATTTTGTGGGTACCGGAGCCAGAGAGAAGAACCTGTTGAAAGCGTGTGGAAAGGTCTTTAAACGGGGTGTAGATATCCTCATCATAATGGGTCACCAACGCGTCCAAAAATTCCATATGACGCACCGAATCCTTGCCGGCCCATGGAAGTATAGCCCCTTGGCGCAAGGACAGATGATGGTTCGGGACAATTTTGCCAGGATCAAATTCAGTCAGATGGCCAAGTCCATCACAATGGGGACAGGCGCCCTGGGGTGAGTTAAAGGAAAAACTGGCCGGAGAAAATTGCGGATAGGAGATACCGCAGGTGTGGCAGGTGGCCTTTTCACTGAAAAGGATCTGCGTCTTTAGATCCAGATTATCAATGACCACCTGACCCTGGGCAAGGGTGAGTGCGGTTTCAACGGAATCGGTCAGCCGTTGTTCGACCCCCTGTTTTAGAATTAGTCGATCCACCACAACATCAATATTATGCGCCTTTTTTTTATCAAGGACTGGTGCATCCTCAATCAAGCAGACATGCCCATCAATTTTAACCCTTGCAAACCCTTCTTTTTTCAGGTGATGGATAAGTTTTTCGTGCCCCCCTTTTTTATGGGTCACCACAGGGGCCAGCACCATAATTTTTTGTGGCGTTTCCGGCATCGGCTCAACGATGCTTTGTATAATTTGATCAATGGATGCACTATCAATGGGTTTGCCGCAGACGTGGCAGTGGGGTCTTCCGGCCCGGGCGAAAAGAAGACGCAGGTAATCATAGATCTCCGTGACGGTGCCCACTGTGGACCTGGGATTGTGGGAGGCGGTTTTCTGTTCAATGGCAATGGCAGGGGAGAGCCCGTCTATGGCATCCACATCGGGTTTGTCCATCTGGCCCAAAAACTGGCGGGCATAGGTGGACAATGATTCCACATAGCGTCTCTGGCCTTCGGCATACAAAGTGTCAAAGGCCAACGTGGATTTGCCCGAACCTGAAAGTCCGGTGATCACCGTCAGGCTGTTTTTGGGAATGCTTACATCAATATTTTTCAGATTATGGGTTCTGGCCCCTTTGATGATGATGTGATCAACTGCCATTATTATTGTTATGCCTTTTTTGATTGATTGCCTGGACCGCCGCCATTTTAATGGCCTCTTTCATGCTTGCGGGGTCTGCTTTCCCCGTCCAGGCAATATCATATGCGGTACCGTGGTCCACAGATGTGCGTATAATGGGAAGCCCGATGGTGGTATTGACCCCGTCCCGGAAATGGATCAGCTTAAAGGGAATCAATCCCTGGTCGTGATACATGCAGATGACCGCATCAAACCGGCCTTCAACCGCATGGAAAAATACGGTATCGGGCGGGTAGGGGCCAGAAATGTCAAATCCTTGTTTCTGTGCCTTTTCCACTGCCGGTAAAATGAGGTCCGCCTCTTCATTGCCGAACATGCCCGCTTCACCTGCATGGGGATTTAAGCCGGCCACGGCAAGTTTTGGGTTTTTGATGCCAAACCTTGTGATCAGGGTCTCCCGGGTCAGATTGATAATTCTTGTAATCTCCTGGGTGGTGAGTTTGGCCGGCACCTGGGATAGGGGGATGTGAATGGTGGCTAAAACCACTTTCAGGCGTGGACCTGCCATCATCATGGCAAAATTATCCGTGTGTGTTTGATCTGCGATCAGCTCGGTATGACCCGGGAAGGGGGACCCTGCCAATTTAAGGCCCGTTTTGGTAATGGGACCTGTGACCAAGGCATCGATGGCGCCGGACAGGGCAAGGTTCACGCCGGTATGAATATAGGTTTCCATGGCACGTCCGGTTTCCGGAGTCGGGTGGCCAAGTTGGGTGACATCCGGGTCCAGACTGGAAAGACAAACCAGAAACCCATTGGGACAATTAGAAAAATCGCGGTTTAATTCGTCTGTTATGGCTAACTTTTGAAGAATAGACGAATTTATATCGGCTTTTTTTAGGATTTCAATGTCACCTATAACAACAGGGATACACAAATTTGTAACCTCTGGGTCAGATAGGCTTTTGATAATGATTTCAGGGCCGATACCTGCCGGATCTCCCATGGTTATACCAAGAATAGGGCGGTGTGGATGGGTACTCATAATGGATATTTCTTTCATCTGTATGTTAAAATTAAAGATATACTATCGACACACCTGGGTGTAAATAAAATTCAGGGACGAATTTGTGAAACCCTTATAAATTTCAGAATGTCTCTC
>Ga0193955_1001202_pt1 | contig 12503 bp, 11 predicted proteins | sample BB_6_MG_FD_140343 | JGI IMG/M metagenome (GOLD analysis project Ga0193955, IMG submission 140343) | Microbial mat bacterial communities from the Broadkill River, Lewes, Delaware, United States - BB_6_MG | ecosystem: Environmental > Aquatic > Freshwater > River > Microbial mats | place: USA... | reverse complement strand
GTCACAGGCGTGGCGACCTGTATCGGGCAGGGGCCTCCCCGTTTTATGAACTCCATGAACCCGGAACCCAAGCTGGCCAACTACGGTCAGTTGCTCATCAATGTGGATGATTATCGAGCCATTAACGCCATAATGAAGAATGTGGAAGACTGGTTCGCTGAAAACCTTCCTGAAGGGGAGCCGCATGTCACCAAATATGTCACCGGTCCTAAAGCGGACTATCGGGTGGAGGCCCGTTTCACCGGGCCTGATCCGGCCGTTCTACATTCTCTTTCGGAGCAGGCCAAGACGGTGATGCGAAACAACCCCTCCGCCAAGAATATTAAGGATGACTGGGGGGAGCGGACCCTGGTTTGGGAGGCGTTGTATGCCCAGGACAAGGGGCGACGTGCCGGGGTGGAACGAACTGACCTGGCACGGGACCTTCTGGGCAGTACCGACGGTATTACCGTGACTCATTATCGCGAAAAGGACGACCTTATTCCCGTGAAGGTGACCTATTCGTCTCCGGATCAGACAGACCTGGTTGCTTCGCCTGTGTGGGGCGCTTCGACCTCTGGTGTTCCCGTTGCACAGGTTACTGAAGGAAGCCGTTTTACATGGCAGGATCCCGTGATTCGAAGGTACGACCGGCGTCGGGTGATTCGCACACAGTGCGATCCCGTTGGAGCTGTGACCTCCGATACGCTGCTGGGGGAGATTCGTCCGGAAATTGAAGCCATTGCCTTGCCAGATGGCTATGCCCTTGAATGGGAAGGTGAGTATGAACTGGCTCAAATTGGTAATGAGGGGGTTCAGGCCTTTTTGCCCCTGAGCCTTATCGTCATGGTGATGATTTTAGTCGCATTGTTTAATGGTATCAGGCAGCCCCTGATGATTATTGTCACCCTGCCTCTTGCTTTGGTGGGAATGGCGGCCGGCCTGTTGCTCTTTGGTCAGACCTTTGGGTTTCTGGCCATGCTGGGGGCGTATAGCCTTATCGGTATGATGATCAAAAACGCCGTGGTGCTCATCGATCTGATCGACGAAGACATTCGTGATGGAAAAGACCCCCTCACGGCGGTGAAAGAGGCGTCTTTAAGCCGCATGAGGCCGGTGATGATGGCTTCCGTCACCACCATCCTTGGGATGATTCCCCTGATCTTTGACGTGATGTTCGCCTCCATGGCGGTGACCATCATGATGGGTCTGGCATTTGCCACGGTTCTCACTTTGCTGGTGATCCCCGTGCTGTACACGCTATTTTTCAGAATTAAGACCTATAGGGGAAATGCGGAGGTGGTATCGTGATGAAGCATTGGAAGGAGATGGTGTTAGGTGTCGTTGTTGCGGTATTGATTTTACCGGTTAGCGGATTTGCGGCGCCAGTTAAGGTGGGTATTGAGGAGGTTGTCGCGGAAATCCTGAGGAGCAATCCGGCAGTAACAGGTGCGGAAGCAGAATTGGCGGCATCAAGAGAGGCTCTTATCAGTGCTCGGGCCGATCGGTTGCCTTCCCTTTCCGCGGGATACTCCTGGACGGAACATAACAAGACTCCTATTAGTAAAAGTGCGGACGGAGATATTCCTGTGGGATATAAAGAACAATCCGGTTGGGATATCCGTCTGGTGCAGCCTATCTTTACAGGATATGCTTTGAAATCAGCCCATGAGTTGGCAAGGCTTGGGGTGGACGCCAAGGAGTTGAACCGTATGGAGACCCTGCAGCAGCTGGGGCTCTCAGCGCGACAGGCTTGTCATCGACTGCTTTTGGCTGAACGGCTTTTGGTTGTGGCCAACGAAGAGGTGGCTTCCCTTACAGACCATAAGCGTGTGGCACTTCTGAATTATGAGCAGGGGTTGATTCCCAGAAACGATCTTTTAAAGTCTAAGGTGGCTCTTGCCGAGGCTATTCAAAAGCGAGATCAGGTTGAATCTGAAAAAGAGAAAGCCCGTATTGCCATTAATCGGCTTTTGAATCGAGATCCTTCCAGTTCTCTGGACCTTAAAGATGTGCATACTCCTCCTGTCTGGGTTCAGAGCAGCAAGGAACTCGAAGCCTTGGCCATGACGCGGCGACCGCTGGTGGCCCTCTTGCGCTTGGGTATTCGACAGACCAACTTGGGGGAGACGGCGGCTAAGAGTGCGTATTATCCAAGGGTTGAGCTGGTGGGACGCTACGCAAAGGTCGGGGACGGTACTGTTCCAGATGACAACGCCTTTACCCATTCGGATTCGGCCAGCATCACCCTACAGGCCTCATGGACTCTTTGGAACTGGGGCAAGACCGGGGCTAACGCGGCAGAACAGGCCCAAAGAAGGCGTTCTGTCCAAGCCTCTTTGGCCGATGCCGAGGCCGCAGTGAAGCAGGATGTGCAAAATGCCCTTCTGGACCGCTCCGTGGCCCTTAAAAACATAACCACTGCAGAGCAAGCCAGGGACCAGGCTCGGGAAAATTGGCGGATTACACGGGTGCAGTACGATCAGCAGGTGGCCACCTCCACCGACGTCATCGACGCGCGGACCTATCTCACCTCCGCCGACTCCAATTACTATCAGGCCCTTTATGCCTACTTGGACGCCCTGGCCGTGTTGGATTACGCCACGGGAAAACCCGTAATTCATACGGCGGCAGGCGAGAAGAAATCTGCGGAGGGGTGAGAAGATCGATCAGAAAATGATGAATGACATTTTATTCGTTTGGTCTGGTTGTTTTTTCGTGAAGTATCCGGGCCCCGGTATGAACGCGGTCCTCTCTGCCGTGGCTGAGACGTAACAATCGATACGGCCTGTGCCGTGGTATCCCTTCGGGGAAATCGTAATGATACGACGGGGGCCTTGTGACCCCGTCATCCGGTTTCGGAAGGCTTGAACACCCTTTCGGAAAGTAAGTCTCCTTGGAGGGCAGGGAGGAGCGCTGTTAGGCTCCTCCCTGCTTTTTACGCCGTTGGTCGGTGAAGAGGTCTACATTGAATGGCCATCTATTCAAATACATCCAAACAAAAAGCGAGGTTTTTATGAATTTCAGCCGCAAAAGAAAAGTGCATACGCATAAATTTATTTAAAAATTCAATCGCATCTTGTTGCGAAAGACGAATGCAGTTGGCATGCCCAGTCTGGGACTGGGCGCAAGCCCGAGCGTTTTGGCGGCTATCATAAGCTTCTGATGAGGTCTCCAGGGCAGACAGAAAAAGAGCTGAAGGAGGCCTCTTAACGTATTTTTGATAAATCAGGTCATGCTTATGGCAACAGGCGGGCTCGAAAAGAATTACAAAATCCGTCACTGCAAGGTGATTCCCCTTAGCATTGGGAATAGCATTTGAGGCAGGGCATTTAAATCATTCTGATTAATTTGGGCGGCCGTTTCGATTGATTTTTTAGATCAATATCATTCGATATCGCGAGGGGCTTTTCTTTATCGGCTGAGGGCTGTTTCGAGACGTGGCTGGGTGAAGAGTAGTGAGCTTGGCTCAGAGCTTTCCCCCTTTTGGGGGCAAACGTCAGAAAATTACAAATCGCGCCAAGAGAATTGGGGGGGGGTAGTTTTTGAAACGCCTGTCTGAGGCATGGATGGATTTATTTCTGATGGCGCTTATATCAATGCATTTGCCAATGTATTAGTCTTTTTTGGGGATGCCGCTCGATACAATTTTTTCTATAATTACAGAAAATTCTTGAATTAAAAGACGACCGGTCGTAAACTGATCTCCATTATGGCACGACCTCGAAAAAGTCAATTGACACGTGAAGCTCTTATTGAGCTGGGTATGGAGTTGATCGCGGTACACGGCTACCATGGCACCGGATTAAAGATGATTTTGGACGCCGCCAAAGTACCGAAAGGGTCTTTCTACAATTATTTCAGCAGTAAAGAAGTGTTTGTTGCTGAGATTATCAATCACTATAGCCTTCATGTTGGGGAACGATTTGATGCGTACCTTGAGGTTGCCGAGGGGGATCCCGTGACGATTTTGAAAGAGGGGTTTGCATTGGTCATTCGGGAACTGGAGGGCAGTGGAATGAAAGGGTGCCTCATCGGCAATTTGGCCGCTGAAATTGGCACCCTGAGCCCGAGTTGCCAAGCGGCTATGAAAGCTGGGGCCCAAGTGTTTTGCTCTCGGGTGGAGGCTCTCATGGAGGATGCACAGAAAATGAAGCTGCTTCGGGATGACATCAGTGCAGCGGAATGTGCCTCGCTCGTCTGGAGTGTTTGGGAAGGTGGTCTTCTTAAAGCAAAAATCGATGGGGATACGCGTACGTTGAGGCAGCATATTGTGATTGTTATGGATACGTTGCTTCGTCCCTAATGGGGCTTTTCGTTGATGCGTAAGACGCTGTAAGGGGAGAAAGATCTGCTGATTTGAAAGGGTTTCCTCCCAAGGCTTTTGGTTTTGCTTTAATAAAATACGACCGGTCATTTATTAATAAAGGAAATCCGGTGGAAAGGTATCCGATGCGACAATCGTCCAGGGTACTTTTTTTGAAAAAAGGGGATATCCTTCAAATTATCCATTCTTGTCGTACAAAGATGGACGCGAAACAGGGGGGTGATGAGCATGAATAAAATTGAGCACACGAAGCAGATGAACTCTATGAATACAATCGATGAACCCATTGGTGCTTTCGGCAGGTTTAATGCCAAGGTTCTTCTTGCTGCTACGCCTGAGTACGCGCAACTTAAAAAGATCAAGCGTGCCGGTGCCGGACGAGCCGAATCACGGCCTGCTCCCTTTGCCATGCAGCCGGAGTATCAAACAATAGATGGCATCAAGGTGCGGTACGCGCAAGGCGGGAAGCAGGGCGGCCCTGTGGTTCTGCTGCTGAGTCCACTTCCGCAGAGTATTCTCTGTTATGATCTAATCTGGAGAAAGTTGGAGCAGCACTGCCGACTGGTTGCATTGGATCTGCCCGGATTCGGACGAAGTGAAGGCGGGATTGAATTTATGAATTTTGAGGCTCAAGGCCGGTTCCTCGGAAAATTCATCCGTGTCATGAATCTCAAGCAGGTGCATATTGTAGGTCCCGATGTAGGTATGCCTACGGCCCTCCATTATGTCATTCACCAAAAACATGAAGCAGCCAGTCTTATTCTCGGAGATGGGCCAGGTATTCTTCCAGCGGCTAACGGCAGTATTATAAACAAGGCGGTCGAATCAAAATTTTGGCGCATGATCTTCCGCATTACAGGTTCTCAGGCTTTCGTGGAAGGTGCTTATCAACTTGGTTGCGTGAACTACGTGCCTAGTAACGCTGAAGTCGCAGATTACGTAGCCTCATACAACGGTCGCATTGGTACGGTGACACAGTGGTTTGCTAGGTATCCTGAAAGTATCGCAACCGTGGATCCTCACCTTGCTTCACTTGATCTTCCTGTTAAAATATTTTGGGGTGATCAAGATATTTTTCTATTCAGTGCTAATGCATCCCGCCTTCACAAGAGGCTTCAGCGCAGTCAATTATGCATATTCGAGAACTGTGGGCATTTTTCTTATCAGGACAATGCCGAAGAATTTGCGGAAATGATTTTGGCCTGGATCCATGGCGGGTTTTGAAATGTAGCACTCAATTGTCAGCGAGGCACTCTACGTGGTGCCTTTTGGGACATGTTTTGAGGCGTTCGTTATACGTTTCTCAAGTCATGATTGATAACGAAGCTTGTTGTGCGCGACAAGCTGTAAGGAAAGGTTTTTCACACATAGTGTCCGTGTCCGTGTCCGTGTCCGTGTGTGTGTATGGCTTTGCCATTTGGTAAGGCCCCACTTGTATGGATTAGAGAACTTCATAATACAGAGTTTTGCAGGAGGCTCCATGGAAAGTACGCAACATCCCTTTGATAAGGCATTGGAACTAACCGGTGAATCCGGTCGTTATACCGGTGAGACATCACCTCTATATGCTAACATGGTGGGGCCTTTCGGCGGTGTTATTGCCGCGGTTCTTCTTAGAGCTGTTATGAACAACAGTGAATCCAGGGGCGAGCCCGTTACCCTTACAGTGAACTTCGTCGCTCCGGTAAAGGACGGTTCCTTTGGTATCACGGCTGTCTGCGTGCGAACTAACCGGTCCAATCAGCACTGGTATTTGGAGATGCTTCAGGACGGCAAGGTGACAGCCAACGGCACGGCCATATTCGCCGTGCGTAGGGAGACATGGGGTGTCACAGATATTGAACGTCCCGAGGTCCCTGCCGTAGAGGGCGTGAGCAGGCTTGAGGGAGATTTCTTTCCGGAGTGGGTAAAACGTTACGATATTCGGCCTGTGAAGGGAGGCATTCCGCCCCTCCACGTTATTGAAGGTGAAGATGCATTCGAGGCTTCTGAGGGGGTTAACTGGGTTCGAGACGATAAGCCTCGGCCCTTGGACCATCTTTCCCTGGCGGGGCTTTGCGATACATTCTTTCCAAGGGTATATGTCCGGCGGGATCATTTTACTGCAGCGGGTACGGTCTCCATGACCATCTATTTTCACGCTGATGCGGCAACATGTGCACAGGTGGGAGATGCCCATGTGCTCGGGCATGCAAGGGCCCAGAAGTTTTACAACACCTATTCGGATCAGTCTGCCGAGATCTGGGCCCCCGATGGCACCCTTTTAGCGACCACCCATCAGGTAGTTTACTATAAAGATTAAATCGGGTGGTACCCCCCCCCCCCACCACCTTTGGAGGTGGGGGGAGGGCAAGTTTGACATTTTCGCCAGTGGACATCGAATACCGTCTTTTATTTTTGCTGGTTGGTTTACTCGAGCCGGAGCGGCCTTTTAAAAATACTCGCTGACGAAGTATCTCTGATTACAGTCAAACAGCTACGTAAATACTGTTGGGCCGATGAGTTGGTCGATTTCAAACCCTTCATTAACCCTCGGTGAACCATGAAAACTGCGTTTGGATTAATCGACAACGGTACTTTGGTACTTTGGCGCTTTTAGGCGTAGGGATAGTCCGCTTTGAGCGGTTAACAGCCAAGCCTTCCGTTTGACGGGAGGATATGACTCTTTGTTTATAAGGAAGCGAATTTTTATGAAGAAATACTATAATACTCATGATGGAACGTGGAAAAAAATACAGGAATTTTTACCGAAAGATTATCAGTGGAATGAGGAACTCCCTTTTTTAGAGGAATTTAAACTTTGGCGTAATAGTACTCTTCATTTAGAAAGATTCAATAATCCTAAGGCTTCACATAAAATCATATTATTACATGGTGTAGGTACTAATTCTCGTTTATTGAACCTGATTGCAGGAGCGAAACTGGCCGAAGCAGGTTATGAAGTTCTTGCTATTGATATGCCCTATTATGGTATGACTGACAATCAAGAATCATATATTCGATATCAAGATTGGGTTGAAATAGGCTGTGAATTAATTCGTTCTGAAAAAGCAGCTGATAATCGTCCTATTGTTCTTTACGGCCTGAGTGCAGGTGGTATGTTGGCTTATCATATTGCAGCTGAAACACGTATGGTAACCGGCATTATGGGAATGTGCTTTATTGATCCACAGTCTAGTGTTGCAAGACGTCGCATGTCCACTCGCCCAAATATGGATGAAATTGCTTTTAAACTATTGTCCATTCTACCACGGTTTTTGCTTCGAAATATTAAGATACCTGTGAAACATTTACTTAATATGGATGCTTTGGTGAATGACTCTAACGCTCTTAAATTGCTAAAAAAGGATAGGTGTTCAGGCGGTTCAAGCGTGACATTGGATTTTATTCATAGCATGATGGAGTACAGTCCAGCGATTCAATTTGAAAAATTTGATTTGTGTCCAATTGTTCTGTTGCAACCGGGTTCCGACCATTGGACTCCATTTTCTGTTACGGAGCCTTTTTGGGATCGGGTAGGTACTCAAAAACATAGAGTCGTATTAGAAAATGGTAGTCATTATCCTATAGAACAGCCAGCACTAACTCAAATGCGTGACGCTATGGTTGATTTTATTCGAGGCTTGCACTAACCCCGATATATTACGAGTCGCGTGCACCCATATTCAATGCATCAGAGTTGCAGATGTAGTTGTTTTCCTCACCGTTCTGATAACGTAAGAATGGGGCTGGACCCAATTTCATTTTTACATGAAGATCGATATCTTTTGCTATAGCAGTTGGATGGCCTCACCCTTCGTGCGAATAACCCGACAGCAAGAGTAATGTGACACACGTCTGGTATTCGCATTAGGGCTTCGAGGTCCCCCCCCCCAGCACGCCGCCGAAAGCAAATTGGAATTGTTTGTGGAGAAGAGAATATGAAATTTTTAAATTGTATGGTGGTCTTTTGTTGTCTTGTTCTTATGGTCGGGTGCAATGACTCAGGTTCAGGCGGTACATCCACCGGCGCAGGGGCAACCTCTGCGGGTGAGTTTTCGATTGAAACAAATGTGGGAAATGCCTTTTCCACGATTTTTGACAGGAAGGTTGAGGTTTTCGGCATACCTGTCTATGCGGTGCCCGGCGTGGGGGATGACCGCCTGTTGCATGCGGCCAATATCATGGCCCAGTACCTGGACAACGACGAGGACGGGGTGGCAGACAACCAGCAGGTTCTCTCAGAAATGCAGGGAGCCGGGGCCATGCTGGCGATGTGGAAAACCGAGTCGGACCTGGACTCCTTTGATGAGGCTGCGGGCACCACGGCCCAGGACCTGGGAAATGATGAGACTCATCCTGAATGGCACCTAAACGGTCACACAGGAGAGTTTGATGCCGCCCTGGAAGAGGTGTGGCACCTCATCACCCATGCCGGTTACGCGAAGGCGTACCCGAATATTTTTGGAGAAGAACCCGGGAGTCTCCTTGCCGATGCCATGGATATCGCACGGGGCGGACAGTTTGGATCGGTTCCGTCACTCTATCCTGTAGGGGCTTGGTTTACCTATGATGACGTGACCTGTGATTACCCGTGCATGGCAACTGAGTATTTCTACTGGACCATGACCTCCGTTCTGGGCGCACAGGAGAACAGGGCGGGCGAGATTGCCCATGAGTGGGCCTTGAACACCCGGGCACTGGTAGAATTCGGAGACAAGGCCGTCTACGACTTGATCACAGATCCGCAGTACAGCCTGCCCACAATGCTTCCTGACGGGTCTTACAGGAGATAATCATGGTATATAAGGTGTTTTTGAGAGACTCCGCGTTTTCACGGTGTGCATTGTGGATTTTCAAACTCGGCCTTTGCAGCCGAATTATCCGTAAGCACTCGGTTCAACGGAAAGACTGTCTCTTGTCGGTTTTCCGGGAACAGGGGCGAGGTATTGAGTTATACCGAAAGGGGGAGCCTGTCATATAAAAGCAATTGTGGACGGAGAGACGCACAGAATCGTCATCAGCAGGAACCGGTTGCAGTGGAACGGGGCATCGGTCCCCCTGAACGGGTTTGAGAACATGGTTATCAAGATAAATAAAACAGATGCAACGTTTATTGCTTAGGGGCATGTTGTTGACGTGAAGTCAATATAGAGGGGACCGATGTGAGCACAACAGGGGGTAAAGAGATTCTGCTGGTGAAGGATCACCGTCCTCTGGCTGGCTTGGTCACCGAGTACTAAGGGCAGAGCGATTACTGATTGGACCGAAGTGCACCCGACGTAGTAAACACTTCAACAAGCCTTATATTCGGAAAGATGCGTACGACCAAATGTCGAGTAGAATTGACCCTACTAGTAACTATGTTCGAGACGACAAGCCCCGGTCCTTGGACCCTCTTTCCCTGGCGGGATTTTGCGATACTTTGTTTCTAAGGGATATGTACGGCAGGATCATTTTACTGCAGCGGAAACAGTCTCTATGGCCGTCTATTTTCACGTTGATGCGGCAACCTGCGCACAGGTGGAGATACCCACGTGCTCGGGCACGAAAGGGCCCAGAAGTTTTACAACACCTAATCGGATCAGTCTGCCGAGATTTGGGCCCCCAATGGCGCCCTTTTAGCGACCACCCATCAAGTGGTTTATTATAATGAATAATTTGCCTGCAAGAGGTGTCGTGAAAAATTTTGGTGGCCGGGTTGAAGGGCTTGGACACGGAGTCTTATGTTCGTAGACGAGATCAGGTCGTCAGACGGTTCGTCCGGTTATTTCACGATTAAAATAATTCGCAGTATTCATTTGTCGTAAAACGTTACTGTTTGTCCGAGTGTTTGCGCATTGTAACTATCTGTTATTTTATGTCTTTACTATAGGTGTGTCTTTTGTTTGTCTTGGGCTATTGGTTTTTTGAGTTTTTCTTCTCTATATTTCTTTACTGGCGTTGTCTGTGAAAAATATCCAAGGGAGATGCTTATTCGTCAGGTCTTATCATGACATGATTCAAAGAGTTTAATGATGATGCTTTGACCAAAATGAGGATCTAAAGAATGGCCGTTAAAGTTGGTTTAGTAAAAAGACGACTGGTCATATGCTAAATGAGGAGGATTCGTATGAAACGTGTATTTGACGCTGCTGTAGTTGGTGGTGTTTTAATGAAAAACAGGGTGGTACGCTCAGCGACTCATGAATCCCTTGCCGAAAGAGGGGGGCGGGTCGGGGCTGCTATGCTGCAGATGTATGAAGAGCTGGCAAAAGGGGATGTGGGACTTATCATCACCGGGTTCATGAGTTTCGGGGCTTCGGACAATCCCTCCGAACGGACCCTGTTGATCGGCGATGACGATTGTATCTCCGGTCTTTCTTCCTTGACCGAGGTGGTTCATCGGCATGGGGGCCGCATCATGGCCCAGCTTGCCCATGTGGGTTCGCAGTTGACCTATGTTCCTACTGGTGAGGTTTTCGCACCTTCGGCTGTGATAGACCCCATTAGTGGTATCACTCCCAAGCCTTTTGCAACGGATGAGATCGAGGCGTTAGTGAAAGAGTTCGGGCAGGCCGCCTTTCGCGCAAAATCTGCCGGTTTCGACGGCGTCCAACTTCACGGGGCTCACGGGTATCTCCTGAGCAGGTTTTTGAGCCCGGTGTACAACAAACGCACGGATTCTTATGGGGGGAGCCCGGAGAAGAATGCCCGTATTCTTGTGGACACTCTTAAGGAAATTAAGGCGTGTTGTGGTGACGCATATCCTGTGTGGGTGAAGTTGAACGCTTCGGATTTCGGCAGGGGCGAAGAGGGCTTTGATTCTGTTGCCATGCAACTGACAGCCCGAAAATTGGAAACGGCAGGAATCGATGCCATCGAGCTGAGCGGAGGTACTTTTTCAGGGGAGCATTCAGCCTGCAGATCCGTAGGATATGAAGCCTATCATCTTCCCTATGCAAAGGAGCTGGCTTCTGTTGTCAGCGTGCCTTTGGTTACGGTGGGTGGGTATCGACGTCTTGAGGTCGTTGAGTCTGCCCTTGAAGTGCCGGGTATTGAAGCGGTCTCCATATGCCGCGCTCTGATCCGTGAGCCGGGTCTCGTCAGGCGCTGGCGGCAGGGTGATACGGAAAAGGCTGTCTGCGTGGCCTGCAACGGGTGCTTTAATCCCAACGGGGTGCGATGTTTTTTTAACCTTGAAGGCGAAGAGCGAGCCGCCCAGAAGGAGGTCATGAAGATGCTAAGCTCTTTAAGCGATTAAGTGTCGTGTGCGTAAAAGCTGCTATCGCAGTGCGGGCGCCATGGCCGAGATACGCGAGTTTGATTTCTGCCTGGGCGGTATTTCTTTGACGGCCACTTCCGTGTATCAAGACGGGGAAGCGCTTCTGGGCTCTCTCCATGGGTTTGCGGGCAAGCCCGGCTTCGGGCTCATGGTGGGCGGGTTTGTCACCGTGTTTGTCTTTTACCGGCTCTTCGGGCGCCAGGTGCTCTGGCGGGCCATCATTGGGGATGGGTACATGCCGGTGGTGAAAACGCGGTGGAGGAGGGCTCCGTGCTCCTCGGGTACACCCTGATTTTTATCGGTTTCCTGGAATTCCTCCGGGAGTCTCGTTGTGCGAGCGTTGTGTATAATGCGATTGATCATGTGAGGTGAAATGAGATAGCCTGAAAGGCAATGGAAGCGTGGCTGGTTTCACGTCGCTTCGGGCATGGAACGGACCCAGGGCACCGGGGCTGTCGATGAGATCGGAGGGAGCATGATGAGTCAGGAACAGGCGACTATACGCCGTATGGATCAGGAAGACCTGGCCATTGCCATTGCATGGGCAGGCCAGGAAGGGTGGAATCCCGGAATTCACGACGGGGCCTTTTTTTACGCCTGCGACCCCGAAGGCTTCTGGATCGCCGAGGTGGACGGCGAGCCCGTGGCGATTCTCTCTTCCGTTCGGTATGCGGCCCGTCTCGGGTTCCTGTGGTTTTATTTCGTAAGGCCGGACTGCCGGGGCATGGGCGTGGGGCGCGTGGTGTGGCGCCAGGGCATGGACTCCCTGGAGGGCTGCACCGTTGGTGCTCAACACCGCCGCCTCCTGCGAAGCCAAGTACGAAAAGATGGGGTTTGAAACCGCCCACCACGTGATCCGCTATCGCGGGGGCGCCGGGGGCGAGCTCCAGGCCCCCCCCCCCCCCCCCCCCCCCCCCCCCCCCCCCCCCCCCCCCCCCCCCCCGCCCCCCCCCC
>Ga0193955_1001200_pt1 | contig 12542 bp, 5 predicted proteins | sample BB_6_MG_FD_140343 | JGI IMG/M metagenome (GOLD analysis project Ga0193955, IMG submission 140343) | Microbial mat bacterial communities from the Broadkill River, Lewes, Delaware, United States - BB_6_MG | ecosystem: Environmental > Aquatic > Freshwater > River > Microbial mats | place: USA... | reverse complement strand
CCCTGTACAACCAGCTTTTTAAGATCATCAATATTCTTTTGTTTCTCTTGATTTATTTTATCAAGTCTATCCGCCTCTTCATCTTTAATATTAATAGTATATTCCTCATTACCATATTTGAACTTAGAAGTAGTGGAGGTCTGATCGTTGAAGGTATTAAGTTCTTGTGCTACTGTAGATGGAGTGATGCCAAATAGCCCCATAAGATGTTGATCAAACTCTATTTTAGCCTCTGGACTACTTTCTGAATAGTTAAGTCTTGAGTAATTTATTTCATCAATTTCATCGATGTAATACTTAATATCTTGAGCAAGATTAGTCATTTGCTCAAAATCTTGTCCCTTAATAATGATTTTCTCTGAACTAGAACCAATTCCAAACATTCCAAGCATAGAGGCACCCATTGCATCGCCTCCTCTGAATTTCTCATTAGATTCTGATGCTTCTAAACTTATTTCGGCAGTTTGGCTTATGCCAAATGTTAGTTTCTCAATATCATTTCTTATATCTGATAGTTTTCTAAGATTACTCTCTTTAAAATCATCCTTAATTTTTACTATAACTTGCGCTTCTTCTTCATAAACCTTAGAAATTATATCTCCATGTTCTTCTATGCTTTCAAGTTTCTTCTCTAGTTCCTTTACTACAACGTCAGTTTTTTCAAGTGTTGAACCAGATGGCATGTCAACATAAACATCAAACTGTTTAACATCGGCTTGTTTAAGGCTATCTATATTTAAGGCAACGCACCCAAAAATAGTAATGAAAAATACAATAACTGCTCCAATAATAGTCTTTGCAGGATTTCTCAAACACATTTTTAGTAGCATAATGTATATCTGCATTAATCTATTGTGAAAAGGTATAGCCTTCAGGTTAATGAAATCTTTCTTCTTATTCCTCTTTAAGAAATAATGAGTTGCCATAGGAATCAGTAATAGTGCAACAACTAACGAAATTATTAGAGTGGATATTATTGAGACCCCAATATGACGTCCTATTAATTTCATCATCTCATTACTAGCAAACAGAAATGGAAGAAATACAGTTATTGTAGTTAGTGTTGCTGCAATAATAGATCGGCAAACCTCACTAGTGCCCTGAGTGACAGCTTTATCTGGTTTATGTCCTTTTGATGATAACCGATAAATATTCTCCATAACAACGACAGAGTTATCGAGTAACATTCCTATTGCCAGAGCTAGTCCTACAAGAGTTAATGAGTTTATAGAAATATCATAGGCATAGAAAAAATTAAATGCTGAGTATACTGAAGCAGGAATTGCAAGAGCAATAATAGCAACTATACCAATATTTCTTAAGAACATCCATAATATAATAACAGCAAGAATAGCTCCAGTAACAGCTAAATTAATAATCTGATCTATGTTTGTCTCCATAGTATCAGCAGTGTTACTTTGAATAATTAGCTCAACATCTTTGTTCTTTAGTTCATTGTTTATAGACTCAATTACATCTTTCGTTCTTTTAGATAATTCAATAAGATTTACCTGAGAACTCTTAGTCATTACTGCTGTAATAGCATCTTTCCCATTAACTCTACTATATGAATCTTCTTTTTTAAAACCGAATTTTATATCTGCGATATCTTTTAAAAGAATAGAACCTTTCTGGTTAACTACAATATTCTCTAGTTCATGTATATTGTTATATTCTGAATAAATATTTACAAAGTATTGTTTAGTGTTGTCAATAACACTGCCTGCAAAGGTCCTTTCTTTCTGACTTGATGAAATTATAGATGCAATTTTAGATGGGGTTATATTTAATGCCTGACATTTCTCATGATCAAGAATAATATCTAGTGACTTCTCTCTACCACCGTATATGTCTACACTTGCAATACCATCAATACTTTCTAATTTTGTGAGAATATCCTTATCTGTAACATTTCGTACTCTATTAACACCTCCTGAACCTATAATCTGAAGACTCATGAACTGATTGTTAATACTACCCATGCCTGTTTTGAATAGGCGTAGCATCATTCCTTCAGGTAAAGTGGACTTAATGGAGTTAAGTTTCTGTTCAAGTTTAAGGTATGCATATTTAATATCAACATCATTATTATAGCTGACAGTAATATTTGCATTTCTGTTATTTATCCTTGTTTCAATTTTATCGATACCCTCCATTGCTGAGATTGCACCTTCAGTTGGAATAACTCCAGCTTGTTCAAGATAACTTGGATCAACTTCAGTTTGTGACGAGATATTAACCATCAGAATAGGTGGTTCTGCCATGGGATATAACTCCATAGCAAGCTGTTTATAAGAGAAGAAGCCTAAAAGACTTAATCCTATAAATAGCATACTAATGAGCGTTTTTCTTTGAATTATGAAATTCATGAAATATGTATTATCTATTTTTTAATAAAAAGTCTATCTATTGAATAGTACAGACAAGGAATTACCACTAAAGTGAGTAGGGTAGAAGTTATTAACCCTCCAATAACAGCTATAGCCATTGGAGAACGTAAGGCTGCGCTTTCACCAAATCCGAAGGTCAAAGGAAGTAAAGCAAGAATAGTTGTCAAACTAGTCATTATAATTGGTCTTATTCTCTGAAGACCAGCTTGCTTAATCGCCTCTTTTAACTCGATTCCACTTTTCTTAAGTCTGTTAATAGCATCAACAAGTATTATTGAGTCGTTAACAGCAATACCCACTAACATAATTATTCCAATATATGCCATAATATTCAGAGACTGACCTAAAATAAAGAATGTCAGTAAACTACCTGAAACAGCAAGAGGAATGCTTAATAATATTGTGAATGGGTGAACTAAAGATTCAAATTGAGAAGCCATAACCATATATACTAATATAACAGAAAGCATAAGTGCAAAAGCTAGGCTACCAAATGATTCTGCTCTCTTTGCTTCTTCTCCTCCAATCTTAATTCTGCAGTCAGAAGGAAGGTCTATTGTTGCAATATCTTTTCTTACTTCTGCTACAGCCTTATCAAGAACTGCGCCTTTTCTTAGATTTGCAGAGATTTTTCCAATCCTGTTTTGTCCTTTACGTTGGATCTCTTTTGGAGAATAGTTTGTTTTAATTGTTGCTATTTCACCAATGCGATATTTTTTATCTCCTGATACAATTTCAAGTTCAGAGAGTTGTTTAAGACTAACCTTTGGAAGAGCAACTCTTATAGATTTTAATTCCCCACCTTTTTCAACACTCCCTGCATCTTTACCTGAAAGTATATCTTTTATTTGTGTGGTGATACTATTTATATCAAGCCCAAGAACCCCAGCTTTTAATCTATCAACTTTTATATCAATCTCAGGGGCGCCTTTCTCGAAAGAAGATGAAATCTCAAATAGACTTTTATTATTACTTAGTTTCTTACTGATTTTATTGCTTACGTTTTCAAGTTCTTTTACATCTTGAGCATATACTTCAACAACAATCGGAGCTTCGTCATTACCCAGTACTGTACTTAGTGCTGATTGGTCATTTATAAATTCAAGATTCACGTCAGAGTTACCAACTATATTCTTATCAAGGTATGACATAAGTTGACTTACAGAGACATTGCTATTTTCTTTCAGTTTAATTTCTATATTAGCTGTATTCTTATCTTCCTGACTCCCTTTGCTGCTCGAAGAAACAAGTGCTGGACCAATATGAGAATAAATAAAGTCAAGATTATCTCCTGTAATATCTTTAATAATTGATTCAACAGATGCTACAGTATTTGTTGTTTTCATTAAATCGCTTCCTTCGGGGAGACTTAAATTTATTGAGAACTTCTTGCTTTCAGTTTTTGGCATAAAGTCGCTACCAATTAGAGGTATTAGCAGGGCAGTTGCACCAACAATTAAAAATGTCCCTATAATAACAGGAATCCTTTTTGCTATAATCTTATCAAGTAAATCTGAATACCATATAAACTTACTATTTATATCATCCTTCTTTTTCTTTACGTTATTCTTAATAAATCGTGATGATAACATTGGAATGACAAGAATGGCAACAAAAAGTGATGATAATAATGAGAAGGCTACTGTCCATGCCTGATCTTTAAATAATTCACCTGATGCTCCATGAAGATAGACTATAGGAAGGAACACTACAATTGTTGTTATGGTGGATGCAGTAATTGCACCTCCCACTTCAGCAGTACCTTTTATTGCAGCTTCTTTAGGAGACAATCCTTTTTCAAGGTTCCTAAAGATACTTTCCATAACAACAATAGCATTATCAACAAGCATACCTGCTCCGAGAGCGAGTCCTCCAAGAGTCATGATATTTAATGACAATCCATTAAAATACATCAGGTTGAATGTAGCTATGATTGATATAGGGATAGATAGACTGACTATAAGAGTTGTATTTATTCTTCGTAGAAAAACGAAAAGAATAATCATTGCGAGAATAATACCAGTAAGAGCAGAATCTTGAACCTCTCCAATAGCATCAGAAATAAACTTACCTTGATTTTTTATCACATGGAATTTATATCCTGGTAATGCTTTTTCAATACTCTTAAGTGTCTCATTAAGTTTTTCAATGGCAGAAACTGTATTGTATTTAGTTTCTTTATAGATATTAAGACCAAGAGCTCTTTTCCCATTATACATTACAATGTTCTCAGGATCCTTATTAGCAAGCTTTACCGTAGCTATATCTTTTAGATAGATAGGAGTTTTGTCTTTAAGAGTTGACTCATCACCTTTTTCTGTTCTAAATCCTATAATAATATTTTCAATATCAACTAAATTGTTGATAATCTTCATACCCTTTACAGTGTATTGAACTCCACCTTCTGTAATAGTCCCTCCAGAAACATTTCTATCTAGTGTCTTTATTTTTGAAACAATATCATTTGTAGAAAGTCCGTAAGCTTTAAGTAAATAGTCATTTGTGTTTATAACAATTTCAGATTCTTCTTTACCTGAAATATGTACATCAGCAATACCTTCAATACGAATTAACTCATTACGAATGTAGCTCTCAGCAGTTTTTCTAAGATCATCCATATTGGTGATACTATTGTGTTCAAGAGCAATAAGCATTATTGGTTCTGCATTAGGATCAAAGCGAGTGATATTAAACTCACTAATATCCGTATTTTGAGTGTAGTTGGATAAAGCTTTTTGTATATCAAGAAAAGCTGCATCCATATCTTGTTCCCAATTATATTCAATAGTGATATTTGCTCTGCCTACTTTACTTGAAGAAGATACAGAAAGCACACCATCTTGACGAGAAGCTTGAGCTTCAATTGCCTCAATGTATTGTTTTTCTATTTCTTCAGGTGGTCTTTCGCCAGCCTTCATTTCTATGTAAAGTCGAGGATTTGTAAGTTTTGGGAATAAATCAGTTCCTAGTTTATTATATGATATATATCCAAGGAGTATTATTCCAAGTATCATCATTAATACAGTAACAGGATATTTAACTGAAAAATTGGTAATTTTTCTCATACTAATGTTGTTATTTCAAATGTAGGTAGATTGCTTATTTAACAATTTTCACCTTAGATTGATTACTTATCATTTCATAGCCAGAGATAATAATTCTTTGATTTTTCTCTAAGCCTTCTAGTACTTCAATCTCAGTATCAGTTTCTAAACCTGTTTTGATTGATTTCTCTCTAGCTCTGTTTTTCTCAACAATAAAAACTACTTTGCCTCGTTCTGTTTCTCTGATAATTTCCTTAGGAATAACTATAGTTGAATCTGCTTTATTTGTAATAATATCAGCCTTTATAAACATTCCTGGACGAAGTTTTCTTTCAAGGTTTTGTATTTCAATATAGCCATTGAAAGTACGAGTTTCAGGATTAACTGCTGGAGAGATCTGTGTTACTCTTCCCATTAGAGTATCATTCTTTAATGTATAATTAGTAATATTTATGCTATTACCCACTTTTATAGATGTAATACTTTTTTCAGACAATTGAACTTCCATGTACATCTTGTCATAATTCATTAATTGCAATACTTTTTCTCCTGAAGGAATCTTATTGTTTTGAGTATGATATGGTAGTTTTACAATAACACTCTTAAAAGGGACAGTAATCTCAAGTTTCTCAAGATTTATTTCAGCATTTTCAAGATTGTATTTTGCATTAATATAGCTATTCTGCGAATTATTTACCTCTTTTAAAGTTACTCCGCCTTTTTCATAAAGTCTTTTTTGCGCTTTCCAGTCATTTTCAGCAATTTCCAGTCCTAACTTTTTTGATTCGTATTGTACTCCATTAACATATTCCTTATTATCAAGTTTAATTATTACTGTTCCTTTCTCAACAATGTCACCTAGTTTGAATTGTTTTCCTGTTTTAGGGTTTATCATTAATTGATATTTACCTGCAGCTTCAGTGGCTATCTCAACAGTTTTTGAAGCAACAGCTGTCCCAGTAGTACTTACAGTTTGCTGTATTGACGAAAAGTTTATGTCTTTGACTTTAACGGGAGTATTTACTTCATTAAATGAACTATAATCATTTCCTCCGCATGAAGTAAGGAATACAATAGCTATGAATCCTAAAATATATTTTAATCTCGTTTGCATAATACTATTTTAATAAGTTTGTTGGTAAGTATGATTTATTATTCTTGAAGTCCCAAAGCGTTTGTATTTTAAGATTAAGGAGTTCTAATTTATATGAAATGATAGCATTTGTCAATGCTTGTTTCTTTTGAGTAAGTTGATTTTGAAATTGTTGTAATTCCATACCTGTAAGATTTCCCATCTTATATTTTTCAAGATTTAACTCATATGTCCTTTGAGAATTCTTTTCGTTCTGTTTTGCAATATCTATTTGAGTAAGTAGATTTGGTATATTTCTACATATCTTACGAATATTAATTTCTATAGATTTTCTTTCTTCTTTTGCATCAATCTTAGTTGACTCAATAGAAGCTTTACTTGCTCTCACTCTAGCTTTCTTTGCGCCCCAATCCCAAACAGGAATGCTTAATTTTAGTGAAACTGTCTGATCGTCTTCAGGATTACTATACATACGTCTAGCACTAGTATTTTGCCCTAGTAATCCAAAAGAAGCAGAAATACTTCCTTTAAATTCATTCTGAGCTTTAGTTTTTATCAGATCGAAAAGTGCTTGTTCTGTCGAAATTTCTTTTTGTCTAAGTTCCATTCTTTGACTTAAACCATAATTGATAGCAGACTTCATGTTTACATTTATAGAATCTATTTTTACATTTGCTAGTAGAATAAAATCCCTATCAAGACTTATTCCAAGCATTTGTTTAAAGTTATCCTTTGCATTCTCAAAAGAAATTTGTTTGTTATATAAATCAGATTTACTAGAAGCAAAATTTACTTCCGCCTGGAATAATTCTTCTGCTTTTAGTAGTCCTGCTTCAACCTTATCTTTGACTAATTTGTAATTAGCTTTCTGATTTCTAAATTCATCGCGAGCAATTGTTACATTCTTTTGATCTTGGTATACTTGATAATATTGCTGAGTAACATTTTTTTCAATATTTAATTGTTGTATTGCGTAGTTTATTTTTGCGTTCTCGAAAGCAAATTCTAACTCTTGGAGTTGCATCTTTGTTCTATTATAGGTGAACAGAGGTTGTTCTACAGATAGGTATAGTTTATTTGAGAATGTTTCGTTCTCAATATCTCCAGTTTTAGAATCCTGCCATGATAATCTATTATTTAGAGAAATTGTTCCATCAGTATACTTTATAGGTTGAGAAACGGTAAAAGTTCCCGAGGAAGACTTTGTACTATTTGAATACCATGAAGAAGTCCTTTTGTCAAAGTTTCTATTTTTGGAATAGGAAAAAGGATTTAGATTAAGCGAGAATTGACTCTTAAGATTTGCATTTTGAGCCTTAAGGTTTTGTTTACTTCTGGTTAAACTAAGTTCTGATTGTTTTAGTTGAGGACTGTTTTCGCTAGCAATATTAAGTACCTTATCAAGTGTGAAAGTCTCTTTCTTTTGACCAGAAGAGACATTATAACTTACTAGCACAATTGCAATTAAAAAAATTATTTTTCTCATATTTCTCATATTATTCTTTTCTTACCCATTTAACAGCATCTGCTATGATTGATCTAGATGTGGATTTATCATTTAATTCTACTTTAGCTTCTCCTTCAGAGAAGTAATAACTACCAAGAGATAGCCATCCATCATCACTATCATCATCAAGATTTAAATCAATATTTGTTACACCATCATCACTGATGACGTTTAAATTATATTTGAAAGAAACATTTTGTTTGTTTGTTCTTCTACTTCTGTAATTCCATGTGTTAGATTGATAGAAGAAGAAGACCTCATAGTACCCTGCCTTTTTTATATTTGCAGTCCAGATCGCTTTCTTATTATTTTCTCCAGAACGAGCATAGTATCCAGATTTAATATATTTGCCGTATTGACCTTCTTTTGTGAAAAGAGTCCATTTAGAAGGAGGTCTCCATGAAATCATTTGTTTGTATTTACTTTCATCATCATCTTTAGATGAGGATAACATTTGTTTGAGTTTTTTCTCATTTATTTCCTGAATAAGTTTAAAACCATCATCTTCATTATCAATAATGATCTGTTCTTCCTTTTTAATATTAATCTCTTTTATTCCTGAGAAACCATCACTCTTTGATTCTTCAAATTTTTCGAATCGTTGTGTCATATTTGAAGGAATATTCTTTGATACAATAGTATTAGTCTTAATAATAACTGGCTTTTGATTTGTAATGATTCCTATCTCGTAGGAAGTATTACCTTTAAGTTGGTATGAATATTCGAGAGCATTTGCCATCCTTTTATTAAAAGAGCCTCTTTTTCTTCCTCCGCGATTTCTTAATATAATTTTAAATGAGACAATACCTTCAATAGCTTCGAGATTAGAAATCTTTATTCTTATCTGGAATTTTTTTTCATCATTCATTTCTATTTTGGAACCTTTTATAGAATGTATTATAAAACCAGGAGTTTTTTGTGCATTGTACCAACTGTGTATGTGCTTGTCAAGGCAGATGTTATATTTCTTTTTAAGAAATGCAGAAAAATCTTTAAAATCGATGGTCTTGTATGAATGTTTATTATAAAAAGTTGCTAAATCTTCTCTAAGTTGATCTTTTTCAACTTTGCTTATTATAATGGCCTTTAGGTAATTCGCTTTGTTATGAAGAATGTCTGCTAGAGTTTTTTCATATTTATGTGTATCATTTAGTATTTCTTTTAAGCTTGTATTTTCAAGGTCAAGGTTTGCTAGCTCTTGTTTTGTTACACCACCCAGATTAGTAACCCATCTGTCTTTTCTTGATTGGGTTTGATCTTTAGTTAAGTTCTCTACTATACTCCCTATGATTGGATACTCAGTAGAAGCGATAGTGTTTGTAAAAGTATAGAAATTAGGATATAGACTATATATCTGATCGTTGAATGAAGTCATTCCGAAGAATTGATCTTCCTCAAGATCGATAGATGCTGCCGATTGATCTGAGAGGAACATATTGTACATGTTTCTTGAGAATATTTCAGCTCTTATGTCATTTTCTTTAACATTCTCATCTCTTCTCTTTCTCCATTTAAGAGTGTTTTTAAAACGAGACGCAAAGTCACTATCAGGAATTGTTAATCCTAATTCAGGAACAATTACCATTTCAGGTTGTACAGTCTCAGAATGGTTTGTCCATAAACGTTCATATGTATAAAATTGAGCGGGCGCTTCTACTATTGTAATTCTTTTATAAGGATATTTTCTTTTTTGTTTTATTTCATAATCGGTTAACATTGTCCTTAAAAGTGAAGGGATAGTATCCTTTATATCTTTAAAGACAGGAGTATAGTAGTCATGTCCTTTCTTAATATTTATACTATATGTGATAGAATCCACCTTGATTTCTTGTCGTTCATATTCTCCTATTAGTAGAGAGATCTGAGTAAGTGGGTGCTCTGTTTTAAAAGAATATTCACCATCTTTTATCTTTTTAACCTCTCCCTGTGATATTGGCAATAGATCTTTATCCGTTTTAACTGTTAGATTATATTTTGTAAATCTATATCTCCCTATTGCAGGTTTCAGAGGATTATAATTTAGTCCAGCTGTTGGATACCAGTTTGACTCTGGAGTAAGTAAAACATAGTTACTAGTTATAAACGAATACTTTTTAGGAATATTTAGTCCGAAATATCCTAGTTTCTCATTTCGTTTATTTTTAGGAATATCGGCATAACAGATGTTTTCATTAATTGTTCCAGAGTATTGTAGAGTAATTGTTTTTGTTTCTCCTGACGAGATATTATCATATATCTCAATAATGTTCTTAGATCTTTTATATTTTATGTTACTGTTATTGAGTTTAATTGAAGTAATGGAAAGCCCTGGATTCAAACTGAGAATATACTTATTAAGGATATTCTTTGTATTGTTAATTATTTTAAGATTAGTATTGCAAGATATTATTTTACTCGTATGTACAATAGATATATTATTCTCTTTAATGTCAACTGTCGGCACATTGTAGAATGTGTTACTTATTTTTGCAATCTCGTCTAATTGCTTATTGTTATTATCGTTATTGATCCAAATTGTAGTGATACTATACGCTCCGGAAAGAATAAAAAGGATTGAGAGGAGATAGTATATTTTTATTTTCTTAGGAGAATTAGCTAATCGTTCAAGCTTAACAACGGTCAGTAAAATCAATCCAATTCCTGCCAATAAATATCCTCCTCTGTGTAGTAATACATCATTAATATTACTAAATCCGACCATGTCTGAATATAAAAGTGGGAAATGGTATGATGTATAATCAAATAGCGGATTAACTTTAGATCCAAGGTAAATAACACATACACTTATATATCCCAGTAGTAGCAGGAAAGTTATAGATTGATTCTTAATAAATGTCATTGTTACGAAAGACAATCCAAATATGTATATAAGTGATGGAATTGATATTATAGCAGGGTAAATTAGATACGGAACAATGTCTGTATATGAGCCACTTGTTGCTGTGCAAATAATATATGCGATTGCCAGACTGGCAATATTTAATCCAATAAATAATTTAAATACACCCAAAGTCTTACCAAATACATATTCGGCATTACTCATAGGCCTGACGTAAATAACAACAGATGTATCAAGTTTTTTATCTTTTTTTAAGAATCCAGATGCCAGAAATACAGCAATTATTGATTGAACAATATTTAAGAATTTGATATTAATATAGGGAACGTTGGCTGGTAGAGCGTGGAATGGCCATGCGTCAGCACCTGAATCCATATTTGTTACTAAATGGAATAGACTCAGGAGTACTATAGATAAGATTGAAAATATTTTGAAGAACCATGTTCTGAAAAGAGTCTTACTTTCGTAGTTAGCTATTGTTTTTATATTTTGATATGATAGCATAGTTGATATATCTTTTAAATTATCCCTTTTGAGTTCATGTTCATTTTGTCCTTTAAATAGTAGTCCATAAAATAAACATATGCATGTTCTAAATTAGGTTCAATACTTTTTGCATCTATATCTTTTAATTTGTCAGCAACTAATTGAACTTCCCACCCAGACAAGCTAGGGATAGTTGATATAATAGGATACATCTCTTTAAGACTTTGAAACTCTACATCAGTTACGTTAGCTTGCCATACATGACCTCTTGCCATATCAATTAGTCCTTCAGGAGTACCTCTGAATTCTAGTTCTCCTTTGTTAAGAAGAGCAACATCATTACATGTACTCGAGATATCTCCGACTATATGTGTAGAAAGAATGATAATAACATCCTGGTTACTTATTTCAGAGAGAATATTTCTAAATCTGATTCTTTCTTCAGGATCTAAACCTGTTGTTGGTTCGTCTACAATAATCACTTTGGGGTCACCAATAATTGCCTGGGCGATACCTAGACGTCTTTTCATACCACCAGAGAGCTTAGAGGCTCTTCTTTCTCTTACGTCATAAAGCCCTACCTTATTGAGAAGTTCATCAACAACTTTTGTTCTTTCTTTTTTACTTCTAATACCAGATACCCCTGCAGTATAATCAAGAAATTCCCATGTTTTTAATTTATCGAAAAATCTAAAATCCTGTGGTAAATATCCTAAGAGAGTTCTTATCGCTCTTCTGTCTTTATTTATATCAAATCCATTAAAATGGATATCTCCAGAAGTGTGTCCCTGAAGTAGTGTAAGGATTTTCATTAGAGTTGTTTTGCCAGCTCCGTTAGGGCCCAGTAATCCGAACATTCCTGATTCAATTTCCAGATTAACATCTTTTAGAGCCTGATGTCCATTAGGATATATCTTATTAAGGTTGTTTATAGATATCTTCAATTTTACAAACTTTAGGTGTAAGAGTAGAGTAGTGACCTTAAAAATATAATTTTACTTTTAAAGAAGTTGTTAATATAATGTTAAGAGTCTTTTTTATATTTAGTTTAAATAGAGGAACTCAGGATGAGACTATTATTATTATAAATGGTTTAATGAGGTTGGTTGATTTTTTCATAATATTTAGATTTAATGTCTAAAATCCATTTTTGGATATATAGGTCTAAATCGGTATTATTAAT
>Ga0193955_1001196_pt1 | contig 12567 bp, 9 predicted proteins | sample BB_6_MG_FD_140343 | JGI IMG/M metagenome (GOLD analysis project Ga0193955, IMG submission 140343) | Microbial mat bacterial communities from the Broadkill River, Lewes, Delaware, United States - BB_6_MG | ecosystem: Environmental > Aquatic > Freshwater > River > Microbial mats | place: USA... | reverse complement strand
GGTATTCACTTACGATGATTCTTCACGTAGTAGCGCAGTTACAAATTTGGTTAATCCATCAACAGAAGGAATAACCTTGTTTGCCAAAATGTTTGCCATACCTGGAGTGCCAGCCGGTTGTAATGATAATTCTCCTCAATTCTTACAGGAGCCTTATTTCGTAAGTTGTAATGGAGATAGCTATGAATACAACATGAATGCTGTTGATCCTGATTTAGATTCAATCCACTTGAGTTTTGGAATTCCTTATGACTTTTTAGATGGAGCAGCTTTTGTTGCTGGAGTCAATCCACAACCATTAGCTTTTGAAACAGGATTTACATTCGATTCGCCAACGCCAGGAACTGCAATGAACGCGTCGAATATACCCGCTCAAATCGATCCTAGCTCAGGTAATTTAACCTTCTTAAGTAATAATGCCGGTAGCTATAATGTCAAAATTCTTGCGCAATCGTACCGAGGAGGCGTTCTAATAGCAGAAGTTGAACGCGAGATGCTGCTTATCATTACAAATTGTGCCGGAACAAATAATAAACCAGTAATTGCTGGACCATTTGGTGGACTTTTCGAAACAACGATTAATGCAGGTGATTTAGTCAATTTTAACCTAAGTTCAACAGACGTCGAACTCCTGCAAAATGGGACTCCACAGGATAATATTCTTTCAGCTTCTGGATTGACGTTCGGAACAAACTTCACGAGTAACACGGGTTGTGCAGTTGCGCCATGTGCAACACTCGATGCTACACCTTTGATTACGATGTCACAAGGCGTAACAACAAACTTTGATTGGCAAACAACTTGTGACCACTTGGTAAGTCCAATGGGAATTGCTGCAGATGTTGTTCCTTATCATTTCGTTTTCAAGGTTCAAGATAATTATTGCCCTGTCCCAAAAGTAAGTTATGCGACGGTCACTATTAACGTTGTTAACAATGGCGTTATTCCTGCCCCTGAAATTGAATGTATCCAAACCAATGTCGCCGGCGATGTTACAATTAGTTGGTCGCCTGTAGCAGATCCACTTGGTTCATTTAATGAATATAGAATCTATTCCATTCAAGATGGATTACTTGGTGTAATTACAGACATAAACACGACAACCTTTACCGATGTAGGAATTACACAAGCAAATGATTATTACATTTCTACGGCTGCTGGGTGTGACGGTAATACCGAGCGTTATTCGGATACAATTTCAAATATTTACCTTGATTTAAACAACCCAGGAGACGGAACGGCTGTTCTTCAGTGGAATGACCCGATATTACCTGGACTTTCATCCATGGGACCTTATTATCATATCTATCGCGAATATCCGATAGGAACTTGGTCGCTTCATGACAGCGTTCCTTTTGGTTCTCATTTTTATAAAGATACCATTACCGTTTGTGAAGATATTTTTGGTTACCAGATTGTACTTCCTAATACTCCATGTGATTACACTTCAAATATTCAAAGTGATTTATTTCAGGACAACATTTCACCTGACATTCCTATCATTGATTTTGTTACAATAGACACTATTACAGGTGAAGTAACAATTTCATGGAATCAAAATGGTCAAGACGATACCTTTGGATATATTATTTACGTTGAAAATGCAAGTGGAGCAATAGTTGAACTTGATAATGTATTCGGAATCGGTACAACTTCATATACGTATAGTCCTGATATTACAACAGGGCCTCTTACCTATTCAGTAGCTGCATTCGACTCATGTTATACATCAACAGTTCCGCCTACCTATCAAACTTCGGCCAAAGGAGACATTCACACAACAGCATTTTTAAATGCATCACTAAATATATGCGAACGTCAAGTTCAACTTTCTTGGTCACCTTACATTGGTTGGGATGGATCAAACACATATACTATTTTGGGCCATTTTGGGTCTAGTGGTTGGATTGAATTTGGAAACACAACGAATACAAGCTTTATTGTTGATGTTTTACCAAGTGAAACTTACACGTTTGTAATTCAATCCACTTCTGAAGCTGGACAAGTTTCATTTTCAAACCCGCAAACGCTATTCATCACTTCAGCAGGTAGTCCAGCATTTAATTACCTACAAGTGGCAACAGTGACCAATGAAAATGTTGATTTGAGGTTATATATTGATGTTAGTGCAAATATCTTGGAGGTTTCTTTTCAACGTTTGGAAGATGGTACATTCGTAGAGATTGGACGAGTTCCAGCAACAGGGAACCTCTTAACTTATAAAGATGAAGAAGTGAGTGTGAATGACTATTTTTATACATATCGCGCACAAGTAATTGATAGTTGTGGTCAATTGGGCGACACGACAAACGAAGCTCAAACAATACTTCTCTCAATAACGAATGATGAAGTTTCTAAGATTAACTACTTAAACTGGACTTCTTATAGAGAATTTAATGGAGCTATTTTAGGTTACAACATATACAGAGGAAATGATGGTATATTCAATCCTACTCCTATCGCTTCCTTAGCATCTGATTCACGATATCTAATCGATGATGTAAACAACATTGATTCATACGGAAAAATCTGCTATTATGTAGAAGCCATAGAGTCGATGAACATATACAATTTCTCAGAAATAAGTAAATCGAATGAAGCTTGTGTTACACTGCCACCTTTGGTATATATTCCAAATGCGTTCACGCCAGAAGGATTAAATCCGATTTTCAGACCGGTCTTAAATGATTTCGACCCAACTGATTATGACTTCACTATTTTTGACCGTTGGGGACAAGTTATCTACAGAACAAATTCGCCTTCAGAAGGTTGGAATGGAAGAATTGCATTTTCAAACAAAATGGCAAATACTGGAACATATCTTTATATGTTAACCTTAAAGGATGGAGATGGTATCGAAATAATAAAAAGAGGTCACGTTACCTTGCTGAAATAACCTTACTTTTGTTTCGTGAAACAGATTCTTATTATTCAAACAGCTTTCTTAGGTGATGTGATATTGGCGACACCAATTGTATCAGAATTGAATCGGTTATATCCTGACGCAAAGATTGACTTCTTAGTTAAAAAAGGAAATGAATCTCTACTCGCAAACAACCCAAAATTAAACAAAGTCCACATTTTTGATAAATCAAGTGGTAAATGGAAATCGCTAATTGGTCTAATCAAACAATTCAGAAAAAATAAATACGACTTAGTGATTAATTTACATCGATTTGGTAGTTCTGGGTTAATCGCTGGATTGAGTAAAGGGAAAAAGAAATACGGTTTTAAGAAGAATCCATTTTCTTTCCTTTACACGAAATCATTTGAGCACAACATTGGTGATGGTACACATGAAGTTGAACGTAATTTATCCGTCATCCATGAGTTTGGTGCCATTACTAAAAAACGACCGGAATTATTTCCTTCAGAAGAAGATCAACTCGCTGTAGCAAACTACCGAAAAGAAAAATACTATTGCATTGCTCCTGCATCAGTTTGGTTCACAAAGCAGTTGCCAGTTAATAAATGGACGGAACTAATTAATACCCTTCCACTTGAATCCACTATATACCTATTAGGAGGGAAAGATGATCAAGAATTATGTGAACAATTGGCACAATCTAATCAATCACATAGAATTGAAATACTTGCCGGAAAACTATCCCTTTTAAAGTCGGCTGCATTAATGGAACACGCGACTAGGAATTTTGTAAATGATTCTGGCCCATTACATATAGCATCATCAATGAATGCTCCAGTCACAGCATTTTTCTGTTCAACTGTACCAAATTTTGGGTTCGGTCCATTGTCTGAAGATTCAAGAATTTTAGAAGTTCAAAAATTGGATTGCAGACCCTGTGGCTTACATGGTCATAAAGCTTGTCCTAACGGTCATTTCAAATGTGCCGAGGAGATTAAAATCAATTAAACTTGTTTCAACGGGAGTTCCATAATAAAATCTTCCATTAAAAACCCTTTTCCAATATCAATATCTTCTTCTCCAATCACTTTAAACCCAAGATTCTTGTAAAAATCCACGGCTTTATTGAAACGATTGACGTTAAGATGAATTGAAGTTAGATCCAAATCAAATGAAATATCGATTGCATGATTAACCAGTGCACGACCTAGCCCTTTACCTTGAGCTTCCGGATGAACATAAATTTTATGCATACGAAGAAAACCAGCATCAGGAAAATTAGGTTCTAAGCCCATAAACCCAAGTGCTCTTCCTTCAGACTTAATTAAATAGTATAAATGCCCCGTTTGAACCTGCTCTTGTAAGGTATTAATATCATACATCCAATCCAGCATATATGTAATTTGTTCAGGAGTAAGAATCTCCTTAAACGTACTCGGCCAAATCTCTTTAGCCAAATGATTTACTATAAATACATCCTCGGTTCCTAACTGATTAATCTCTACCATAAAACAAATTATTCTTCGAAATTAAAGAATATGATATCTCAATTTCGAAGAATAAAAAGTAAGTTTCAACAGTTTTTTCAACTATCCCCTTCCTTTAATTGTAGAAGAAGGCTTTACCGCAGGCTTTGGCTTTGGTGTAGAACGAGGAGCAGTCGGCTTTGGTGCTGGCTTCACTACCGGTCTTGGTTTTGGAGCTGGCTTTGGCTTTGGAGCCGGTTTTGGTGTGCTCGGTCTTGGAGTTGGTTTCGGTTGTACAACTGGCTTTGGCGTTGATGGTCTCGGCGTTGGCTTCGTTGCAGGAACTTCCTTAACCTCTTCTCTCTGCTCTACAGGTTTCGTCGTCTTTCCATCATCAACTGGATTCATTGTTTGCGGACGAGAACTCTCAGGTGATTCTTTTGTCAGTTTAACTTCCTTATCTACAGGTGCAGGTTTCGCCGGTGCAGGACGCGTACCTAAATTGTCATTCAACATTGGTTTTGCCACTGGTCGTAGTTCAACACCATCGGTAGGTCGATCAACGATTGGTTCATTTGAAGGCTCAATATCTAAATACGCATTGTCATAAATACAACCTTGCATATCTCTAGGAGAAACACCTCTTTGCTCACAATTCTTTCTAGAACGATTAATTGTTCTTGGGTTTAAATCGTTCATATCATGAAATACACGAGGAAAACTACGATCTGTAAAAGTTTCAGTTGATGTCCCTGGTCGGTAATCAAACAATGAATTAAACTGAGTAATACGGTATTGATCAGCAAACTGTCGCGCAATATATGCTTGTCTTTCCTTACTACCATAAGTTTGACTACCAAAAGGATCATTTGGAATGCTACGCGCTATATCTGAACCACGATAATCATCATATTCAGAACCATTTGCATTGCCCATTAATCCATCGTATCCAAGTCTTGAACATGGTAATATAGAAACACTAACGTTAATGAACTCCATACTTCCACTTCTTCTCATCTCTGTATTTACGGACTCTCCCGTTGGCCAATGTACTGTATATTTATTATTGTCTTTTCGAATAGTACCACCATTTTTTAAGAAATACGTTCTTGCTGTCATTCTCAATGGCTGCCCATTCACTCGAACTGGCGTAGAGTAATCACTGTCAGGATAATCGCTAGCGTATATACAAACTCGATCACCTGAAACATTCATTGCAACAGCAGTATTTAAAGAAAAGTCTTGTTTTTGAGGTCTTTGACGCGTTTGAACTTCCATTTGACCGTCTTGTGATTTAGTCATTACAAACTCTCCGACAGTTTGAAACGAATAGCGAGCACCATCGTAAGAAACTAAATGAGGATCTCCATACGATCTACCTCTTACTGATTCACACCCAACTGAATTCACAACATTACCTAATTGAATCAAAACTCGATCATTATTAGGATTTTGTCTGGACATTGCTAAAAGTCTATTTCTAGCATCAGACGGCACCATACTCATCATCTGATGTGGTGTGAAATTTTCTGGAAAAGTACGATCAGGAATAGCCTCATTCTTGGATAACGCTTCAACACTTTGAGCAAGCCAAGGACCACGAACCTCGTCCCATTTACTCAACTCTTGAGTTATAGATTTCATCGTATTAGATTCTTCAGGACTTCGTTGAGCCAATGAAGATAAACCAATGATTAATGATAATGCAGATAGTAAGTAATGTGTTTTCATAGTATGCGTTTTTAATCCACTTTGATTGTGCAAAAGATATGCCATTTTATTTTAATCACTTTAAATCAAAAAAAAATCCCGCTAATACAAGCGGGATTTAATATTTTGAATGATTGAAGCTTAGCCTCCAAAATCATCAAATCTTACATTTTCATTAGGAACTCCCCAATCATCACACATTTTAATAACGGCTTGATTCATTAATGGAGGACCACAGAAATAGAACTCAATATCTTCTGGAGCTTCATGCTTAGATAAATACTCATCAATTACTACCTGATGAACAAATCCTTTAAATCCATCTCCATTTGGATCATCAATACTTTCTTTAACAACCCAGTTATCTTCTGGTAATGCATCAGACAATACTAAATAGAACTTAAAGTTTGGAAAGTCCTTCTCTAAATCTCTAAAGTAATGGATATAGAATAATTCAGCTCTTGAACGTCCTCCATACCAATAAGATACTTTACGTCCCGTTTTCAATGTTCTAAATAATTCATATAAATGAGAACGCATTGGAGCCATTCCAGCACCACCACCAACGTATAACATTTCAGCATCAGAATCGTTGATGAAGAATTCACCATAAGGGCCTGAGATTGTTGCTTTATCTCCAACTTTTAAATTAAAGATGAAAGATGACGCCACACCAGGATTAACGTTCATCCACGCATTACGGTCTCTATCCCATGGCGGAGTAGCGATACGAACATTCAACATTACTCGTCTTCCTTCTGCTGGATATGAAGCCATAGAATATGCTCTAACAACCTCCTCATCATTTTTCATAACAAGAGGCCATAAACCGAATTTATCCCAATCTGCTTTAAACTTATCCGGTTCACCTGGATGATCCTGAGGATGAGCAGAAATATCCATTTCAGAATAATTTACTGTACACTTAGGAATTTTAATCTGAATGTATCCACCAGCTTTATAGTCCATATCCTCAGGGATTTCGACAATAAACTCTTTAATGAAAGTAGCGACATTATAATTCGATACAACAGTAGCTTCCCACTCTTTAATTCCTAATACTTCTTCCTCAACATGAATCTTCATGTTTTCTTTTACTTTCACCTGACAACCCAATCTTTTATGAGCTGCAATTTCTTTTCTTGAAAAGTGTGGTTCCTCAGTTGGTAAAATGTTACCTCCACCTTCTAAAACGTGACATGTACATTGAACACATGTTCCACCACCACCACAAGCTGATGGCAAAAAGATTCCATTACTACCAAGTGTACTCAATAAAGTTCCACCACCATCTACTTCAATTACTTTTTCACCATCGTTGATATCAATTGTAATCTTACCTGATGGAGAAAGCTTTGCTTTTACAAAAAGTAGCATTGATACTAATACCAATACAACGATTAGAAAAACTGCTAACGTTAACGTTAAACCTAATGATAATTCCATTTTCTCTAATTATTAGTCGTTAGTATTATTTACAGCATCATCAACCATGACAGTTTTATCTGCTTTAACTTCGTCTTTACCATATTTAATTCCTGAGAAACTCATAAAAGCCATCCCCATTAAACCTGTAATGATAAAAGTGATTCCTAATCCTCTCAACGGAGCAGGAACATTTGAATAACGAATCTTCTCACGAATAGCTGCAATTGCTACGATAGCTATAAACCAACCAATACCTGAACCAAGTGAGAAAGCAGTAGCATCTAAAATAGTCGAATATTGACGATCTTGCATAAATAATGCACCACCTAAGATAGAACAGTTAACGGCAATAAGTGGTAAGAAAATACCAAGTGCTCCATAAAGCGCAGGTGCAAATTTCTCAACCAACATTTCCACCAATTGTACAATAGATGCAACAACTGCGATAAACATAATGAATGAAAGGAAGCTTAAGTCAATTGTGCTAGCACCGTTAACTCCCCACTCAGGATTTAACCACTCTAACGCTCCTTCTTTCAATAAGTAGTTTTCTAATAAGTAATTTACTGGTACTGTTACAACCAAAACGAAAATTACTGCTGCTCCAAGTCCAACTGCCGTTTTAACAGTTTTTGATACCGCCAAATATGAACACATACCTAAGAAGTATGCAAAAATCATATTCTCAGAGAAGATGGCTTTTATAAAAATATCGAATGTACTTTCCATAATCTATATTATTTGAACAGTTTAGTGTTCTTCAATTAATGCTTTATTGCGAGAACGTTGTACCCAAATGATAACCCCAACAATGATAAGCGCCATAGGAGGTAAAATCATCATATTGTTATTCACGTACCCTAGAGAATAAAGACCATTCCCTTCAATGTAATCTCCAAAAATTGGGAATCCATATAAAGTTCCAGATCCAAACAACTCTCTAAAAACAGCTACTAAAATTAGCAATCCTGCATAACCAAGTCCATTACCAACAGCATCCATAATAGAAGGCCAAGGTTTATTCGCCATAGCGAATGCCTCAAAACGTCCCATAATAATACAGTTTGTAATAATTAATCCGACGAAAACTGAAAGCTTCTCCGACACATCGGGTAAGAAAGCCTTAAGCACCTCATTTACGATAATTACTAAGGCTGCAACAACAACTAACTGAACGATAATTCTAATTCTAGAAGGAATTAAGTTTCTCAATAAAGAGATAATTAAATTTCCCAAAATTAGAACGAAAAGTACAGCTCCCCCCATTACAACACCTTGTTCAACTTGAACTGTAATTGCTAATGCAGAACATATACCTAATACTTGAATAGTTACTGGGTTATTATCCGTTAAAGGATCCGTAACTAGCTTTTTGTTTTTCTTTGAAAACAATGGCTCTCTTGGAGCTTTCGCGTCTTTTGCTACTTCACTCATCTCTATTTAGTTTTAAGTTTATTGAAATAAGGCACATAAACTTCTAAACATCTATTCGCCATTTCCTCAACACCTTTGGAAGTAATTGTACCTCCTGTGATTCCATCAACTTTTGATTCTTTAGTCGCTCCAGATCCATCTTTTACGATTTCAAACTTAGCAAAGGCACCAGATTCATCTGTGATTTTCTCACCAACCCAACGATCAATGAAAAACTGTTGCTTAATCTCTGCTCCAAGTCCTGGAGTTTCACCTTTATGTCCAAAAGAAGCTCCTTCGATTGTTCTTAAATCTTCACCGATACAAATGTTCCCCCAAATTGGTCCCCAAAGTCCTTTACCAACAACTGGCAGGATATACTTTGCTTTTCCGTCCATTTCTGAAACATACAATGGATAATTTCTATCCTTAGCATCTAACGTTTTGTCTTTGTATTCTTTCTTTATATCCACATCAAATGCCACAACACCTTCTTTCAGGTTTCCATTTGCATCAAGTACAACCGCATTATCCAAGTTTACATACTTATCAAATTCAGCTTCACCGTTTGATCTATCAATACCAAGTTTATCAATATCCATCATTGCAGAAAGAATATCTAACTTTTTCTTAACCTCAGCGTTTCTATCTTGTCTTGGCTTCAACCCCATTGCTAACAATGCTAATATTGACCCAACAACAACAACTAAAACAATTGCGAAGCCGAAAGTATATCCGTTACTATCTCTATTAATTGCCATAATTACGCAGTTTTAACTCTTTTTAATCTTCGTTTGATATTACCTTGTACAACATAGTGGTCAATAATTGGAGCCATTACATTCATGAACAAGATTGCAAGCATAACACCTTCAGGATATGCTGGATTCAATACACGGATTAGAATAGCGATAACACCACCTAAGAAACCGTAAATAATTTTACCAGTTGCAGTTTGCGATGCAGTTACTGGATCAGTTGCCATAAAGACAGCACCAAATGCAAAACCACCAATCGCTAAGTGAAAGTGAGCTGGTAAATCCAAGAACTCATTTCCTCCAAAAGCATTTAAGATTAATCCCATTACGTATCCACCAATAAAGAATGAAGCCATGATTCTTAAAGAACCTACCCCTGTGAATAATAGAATTAATGCACCTAACATAATTGCAATCAATGAAGTTTCTCCAATTGAACCTGGAATGATACCCCAAACGGAGTCCAAGAAGGAATAATTATTCGTGTAAGCCTCGAGATTTTCAAAAACTGGTTTATCCGACATAAAAGTTGCTAAATCTCCAAGAGCTGTTGAACCTGTAAAACCATCAACACTTGCTTCATTACCCGCCATCCATACTTTGTCACCTGACATAGAAGTAGGATATGCAAAGAATAAGAAAGCTCTAGCAGTCAAGGCAACATTTAAGATATTCATTCCAGTTCCACCAACAATCTCCTTTCCAATAATTACAGCAAATGCTGTTGCAACACCGACCATCCATAAAGGAACATCAGCAGGCATAACTAAAGGAATTAGCATTCCAGAAACTAGGAACCCCTCATGAAGAGAGTGACCTCTCATAAAACCGAAGATAAACTCTATTGTAAGTCCCACTCCGTAAGAAACCACAATCAAAGGAAGAACTACCCATAGCCCTGCCATGAATTTTGCACCACCATCAGCCCAAAAGTCTAAACTTCTGTCACCTGCAGCAGCCACCATTTCCCAATGACCAGTATTATAAATACCAAATAATAAACAAGGAATCATTGCTATGATTACCGTAATCATTGTTCGCTTTAAATCTACACCATCTCTAATATGTGCACCTTTTTGTGTCACATTAGCTGGGGTAAACGCCAAAGTTGTAAATGATTCAAACATTGGATGCCATTTTTCTAGTTTGCCACCTTTAGCAAACTTAGGCTCCATTTTATGAACTATATTTTCTAAGAATTTCACTGTAATTGATGTTTTATAAATATTACATGCACTCTTCTCCGATAAGGTCTAAACCTTGACGGATTTTGTCTTGAATGTTAATCTTTGTTGTACAAACATATTCGCACAATGCAAAATCTTCTGGAGCTACCTCGTAGATCCCTAAGTTTTCCATTCCATCAATATCATCTGTAATTGCTGCTTTAGTTAATTGCATTGGTAAAATATCGAAAGGAAAAACTCTTTCCAGCTCACCAGTTACAACAAATGCTCTTTCTTCTCCATTTGTATTGGTATCCAATCTAAATTTCTTCTTACCTGATAAGAAGGTTGGGAATAATCGAGAATTAGAGAATTTATCAAACCCAAGACCTAACCACCCCTTAGTTAAAACAAACTTAAGTTCGTTTCCTTCAGGAATAACAGTGATTTGGTTATGATAAAAACCTAAATGACCATCTTTCGAAATTTTATCTCCGGTTAATACGTTTCCGCTAATTACACGAACGTTATCAGAAGTAATTTGTCCTTCAAGAATATCCGCCACATTTGCACCGATTATAGTATCAATATACTGAGGATCTTTAACTTCAGAACCCGTCAATGCAATTGTTCGCTTAGCGTTATATTGTCCACTAAGGAAAAAACGACCAATGATTGCAACATCTTGCGCATTTACGGTCCAAACAAACTCCCCTTTATTAACTGGGTCAATATGATGAATTTGAGTCCCAACATTTCCCGCTGGATGTTTACCAATAATCTTATTCACCTCAACACCTTTAACCTCAGTAAAAGCTGAGTCTGCAGGAGACTTCCCGTTTAAAGTTAAATGTACTTTGCCTGAAGTAAGCTTCTTCAAAGCCTCCATTCCAGTGCTAAATTCTTCATTTTTACCATGAAGAATATAATCGAAGTCAGGAGCTAAAGGAGAGCTGTCAAATGCTGAAACAAAAATTGCTTTTGGTTCATTTACTGGGTTTGCAACAATATCCAAAGGACGTTGTTTAACAAATGGCCATAGACCTGAAGCCAGCATCAAAGCTTTCACTTCTTCATTAGACATTGACGCAACCTCCTTCTTCCCAGAATTTTCAAATTGTTGGTCTTGCGATGTTGAAATCAACACTTCTAAGATTCGTCTTTTCTCCCCTCTCACAATCGCCTCTACAGTACCTGATACAGGTGAAGCAAATTTGATAGGTTCGTTATACTTATCTTGAAAAATAATTGATCCTGCTTTCACTTCCTGCCCTTCTTTTACGAGCATTTTTGGTGTCATACCATGAAAGTCACTTGGTTTTACGGATACAGTTTTTGGTAAAGCAACCTCGGACTTAACCTTGTTTGCAACACCTATCAATCTGATATCCAAGCCTTTTCTAAGCTTTACTGTTTTAGACATGCATTAAAGCGTTTATAAATACAGAGGCAAAAATAAAAATTTCAACTTCAATGTTAATAGAAGCAAAGAGTGAAGATTCGTATTCTATGTAATTTAGATTGATTCTAAATAGTAGCAATATGTAAACTAGGTTACCTAAATCTTCCTTATCTTCAATTATACCAAGTAATTAATATTTATTATATTCGAGTTGTAACAAGGAAATATGAACACATTAATCACATCGGGAATTCAAATATCTGTATCCACTTATTACCGATCGGACTTGTCTGATATTGGGGTGTCACAGTATTTTTTCAATTATAGAATCGTGATAGAAAACACCAATGAATATGAT
>Ga0193955_1001195_pt1 | contig 12571 bp, 11 predicted proteins | sample BB_6_MG_FD_140343 | JGI IMG/M metagenome (GOLD analysis project Ga0193955, IMG submission 140343) | Microbial mat bacterial communities from the Broadkill River, Lewes, Delaware, United States - BB_6_MG | ecosystem: Environmental > Aquatic > Freshwater > River > Microbial mats | place: USA... | reverse complement strand
GTTCAATAACACCGATCTGAATGCCGAATGGGACTTTATTGGCCAGCAGTTTCCGTTACCGCACGATGCGGGGACGGGCTGCATGCTGATTGTACCGCTGGCGCAGGGTGGGAGTATCTACTATTCCGAATATCGCCTTTTCAAGGACTGTGTTGTCGAATCCAAGGCCTCCCCTGAGGACCTGTCTGAGCTCTTGTGTACCCAAGTGTTGCTGTCCGGCTCCATTATACTGGAGCCTCCCTGCGGAAACCGTCAGCCCCAGGATACCGAGAAGGCGCTTCTGTACCGTGTGAAGGATCAGGGCTCACGCATCTGGCTGCCAGGGAATCAGATTGTGCGGCATGTGGGGGTGGCGGTCCCTTTGAGCAGTGAGGTGCTACAGGCCGAGGCGGTTAAGCGCTTGATAAAGCCCTTTCAGGAGTTGGAAAAAGGTCACCTGGTGGCAACGTTTGCTCTGCAGAAAACCACCCGAAAATGGGCTGCTGAACTGTTTCGTCATGCTTCGGATACCAGTGCGCCTACTGCTGAACTCCAGCGAGAGGGGCTGGCACGTTGCTATCTTTCCAGCCTGTTGAGTGATTATGCACAGTTACAACACAGTGCATCGGATACCAGCGGACAACCAACGGCCTGGGAGGTGAAAAATATGGAGCTGGTCTGTGCCCATATTGATGCCAGCCTGGATCAGGCGTTGAATTTTCAATCACTGGCGACCCGCTTTGGATTCAGCCGGTACCGGCTGAACGAACTGTTCAACCTGCTGCATGGCCAGACGCTCAGAGATTATGTTCGACAGCGGCGGTTATGCAAGGCCAAGCAGTTGATCGAGCTGGACGGGATGCCTGTGAAGGTTGCCGCGTTTAGCGTGGGGTACCGCCACGTCAGCAATTTTACGCGTGCCTACCGCGAGTATTTCGGTTGTACACCGGGCTGCAGCAGTCAGGGCCGGCTCGGCGAAAACTGAGCCGGTTATATCGCCCCTCCAGTTACTGCTGCTTCCCCGTTTTTACTCCGCCGTTTCCCGACGACTATGCCTTGTCACACGGACCGCACTGAGTGTGTCCCATCTGTTACCTGAGCGGCGTTACCCTGCGCTGATTCTGGTAACAGGGTGCGCGTGTTCACCCAAGGGGCATGGTAATGAACATGGATAATTCAACCTTCGAGTCTGGCGGTATCGGCCACCCTGCCGGATATAAGGACAACCGCTGGCAATTTCCGTCGCCATACCCTGCGGGCTCAGACCGTATACGAATTCTCCCGTTGGCACAGGGAGGGAAGATCTATTATTCAGAATATCCAGTGCAGGAAAACACTGTGATTGAGCCCTGGATTCCCTCTGAAAGGGGCGGCGAATTTTTGTGTGCCCAAGCGCTGTTATCCGGTTCGGTTCGGGTACGGACGACCTGCAGCGATATACAGCAGGATGTCGAACAGGTGCTGTTGTTCAGTGCCAGCAGGAGCGGGTTTCATCTTCAGCTGCAAAGCGATCAGGTCGTCCGTTGTGTGGGAGTCGCTCTGCCATTGCAGAGTGAAGAGCTTCAGGGCGGTGCGATAAGAGCACTGATCAATCCCCTGTGTGGGCGGGAAACGGACAGCCGAATAGCGTCGGTTGCCCTGCAAAGGCATACGCGCAGATGGGCGTTAGAGCTGTGTAACCATATATCGGGAGCGGACTTGCCTGCCGCTGATCTGCAGCGTGAGGGACTGGTGCGCTGTTACCTTTCCAGCCTGTTGAATGATTATGCGGCGATGCAGCAATCGCCTTCTGCCCCTGTAAGTCCGTTAACCAGCCGGGAAGCAAGAACGTCCGAGCAGATTTGCGGGTATCTCGAATCCAACCTGGACCGGGCGCTCAGCATGCAACTGCTGGAAGCCCGGTTTGGTCTGAGTCGGTATCGGCTGAACGAGTTGTTCAAACTGTCACACGGTCTCACGTTCAGTGGTTATATACGACAGCAGCGGCTGCTCAAGGCCAGGCAGCTGATTGAACGGGAGGGAGTTCCGGTCAAGGCTGCGGCACTCAATGTAGGGTATCGCTACGTCAGTAATTTTACTCGTGCCTATCGAGAGTATTTCGGCTGTACACCGGGCAACAGCAGTCCGGGTACGATTGAAGAATACTGACTGTGTAGCAGGCCCTTCAGGGCTCGAGCATCGAGTAACAGGTGACAAAACAGGCCAAACTGAGGTTGCGGCAGGTGTGCAGGTGTCAAAGCCGTTGTTTCAATCTGTCTGATCGGCGAGAATAGCGGCCAATTCATGATCAACCGCACACACGGGGCGCAAGGCCCTGTCCCTGTCCAGAACATAAGACGCGAATCCCATGTCCATAGCCCAGGAAGTTTCCGCACGCCGCACCTTTGCGATCATCTCTCACCCCGACGCCGGTAAGACGACCATTACCGAAAAGCTGTTGCTGCTGGGTCAGCTGATCCAGGTCGCCGGTACCGTCAAGGGACGTGGCAGTGACCGCCACGCAACCTCTGACTGGATGAGCATGGAGCAGGAGCGTGGCATCTCCATCACCTCGTCGGTGATGCAGTTCCCCTACAACAACCGTACCGTCAACCTGCTGGACACTCCGGGGCACGAGGACTTCTCCGAGGACACCTATCGCACCCTGACCGCCGTGGATTCGGCGCTGATGGTGGTCGATGGCGCCAAGGGGGTCGAGGAACGGACCATCAAGCTGATGGATGTCTGCCGTCTGCGCGATACACCCATCTTCTCCTTCGTCAACAAGCTGGACCGTGATATCCGTGACCCGATCGAGCTGCTCGACGAAATTGAGGAAGTGCTGAAGATCGAGGCGGCACCGATCAACTGGCCGATCGGCTCCGGCAAGTGGTTCAAGGGGGTGTATAACCTCTACACCGATACCATTCACCTGTTTACCCCGGGTCAGGGGCATGCATTGCCGGAAGACAAGCGCATTCATGGACTGGACTCTGATGAGGCCCGCGCGCTGTTGGAAGACGAATATGATGACTACGTCGACGAGATTGAGCTGGTGAAAGGTGCTTGCCATGAGTGGGACCGGGAGGCTTATCTGGCCGGCACCATGACCCCGGTGTTCTTTGGCACCGCGCTGGGTAACTTTGGCGTCAAGGAGATGCTGGACGAGTTTGTTGAATGGGCACCGGCCCCGCCGGCGCGTGCAACCGAAACGCGTGCCGTTGAGTCGGATGAAGAGGCATTCAGCGGCTTCGTATTCAAGATCCAGGCGAACATGGACCCGAAACACCGTGACCGTATTGCCTTCATGCGTATCTGTTCCGGCTCCTACACCCGTGGCATGAAGATGAAACACGTGCGCATTGGGAAGGATGTACGTATCGCCGATGCCGTAACCTTCATCGCCGGCGACCGTGAGAACGTGGAAGAAGCCTGGTCTGGTGACATCATCGGCCTGCATAACCACGGCACCATCCAGATCGGTGATACCTTCACCGCTGGCGAAACGCTCAAGTTCACCGGGATCCCGCACTTCGCGCCGGAGATGTTCCGCCGCGTGCGACCGACTGACCCGCTGAAAATGAAGCAGCTGCAGAAGGGCCTGCAGCAGCTGTCGGAAGAGGGCGCAGTGCAGCTGTTCCAGCCATTGAAGAACAACGACCTGATTCTGGGTGCGGTGGGTCAGCTGCAGTTTGACGTGGTGGTGTTCCGTCTCAAGGACGAGTACAAGGTGGAGTGCCTGTACGAGCCGATCAGCGTACAAACCGCCCGCTGGGTGGAGTGTGATGACCAGAAGATGCTCGATGAATTCCGTCGCAAGGGCTACGATAACCTGGCCATCGATGGCTCAGGTCTACTGACTTACCTGGCACCGACTCGCGTTAACCTGTCGCTGACCGAAGAGCGTTGGCCGGATATCGAGTTCCGCGCCACTCGCGAGCACTGATGGCTCACCAGCACAGGCCGTTCAGGCCTGTGCCATACTGCTTTTATGCTGATTGATACCCACTGCCATCTCGACTTCCCGGATTTTGAGGCTGACCGTGCGGCGGTCATAGCACGCGCACGCTTCGCTGGCGTTGAGCAGATCGTGGTGCCGGCGATTACTGTGGATAACTTTCAGCGGGTTATTGATCTCTGTGCCTCTTCGTCCTGTTTCCATCCTGCCCTCGGGCTGCACCCCTGCTTTTCACATGACACCGATGCCGCTCTGAATACTCTGGCACAGGCGCTGGAAGTGCACCAAGTCGTAGCGATCGGGGAGATAGGGCTGGATTTCCGTCCTGGTCAGCGGGCCCCCGAAATGCAACTGCCGCTGTTCGAGCAGCAGCTGAAACTGGCATATCAGTATGAACTGCCGGTGCTGCTGCATGTGGTCAAGGCGCATGATCAGGTGCTGAAACGGCTGCGGCAATACCGTCTGGTAAGGGGCGGGATTGTGCATGCCTTTTCCGGCAGTGAACAGCAGGCGAAGGAGTATGCAAAGCTGGGCTTCAAACTGGGTGTTGGTGGTGCAATCAGCTACGAGCGTGCCCATAAACTGCGCCGTCTGGCGGCCGAACTGCCACTGGAATGGCTGCTACTGGAGACCGATGCGCCGGATATGCCGTTGAATGGCCATCAGGGGGAGCGCAATGAACCGGCTCAGGCTGCTCGGGTTGCCGAGCTGCTGGCGGAGTTGAGAGGGATCAGCTTGGCACAGGTGGCTGAACAGACCTGTGCCAATGCGCGTGCCTTGCTCGCGCTGGACGCTTAGCGGTAGAGGCCGCCAATCCCGTTATCCAGTGTTTGCCACACCTTGTTGGTGTGAGCATTGGCCGGCAGGCGACGGAAGCGGCCTTCGCCATCGAGTACAGAGCTGGCGTAGCTGCCGTCGGGCGGTGATATCAGCATCTGGGTCAGGTCCAGTGGGTAGTTGGGCCCCTTGATACTGCGTCCATACATTGTTTCGATCGGACCCAGCTGGGTGCGCATGGACACGATATAGGTCAGGTCCAGGCAGGTGCGTGAACTGCCGCGACACAGATGAAAATAACGCGTATCCAGGGTGTAGAAGGCCTCGTCCGAAGCATTGTTCACGGCAGACTGACCAACACAGCCGCTCAGAGTGAGTACGGCAGCCAACAGGCTCAAGCGCTTCATGGCAACATCCTGTAATCGGTAATAGAAAGTGCGTGCGAGTGTAGCAGAAAACGGCTGTGAGGCTCAGTCGCTGCGCACCTTGCCGCCGCCGTAGATCTGGTTTTCTTCCAGTTCTAGATAATGAAACACCGCATCGGTTGCCCGGTTGGATGGCAACCGGTACAGCCCTTCACCTTGTGGCTGCGCTTCATACAGCTGCCCGGGTGGTGTCAGCATCAATTGGGTCAGCTCGGCGACCGACCAGCCACGACTGCCGGCACTGATGCCATAGGCTTCGGCAATGCGAGGCTCGTTGTAGGATGGCCCAATCAGTTCCAGGTTGTGGCAGTAGCCGGTTGCGCCTCGGCACAGGCGAGTCTGTTCGAGGTCAAGGGTATAGAAGTGGGCAGGCTCAAGCGCTGCGCATCCGCCCAGTGCAAGCAGCAGGGCGGATATGGGCAGGATTTTCATGGTTCAGGTCTCCAGGTAGAAGACCTGATGTCAGCACAGGTCTTCGTAGGGGTTTTTGACCTGCAGTGAAATGGGCTTGGCATAGCCGGGCAGACGGATTTCGTCCGCACTGATCTGCAGGTCTTCACCGGTGAGTACATTATAGTCGTAGCGGTAGATCGGGCGTGCTTCACCCTTGACCGCAGACTGGTTGTAGGCCTCGGCCTGCTCGCGTACCTGTTCGCGGCGCTGGCGCCAGAGGTTCATGGCACTTTCACCGTGGCGCTTGCTCAACAGCTGCTCGGCCACATGTGGAGCCAGCACGGCGGCGCTGGCATTGTTGCCGCCAAACCCCTTGGCGTTGATCAGCACAGAATCCATGCCCTGAGCGCCTACGTTCAGGTGCTGCAATGGCAGGTTCAGGTTGGAGGTGTGTACATCGTCGGCGATCTCGGGCGTTGTCACCAGGCCCGGCAGAATACCGTATTTCCATACACCCAGAGACGCAAACAGCTGGTCACCACCGGCAGTACCCTGAGAGTGGCCCAGGTAGGCCTTGACCGCACTGACATTCCAGGCCGGAATATCAAAGGCCTTGGCGATTTCGTTGATGACGTGGGATTCGGTGACACGGTTCTGCGGTGTGCTGGTGCCATGGGCCTGCACGAAGCTGCGCTGACGCAGGGACTCCTCGCCCAGCATCGAGCTTACCAGCGAAGCCGCCTTGCCCAGGGTCATGTAGTTGCCGATGCCCGGTGCCGAGATGGACTTCTTATGGCCGTCGGCATGCACGAACACATCGGCCACCGCGCCATGGATATCGGCGCCCAGTTCCAGTGCCAGGTCGTCACTCATCAGCACCAGGAACTGGCTCGACTCGCCCATGGTAAAGCCGCAGTTATTGCCGAACGGGCGACAGGCACGACGATAGTGCTCTTCGGCCAGCTCGGTCAGCTCATCCAGTGCCATTAGCTGCTTGTCTTCCGCCAGTGCACCCATGGCGCGGAAGCCTTCGATGATCTCCGGCGTTACCGGGGCGTCGCTGCCACCGACCAGTACCAGCTTGCACTTGCCGCTGCGAATCGCATCGACACCGTTCTTGAGGTTGTACAGGAAAGTGGCACAGGCACCCAGAGCGCCGCCGGTAGTACCCACGTTACCCAGCAGGTAGGCGTTGATAAAGTCGGCCGGCATCTGGGCATAGCCCAGTGGCATCTGCTTGGAGGTGGTGCGCTTGCCCAGCGCCGGGAATTTGGTCAGGCCGCCGAACCCCAGATCATCCAGCTGGCCGATGGAGTTGCTGGCAAAGACCGCGATCTGATCCGGTGCCAGACGTTCCAGTAGGCTGTCGTAATCGATACCGACCGAACGCAGCGCGTCGGAGGCGGCGTAGACGGCCATCTGCAAGCCACGCGGATGGTTGCGGGACTGGTACAGCTTGCCCGGCTCAAAGCCGGTTGGCAGCATACCGGCACTTTGCACCAGCGCGGTCTTGCTGTCCGGGAAAATCAGGTCACAGCTGCCGTCGATGGTCACTTCCGATTGGCCGGCGCCCAGGTCACGGACCTTCCAATTGGAGGGGATCACCTGGGGCAGGTGGCGGTTGCGCAGGCGAAAGGTCAGTGCCTGCTCGGTTGGCTTGACGGTGGCGGGGCGGTTGAACAGCACTGCATTGACGTCAAACCAGTCCGGGTGAATGCGTCGAATCAGGGTGTTCTGGCATACCTGTTGTTCGACTGCAGCGGCCAGTGCATCTTTTTCCAGCAGAGCTTCGCCCAGCTGATAACGCCCGCTGTCGTCATACTGCGCCAGGCCCGTAAGTGTGGCCAGATCAATCAGTGTTTCCTGTCGACTGATCGAATCCAGTTGATCCAGGATCAGACGGCGATAGCCTTGATGAGACGATGTTCGACCAGCGGGGCTGATACCACCAAAACCGACAATGACAGGCAGTTGAGACAAGAGAAACTCCTCGGGGTGGTGACGCGGATGACGATAAGGGATAACAGTGCATTTTATCGCCTGAAGTCATGGGTGGCCAGCATTGTGACGCTCTTTCACGGCAGCACTTAGGGGTCTTTTTTCACGCCTGATTCAGCTAAGCTGGTGTACATACTCGTCGGCGCGGCCGGGTGGACAGGCTCCCGGCGCGGGGCATTCACGCAGTTCAGGAGATAAAGGATGAAAAAGCTTATTCTGGCAACAGCCGTTGCGACCATGATGCTGGGGGGCTGTACGACCCTGGACCCTTACACCCAGGAATCAAAAACCTCCAATGCAACCAAGGGTGCCGGCTTTGGTGCGCTTGCAGGTGCTGTGCTGGGGGCTGCCGTGAACGAGGATGATCGTGGCAAGGGAGCGCTGGCCGGCGCGGCTATTGGCGGTGCTGTCGGGGGCGGTATCGGCTACTACATGGATCAGCAGGAGATGCTGCTGCGACAGGAGCTGGAAGGCACCGGGGTACGGGTTGAGCGCATGGGTGACAGCATTCGTTTGATCATGCCGGGCAATATCACCTTTGCGACCGACAGTGATCGCGTTGCACCCTCGTTCTACCCGGTGCTGGATTCAGTGGCCAAGGTGTTGATGAAGTTTGATCGTACCCAGGTGGCCGTTGAAGGCTATACCGACTCCACCGGTTCGTTTGAATATAACCAGCAGCTGTCGGAACGACGTGCCAACAGTGTGGCGCGTTACCTGAATTCGATGGGTGTTGGCGGTCTGCGTCTGGATGCACGCGGACTGGGTGAGCGTTATCCCGTGGCCAGCAATGACAGTGCTTCAGGGCGGGCACTCAACCGTCGTGTGGAAATCAAGATTCGCGGCATGCAATCCTGAAACCGTTGCTGATAGCCGTTTGCGGGGGCGTTTGGCTGCCGTGAACGGACTGGCGCCCGCGTACAGATTGCGGGCGCCAATTCCGATCAGAGGTCGGCACTGTCCTGCAGACGGTCGAACTTGCCCAGCATGCGCTTGAGCTGATCTTCGGTCTGGGACTGGCCATCTTCCAGTGCCGCCTTGGTCTGGCGCAATTCGCTGATTTCGAGGCGCAGCAGTTCGACCTCTTCAATCAATCCCTCAATCTTGCCTTCCAGTTCTGCAAAGAGTTCGCTCTGCATGGTTGTCACACTCCTTTCGCGTCGAGTAAAACAGCAAGCCTAAGCGGCCTAGTGGGCAATTACAATATCATCTCGCTGAATGTTGAGCCCGGCGGCCGGCAGTTCCAGAGCACCACGGGCCAGATCGGGCTGCAGCTCGCGCAGTGTCAGGCTGTAACCGGTATTTTCCAGCTCGTAGCGTAAACGGTTATCCAGGCCGTAGTGGGTAAAGCGGCGATAGACACTCAGCTGGTCGCCAGCCTTCAGTCCGTCCAGGTGGCCGGCGTTGATCCAGACATCTCGGTCCCGGGTGCGAGTGATGCGAGCCTTGAACGGCTCGCAGGTCAACTGGAGCTGAATGTCATTACTGATGGCGCGAATCAGGGAGCGGGTCTGCTTGCCATAGGGCTGGTTCCAGTATTCCGGGGTGCCAAAGCCCACCTTGGCATGACTGTCGGCGGTCCAGTCTGCGGTCATATGGTAACGCTGCTGGTGCTGCAGGGTGCCGGTGAAGGCGTCGTGAATGAACAGGTCCAGCACGAAATCGCGCTTGTGGTAACGTTCTTCGTAATCGACCTGACGGTACAGGTCCAGTAATACATTGGATTCACGCGGTCCGGTTGCATGGTGGGGGGCCAGGCTGCGGATCACGCCGCTGACCAGATATTGCACATTATGCTGCTCCGAGTGTTCCAGGGCGGTGGTCAGAGCGCCTTCGGGCAGTATGCGCACAGGAGCCTGATCGGGTGCGCCAATGATATTGAGTTCTCCGACATCCAGCGCATTGAAGGTGCTGCTGCGTTTCAACTCATAGGCCAGCAGGGTGGCCAGTGACTGCTGGACCCCCTCCAGCTGACCATGGCGGGCATCGCCGGGGCGCTCCAGGGGGAAGTGCGTGACGGCGACCGATTTGTGGTAGGCGGTCTCCGGTCGGCTGTCCTTGCAGCCTTGAGCAATGTCCACATCGGCCAGAATACTGACGCTGATATGGCCATCGGCTACTTTCTCGTCGATAACGCGGACATTGCTGACCTGCCCCAGGCTGCGTAATCTGAGCGTATCGATTTCCAACACACCATCACGCACCTGGCGGGTTGAGCTGAGCCAGGACGCTGCCTGGATGGAGGCCTGCTGCATGGCACGTTTCAAGGCCTGTTGGCGGGACTGTCCCGGGTCGGCGGCGGAATAGGGGGCCTGCCCCGTGGCTTCAATGGCAACGGCAGATGCCTGAATGGGGAGCAGCAGAAGAAACAGCAGGGCCGAGACAAGAGATTTCATGCGATCGGGGCTCACGTTGAACAACGGGGTTTGCCACGATTGTAGCGGGGAAGGCGTGAGGGTAACAGGCACAGGTTCAGGCGAAGAGGTGGCAGGTGCTGCAACGGTGGATAATGGTGTGGATGCTGGTCTGGTCTGGAGTCATCTGGGCTGACTCGATGGCTGAGGGAGTGCGTGCCCAGATTAATGCACATGTGAGCGATCTCTCCCGTGATCAGCTGGCAGGGATATGGCGCACGCTGCAGCGGCTGCCCACATCCCGTTTACTGGCCCTGGGTGAAGATGGGCAGAACAACTACTACGAGCAGGGCTGGTTTGAACTGGCACGGGCCTATCGGCTGGACGTGCCGGCCAGGCGCAGTGCAGTGCTGGAGCAATGGCGTCATGACTGGTTTCATCATCCGGCTGCGTCCCTGATACCGCATCTGCTCCAGGAGCAGGGTGCGGCACTGGCACTGCCTGAACGTGTGGCGCGTCTGGGCGTATTACTGCCGTTGAGTGGGCCGTTGGCGGAACAGGGGCAGGCCGTGCTGGAGGGGATCAGGACCGCGCAGGAGTTGGATCGACGGCAGGGGTTTGAGCTGCCCGAGCTGGAAGTGTTCAACAGTGCGGACATGCGGGACCCGAGCCTGCAGATTACCCGTCTGGCCCAGGCACATGCGCTGGATATGCTGGTGGGACCGATGCAGCTTGAGTTGAGTCGCCGTCTGGACCAGCCCCTGCCAATCCCTGTGTTGGCGTTGAATCGCAGCGGTGATGGTGGATTCAATGGCTACCAGCTGGATCTGGCTTCCGATCAGGAGCTGCGCCAGCTGGTCGAGCTGATGCATGGCGACGGCCACCGACGCCTGTTATTGCTGGCGCCTGCCGAAGAGCGCTGGGTTGAACCGTTGGTGCTTTGGGTGCAGCAGCAGGTGCAGTTGCGTGGCATGAAACTGGCCGGCCTGCTGCGGTACAGTGCAAATCCCGCCCGGCTGAAACAACAGCTTGGGCAGATACTGGGTGTTCGCGCCAGCCAGCAGCGTGCGAATGCGGTGCGCACTTTGATGGCCGATCGACACGTATTCAGTCCGCGTCGGCGTCAGGATCTGGATGCCGTTGTGCTGATTGCACGTCCTGAACAGGGACGGCTGCTTAAGCCGCTGCTGGCGTTTGAGCAGGCAGAAGATATGCCGGTATATGCCAGTTCGCATTTGTACAGCGGAACGCCTGATGCGGTGCTGGACCGGGATCTGGACGGGGTCCGTTTTTGCGATATGCCCTGGCGGTTACGTCAGCGGCAAGGCCTCGCCAGCTCCAGTGTGTTTTTTGCACTGGGGATGGACGCGGGGTCAGTGTATCGCGCCTTGCCGCAGATGAGGGCCGGAGTACCGGGCTATTTCGAGGGGGAAACGGGCCATTTGAGGCTGGAGGGTGGTCGTCGTCTGGTGCGCACGCTGTTATGTGCTCAATTCAATCAGGGGGTGCCGAAACCCTATGCGTGGAGCGACGGTCGGCGGTACCCCTGATGAGACATGGCGGTTAGTGTAGCCGGTCGCCAATGGCGGGAACGCGGCTGGCGCTCATGACCAGTGCCAGGCTGGTCTCTCGGCTGGTGTCGACAACGATTGCCCAACCCGCGCGATGGCCCGGGAAGTCCAGTGCCTGGCCGGTAGTGGATTCCACAGGGTTACGCTGCTCCAGTCCAAGCAGTTGCCCCGGTTCCAATCCCTGCCGGCTCCCTTTGTCCAGTATCAGCAGGTAGCCATCCGGCTGTTCGTACAAAGCCTTGATAATGCGCGCGCTGACATCCTGGCTCGGGTAATGTGGTTTGAGCCTGGCGGGCTCCAGCGTGAGCGGCAGCAACAGTGACTGCTCGGTAGGCGTCTGGCGGCTGGCGGTCACTCGAAAACCGGCCATGTTGCCCTGTCGCATTACCGGTTCGGCGAGGCCGATACGCGTCAGCTCAAGCGTTGATTGGGTAGCAGGTTCAACACTGGTCTGAAAAATACCATACTCAGGCTGTTTCAGCGGGCGCTGTCCCAGGCTGTTCGAGTAGAGGTACAGACCGTCCTGCTCGTGGCGCACCGCATGCAGGCGAATGCTCGGCTGGCTGGAGTCGAGCAGGCGATAGGCACGGCGTACACGGTCCACCAGGCCGCCGTTGATCAGCTCCTCGGCCATCAGTGTCACGGCGTCGGGTGTCTCGGCCTGAGGCGTGTGTGAGGCGGGCTGGCTGGGCGTGGCGGCGGCAATAGGCTTCCCCACCTCAGGCAGGCGCATGCCCACCGCCAGCTGCTCCGGACGGCGGATACGGGGGTTGAGTGCCCAGATTTCGCGCCAGCGCTCGCTGTTACCCAGCTGTTGAGCGGCGATAGAGGACAGGCTGTCGCCGCGGCGTACCTCGTAGGCCTGTTCGGCGGCTGCCTGGGTGGTTATGCCCAGTGTCAGCAGCAGAGACAGAAGGGTACAGGAACGGAACTTCGGCATACCGGCTCCTTGGACACAGGGGTAAGCCGGCCAGCTGGCCGGCCTGGTTCTCAGTAGCGCGGTGCGAACAGACCGTGCTCGCTGTAGGCCGCACCGGACGGCAGGTGCTTACCCTGTGTGTGCCAGTGGCTATCCTGCTCCAGTCGGCGGCGCATCTGGCTGCGGCTGACCTTCAGTGACATGGTCGTGACGGCCAT
>Ga0193955_1001189_pt1 | contig 12667 bp, 8 predicted proteins | sample BB_6_MG_FD_140343 | JGI IMG/M metagenome (GOLD analysis project Ga0193955, IMG submission 140343) | Microbial mat bacterial communities from the Broadkill River, Lewes, Delaware, United States - BB_6_MG | ecosystem: Environmental > Aquatic > Freshwater > River > Microbial mats | place: USA... | reverse complement strand
CTGCCGGGGGGCAAGCTTTTGAAAAGTTTGATAAACAGGTTTTAAAAAATGATTCTTAGGTAGTGCGCGAATTGAAGGCGGATGTGATTTGTCCCGAGGGACAAAGCGCATCCGCAACCTGCTTTCAAGGTGGCACACCTTGCCGCCGGAGGCTTCTTTTCAACAATCATGTTGAGCTGAATAGCTACGGTATTTATAAGCCTTGGCGGGTTGTGAATACGGTGTCGCAACTCTGTCGGTCTCTTGAAGGGATCGGCTGAAAGATATGAATGATTGATGGCTTTGACAATCTAATGGGAGAGAGACAATGACAGAGACCCAATGGAAGCCCCTGGCGGGGGTGGATCGGGAATGTTTTGCCTGTGGGTGGGAGAACCCCTACGGCCTTCAGATGACCTTTGAGTCCAACGGGGAGCAGTTGCGTTCGGGCCTGACGGTCAAAGAGCGGTTCCGCGGGTGGAGCAATCTGGTGCATGGTGGGATCCTTTCCACCATTCTTGATGAGATGATGAGCTGGACCGCCATTCATCTCACGCAGCGGTTTATCCTCACCAAGGGGATGAACGTGTCGTTTAAAAAACCGGTGAAAATCGAAACCCCCTTGACCATCAGCGGTTACATCAAGGAGCGTATCAGCGATCGGAAGGCACGGGTGGTGGCCGAGATCCGGGATGAGGCAGGGGACGTCTGTGCCTTGTCCGAAGGGGAGTTTGTGCTGTTTACCATGGAGGAGTTCGGGAGCATGGGTGTCATGCCTGAAGAGGAACTCACCGAAATGGCTGCTGCGTTCTCTTAGTCTGAGAGGACGATATGAGTTGCTTAACCGTAATCCCGTTCGGCCAGAGGTTATGTACCGTATCCACAGCCCTTTGATGCTTGTGGCTTATTTTGCATTATCTCCAGCATTGGAGGCGGGCGCAGCCCGCGGCGAACGCCATTGCGCCTTGCCCCGAGGAACGAGGGGTAAGGCGCAATGGCAATCAGGTTTCCAGGTGCCCCCACCTGGCCGCCGGAGGCATTGTTTTACCGGACACAAAGGAGAAAACATGGCAGGCGATTTGATGTTTCTGGCGGGCCACAGGGCGTATGAGAGGATTCAGTCTCAGGGGTTGTCTCCGGACGATGTCTCCATGGTGGTGGGGGCCTCCGGGGCTGCCAAATGGTTGGTGCTTCACGGGTTGGAGTCGGCGCTTTTTGGGCAGTGGTTTGAAGGGCGGGAGAAGCCTTTGCACCTGTTCGGGACCTCCATCGGCTCGTGGAAGTCTGCGGCGGCAGCCCAAGATGACCCGGTGGCGGGGTTTGATCGTCTGGCCCATGCGTACATTCATCAGTATTACGAAGGCAAGGCAACGCCCCGGCAGGTTGCGGACGAAGCCGATCGGATCATGGACGCCTACCTCGGACCGGGGAAGGTGGAGGAAATTTTATCTCATCCGTATTGCAGGCTTCACCTTTCGGCTGTTCGGTGCCGGGGGCCCCTGGCTTTGGATCACCCCCTGGCCATGGCCGCAGGACTCGTGGCGGCCTGGGGGGCAAACCGTATTTCCCGAGACCTGTTCCGCAAGCAGTGCCGGCCTACCCTGTTTTATGACCCCAGGGATGTGCCGTCATTCTCGAAAAATGGTGAGTTTGCAGGGGGCATGGCGGCTTTGACGCCTGAGAACCTGAGGCAGGCGCTTCTGGGGAGCGGGTCCATTCCTTATGTCATGGACGGCATTCGCGATATTCCCGGAGCGCCGGAGGGCGTCTATCGGGACGGTGGGCTTTTTCATTATCACCCCGCCTTTGATTTTCTAAGGGGGGAGGAGGGCGTTGTGCTTTACCCTCATTTTTACAGCGAGGTGACCCTCGGCTGGTTTGACAAGAACAGGCCCGAGCGTATGGCGGACGGGGCGCTTCTCTCCGATGTGCTCCTGCTTTCGCCTTCGTCTTCGTTCGTGGCCGAGCTTCCCTTTGGACGGATTCCCGATCGCCGTGATTTTGACCGATTGTCCGGGCGGGATGGCGAGCGCGTGGCGTTCTGGGAAAAGAGTGTGGCCATGGGGCGAAGGCTGGGAGACCAGTTTCTTGAGGCGGTTGCATCGGGGAAGATTCGGGACATGGTGAGGAGAATCGCGTGATGAGTGTGATCGACAATCGTTTTACCACAGAGTTTCAGGTCCCTTCCTGGGATTGCGGGCCTTCGGGTCGTATGTTTCCGGTGGCCATGCTTCGGTACTTTCAGGAAGGGGCGGTGCTTCATTCCGATGCCGTGGACGGCGTCTTTGATCGGGTGCTTGATTACGGTCTTTTCTGGGCCATGACAGGCATGAAAATGACGATGGGAGTATTGCCCATGCGAGGGGAAAAGGTGTCGGTGAATACCTGGCATGCCGGGGGGAACCGCTTGCTCTTTTACCGGGCTTACAAGGCGTTGGGGGAAGATGGTCGGATTCTTGCCTCCGGAGTGAGTTCCTGGGCTCTGGTAAATGGGGACACCCGGCGAATGGTCCGCGCCTCGGCCCTGCCTGTTGCGCTTCCGGAGTCTGAGTTGGGAGCGGAACATGAGGGGTTGATCCCGGAACGGCTGGGAGCGATGGATGGGCTGGAAGGGGGCATTCCCTGGCTCGCCGGATTTCGGGACCTGGACACCAATGGCCACGTCAACAACGTCCGATACGCCGAGTGGGTTCTTGAAACCCTTCCCGAGGAGATGCTTTTAAACCGGCACCTCACCTCCCTTGAGCTTGAATTTAAGAGCGAGCTGCGTTTTGGAGACGAAGCCCGATCCGTGGGCAGCCCTTCCGCTACCCCTCATGTCTATGACCATGCCGTGCTCAAAGATGACGGCACCCTTGCCTGCCGTGCCCGCTCCATCTGGAATGCAGCTTAAAACGAGGTGTGCCACCTCGAAAGCGGGTTCGCAAATGCTCTCAGCCATCGTTCCTCAGCTGGTCTCATTTGCTGACGGGATGTGCCCGTGATGACCTGTAGAGGTTGCGTGCTCTTCATGGTTTTTACCTGAAAATCGGACCATGAAACCACTTGGAATGCTGATTTCCTTTGTGGTTGCTCACACCTGCGGAGACGATCGTTTTGAGTCAGCCCCTTCCCCTTTTTCTCTCATTTCTGTAACAAAGCTCCTTCCCGAATCATTCCTCTCTTCCCAGGTTATCTGTCCCATGCCTTGATTGCCCCTCCCAATAATTTTGCGCATCTCTTGTGGGGTGGACTCTGCTCTATGGCTGGCGGGATCTTACGGCTATTTTTTTTCAGGGGGGAACACATCAAGATGGTGGGGGAAATCCGCAGGGGCCATGGGGGGGGACCAGAGGAACCCCTGGGCGACGGGGCAGCCGATGGATTGGAGAAGGCGCATCTGTTCCGGTTCCTCCACCCCTTCGGCCACCACCTGGATGTTAAATGTCTTTCCCAGGTCCACAATGGTTTTCACCAGAAAGAGACCCTTGGAGTCTTCTTCATTGAGAGCGGCGATGAAGGAGCGGTCAATTTTCAGGGTGTCCACCGGGATTTCTCTCAGGTAGTTGAGTGAGGAGTAGCCGGTTCCGAAGTCGTCCAGGGCGATGGATACGCCCATGTTCCTGAGTTTCTCCAGGTGGGGGGCTGCGGCGGCAAGGTTTTCCATGAGGGCAGTCTCCGTTACCTCCAACTCAAGCCAATGGGGTGCACACCCTGTCTCTTCAAGCACACGGGCTACACGTGCGGGGAGATGGTTGTCCCGGAAATGCCATGCCGAAATATTGAGGGATATTAAAAGAGGGGTCTCCCTTTTCAGGTTCCATTCAGCGATGAGGCGGCAGCCTGTTTTCAGGACCCAGAGGTCCATGGGGACGATGAGGCCGTTCATCTCCGCGCAGGGAATAAATTCGGATGGAGAGCAGATCCCCTTGACGGGGTGACACCACCGGATGAGTCCCTCCATGCCCAGGAGTTTGTTACCATCCAAACCAACGCGGGGCTGGAGGTAGAGGGCGAACTGGGTTTCGTCCATGGCTTTTCGAAGGTCCTGCTCCATTTCAAATCGAAGCCGGGCCTCCTTATCAAGGCGGTGTGTGAAAAAGTTGTACGCGTTGCCGGTTTTTTTTGCCCGGTACATGGCAAGATCGGCATTGCGGATCAGGGTTTCGGAGTCTTTGGCATCATCGGGGAAGCGGGCCACCCCGATGCTGAGGGTGATGTGGAGTTGGGTCATGCCGATTTCAAAGGGCGGCTTGAAGGCCTCTTGAATTCTCTGAAGGAGCAGCACCAGCTCCTGGGCGCTGTAGCACTCCTCCACGAGAATGGTGAATTCGTCACCGCCCAGGCGTGCAATGGTGTCGCTTTTCCGTAAAGTGTCTGTGAAACGTTTTGCCACCATGGTGAGTAGAAGGTCGCCGCTCTGGTGCCCTAAGGTGTCGTTGACGTGCTTGAAACCGTCGATGTCGATGAGGAGGAGGGTGAGGCTTCGCTGTCTGCGTTTCGCCAGGTTCATGGAGTGTTCCATGGTTTCCATAAAAAGGCGCCGGTTGGCCAGGCCGGTGAGGCTGTCATAAAAGGCTTGGTGTCTGAGCATCCCTTCCGCTTTTTTCTGGCGGGTTATATCGAGCATGGAGACGATTCGTTCCTCCGTTCCCGGGAGGGTCGTCATATGTACCTTGGCTGTGTGGACGCCCCCCATCAGGTCATGGAACTTCACCTCCACGTTGTCGTCAAAGGAGATGACAGAGTTCTTTTTTTCCTCTAAGCGGGCTTGCAGCCTCGCCTCATCCTCGGAGTCGACAAAGTGGGACCAGTGCCGTCCCAGAAGCTCTTTGGGGGCTTTTGCGCCGGCGTACCGCTGGAATTCGCTGTTGAGTTTGGCGATGTTCCCGTTTTTACAGAACAGCACACTGGGTGTGGCGGAGTTTTTGAAGAGGGTCCGGTAGTGGGATTCGGATCGCTTTGCGTCCTCCATCGCAGCTTCCAGGGCCTGGATGTCGGTGAAGGTTTCAATTCGGATGGGGGCGTCGTGGTAGCGTGTTGCTGTTTTGGTGCGGATCACCTGACGTGGCGGGTTTCCCTGGAGAACCCCCTTTTCCTGATGAGGCGCAAGAAGGTTTTGCTCGTTCTCGGCCAAGGGGTGGAACAGGGCGTCGGCAGATTGGCCCATCAGGGCATCCGCTTTTTTCCCCACCATCTCTTCCATGCAGGTGTTTGTGTCCCGGATTTTTCCCGATTGCCCGTCGATCATGAGGATCCCGACATTGAGTGATGTGAGGATGGATCGGTTAAGGCACTCCTCTTCGATGATCCGCTTAAAGACCCCATTGATATCCACGGCCAGTTTCGAAAGTTCATCTTTGCCATGGATGAGGACGTTTTCAACCGGGGCATTGGGTTTTGCCACCGGGGCTACCTGGGAGTTCAGGGTAATGATACGTCTGAGAAGGGTGCGCTGGATCAGTGCGTAAGTGAGAAGGGCCAGCAGGAGACCGGTGACGGTGATACCGACTCCTGTGAGGGCCTTAAGGCGCTTGCCTGCCATGTAGATTTCTGACGGGCCGGTGAGTGTGACTTCAATGGTGGGATGTTCCAGGATATCATTGAGGGTCCCCGCACAGGCGTACTGTTTCCGGTTGTCGGTGAAGTGAACGACAATGGCGCCGGGTTCACCGTGCGCTGGACGGGTGGTCACGGTTATCTTTATGGCACTCTCGGCCAGCAGCTCGTTGAAAAAGCTCTTTTCCAGTTGCTGTACCATGACGAGCCAGCCACGGGACGGGCCCGACCCGTCGCTTTTGAAAATGGGGTTTGCAGCAATGAAATGAAAGGCCCCCTGGCTCACAAAAAAACCAGGCTGAATCTCAGAACCGGTACCGCGAAGTCTGAGGCTCTCCATCAGTTTATCGAGTATTTTGGAGAACGAGTTGGGAGGGGGCGTCATTTCGTCGGTTGCATGATTATAATACCCCTGCCAGACGGCACTCCCTTTGACTGGGAAAAATCCAATGAAAGAAAGGCCGCTGTCAGCGAAGGTTTCTTTCATCAGGTTGCTTTCAATGAATGCGGGGCTACCATCCTTCATAAACGTGTATGAGTCGTTCCACAGGCTCCAGTCACCGGTGAGCAGTTGCAGGCCGTCCCGGCCACTTTCCAGAAAACGGAGAACGGCGTGCATTCTGCTTCGTGCCTGTTGCTCTTCAAGTGCTGTGAAGCGCGTGTTGATGGCGTGATCCGCCACCTGGTAGAAGAGACCGATGGAGATCGCCACAGCAACAAAGATGGAAAGGCATGTTTTTAAGCGAATACCCATTGAAAACCCTTGTGGCCTGTTCTTGCTGAAAACTTATATAAGATCGGCGCACGAACGCCATACCTGGTGTGTCGGTCAGGCTGGTTTCGGGGCCGGTATGTCAGTCGGTTTTGGCACTGTTCAGTTCTGCCTCCGGCTGCCCTGTTCAGGGCTAAAGTCCGATATCTTTAACAAACAGGGCTGAAGCGTTGACGTTGCATGAGCGACGCTTGTAAGGCGGATTTGCGTTCAGGGTGGCACACCTTGCCGCCGGAGGCCGGCTTTCATGTGCTGGTTCGTTACGTTCCAACAATCAATGAGACAGACGAGTTGTTAACGATGGCCTCTGTTGGCCAGGATCTTCGGGTGGCATTGAGAAACGGTATGAAAAGAGGCTGACAGGCTGTTCATTGTTGGGAATCCAGCCGACGCAGTGGCTGGGGACAGGTCTCTGCGAAGATAAGTTATCCAATTGTGAGGATTTTTTATTTTATACTGAACAGTTCACCTCGTCAAAGGGAAAGCGGGGCTGTGTGCGTTAAGGGTGGGCGGTGAAGGACGGGTGGTGGCCAGTCGTGTGGGATGGGACTTGCTAAGGGCAGGGATTGTGGTTACTCTGCATCTGCTTCATATGTGAAATGAATTGATTCGAAGGGAACCGTGATACCGAATAAATCCTTGGCTTCCGCGCTGGTATCGGAGCCGCCAGTATGCATCAGGGGGACTATGAACGGTTGGATGAACGAGACTATTGCATGTTTTTCAGAAAAAGCGGCGTTGGTGTGGGGTGAGCAGGAAAAGCTGGGTGAAACGGAGCTGTTTGATCGCCTCTGGCGTGTGGCCGGGGAGACGGGGCTCTGCCGCGTCGGTATCCCGGAAGCCTACGGAGGCATCGGAGGGGGCGGGCCGGAGATCTCTGAAACAATGCGGCTTCTCACCCTTGAAACCGGGAACCTTGGCCTTCCCCTTGCCCTGATGATCTCTCAGATGGTGGCCCATTTTATGGTGGGGGCTCTGGGAAGTGAACCGCAGAAGGCCACCTGGCTTCCCCGTATGGCCCAAGGGCAGTTTCCCACAGCCTTTGCCGTCTCCGAACCCAAGGTCGGGGCCCACCCTAAAAAGCTGCGTACCAGGGCCGAGAAAGTGCCTGCAGGGTGGCACCTTACCGGAGAGAAGGCCTACATTTCCAATGGCCCCCTTGCAGGTCTGATGGTTGTGGTGGCCGTGGTGGCAGAGGAAAACGGCAGAAAAGAGTTCAGCGCTTTTCTTGTTGGGGGAGATACCCCAGGGCTGGAACGGTCCGAGGCCATGGCCCTTCCTTTTTTTAAGCCCGCTCTCCACGGCAACGTCCGGTTTGAAGAGGTGCCCCTTGACTCCGGGACGGTTCTCGGGTGCCCCGGTGCCGCTTATACCGAGTTGGTCCTTCCTTTCCGTCGCTACGAGGACGCCATGATGATGGGGTGTGTCACCGGGGCCCTGCGCTTTGTGCTGAAGAGGATTGGGAAACATGGCGATGCTTCCGATGATATGGTGTGCGAGACCCTGGGGGCACTGGCCTCACACATTGCAGCCCTTGAGCTGGTGGCCAGGGAGAGCGCACGGCTGACGGCGGATTCATCTGTCGAGGCAGCGGACGAATCCACGGCCCTTCTGCTTCACTTCAGATCTGTGGCGGGAACCTGCCGGGACCTTGTGTCGACACTCGTTGAGGCAGGGCTTCCCCTGGATGAAGGGAGCAGGTCCGTCATGGAGGACCTGAAGGCTTCGGCCGGTATCGCGGGAAACATCGCCAAAGCCAAACAGGTTAAACTCGGCAGGAAGATGACGTATGAGCGAGATGATTGAAGAAGTGAGTTCCGACGGGGTGCCCACGGGGCGCTCCGTGTCTCGGCATGTGGTTCACCGGGACGGGCTCTGGCATCGCACGGTCCATATCTGGGTGGTGAATGGTAACAGGGAGGTCCTGCTTCAGAGGCGTGTGGAGTCCAAGGAGAATTATCCAGGCCTCTGGGATATTTCTGCAGCCGGGCACATCAGTTTTGGGGAGACGTCCCTCGAAGCGGCCGAAAAAGAGCTTTTCGAAGAGCTGGGCATCACCGTGGATGCAGGGGCTCTTCATTACGTGACCTCCATTGCCAGGGAGGCGGTCCTGAATGAGGGACGGTATATTGACCGGGAGTGGGTTGATATCTACACCCTTCATCGTGAGATTTTATTGGACTCCCTCATCCTTCAGGCGGAAGAGGTGGCCGACGTGAGGTGGGCGTCCCTTGGGGAACTATCCAGGCGTGTGAGGGAAGGGGACGCAACACTGGTGCCGCATTCCAAAGAGTACCAGGCCATGCTGTCCATTTTATACCCGGCGGATATCCGGTAATTGAATTCATTTTTTTTGAATGAACTGTTGAATAAAAAGTTCATTGTTCTATAATTGACTTAGTGGTAAAAAATAATAACTTCCATATGGGAGCTGTTGTTTGATGCCGGAGATTGTTTGGGCGACACTCCGGTTTTGATTGTGCTGAATAACCTTCCGTTTATTATCAAACAGAAAATTGATCCACACATCGTGTGAACATTGATATTTGATCCATAACATAGTTATGACGGGCGCCTGGTGATATCGAACAGGCCAGTTAGCGTCAATGGTGCTCGTCCGGATAGTTCATGAGAAAACGATCAGGTTGAAAATTATGTCTCGTGATTACAGTGTGTTGAGAAGTGGTTGGTTGTTTCAAAAACACACAATGTAATCCACGGTTTTTTTGATTGATTTTCTCTCCCTCCGGGCGAGCCGGGTGCACCCACCTGCTGCGTTATCCGAGCTTTGAGGTAAACCACACCATCTGCAGCTCTGATGCCTTGCATACAACCGCACCCGACTCGTGAAATATCCGGGATAGGGGATGGGGATGGAACGTCCGACACAGACCCAAGAGGTGGTATTGCCCTGGGGCGAAGGGGAACTGAAGGTAAGGGTTCCCTCGGGTTGGAATATGGTTTATCCCGAGCGCGGGCATGTGCTGGCGTCGGATGCGAGATCCGAACTTGCCATTGTCACCAGCGCCGTGGAGAACCCTGTGGGGCTTGACCCCATCTCCAGGATGAACCTGGTTGGTAAGAACGTGGTCATCATTGTAGATGACAACACCCGGCCCACCCCTGTGTTTAAGTATTTCAGCATGGTGCTTGATAAACTGGAGGCAGCCTGTGGGGATCTCTCCCGGGTTCTGCTGATTCCCGCTCTGGGCATCCATACTCCCATGACAAAAGAGGAGATGGCCGCCAAGGTGGGAGGACAGAACCTCTCTCGGCTTCGTTGGGAAAACCACGATGCCTTTGATGCGGGCAAGAACTGTGCTTTTGGAACCACCACACGGGGGACACCGGTCGCTCTGAACAGCCACCTGGAAGACGCCGAATTCATTGTTCTCATGGGGCTCATCGAACCACACCTGATGGCGGGCTTCGGGGGTGGCATGAAGAACATCCTGCCCGGAGTGGCCGCCGCCGATACCATCGGTGTTCACCACCAGCTTCTCACCGATCCGCCAGAGACGTTCAATCGGGTGGGGATGGAGCCCCGGCAGAACAATTTTCGGCTCGACTTTGAAGAGGTGGCAGGGATGATCTCAGCCGACATCTTCTGCATCAACGTGGTGATTGATCATGGCGGGCAGGTGATGGCTGCCTTTGCCGGGGACCCCATCGAGGCTCACCGGCAGGGTGTTGATTACACACGCAAAGCCCAGGGACGACATCTGCCTGAGCAGGTGGATGGCATCATTGTAAACTCCTACCCCATGGACATCAATTTCAAGCAGTCCATGAAGTGTGTGGGTAACGCTCTCCCTGCGTTGAAACCGGGGGGCGCGGTCATGGGGTTTTTAAAGGCAGACAGGGGGATGGACGATTTGCCCCTGCCCGACAAGATGCGGCTGCCCCTGTTTTTTATCAAGGGGTTGCTTCGGATTATCGGTCCCAAGCATGTGTTTGCTCTTTTGAAGGTTATCAAAAAGGGCCTGAACGCTGAGGAAACATTTCTTTACTATTATATTCTCCAGTTGATTCGTGCCCACGACCTCTTTCTTTATGTTCCCTCTCTGACGGTGGAGGAGACAGAGCGTCTCTTCTATTTTGACCACTGTGCAGAAACCGGGGAGGTCATTCGTAAGGGGGTTAAGAAGATCGGCCATAAGGCCACGATCGCAGTTTTTCCGGAAGGGGGGGCTACCTACCCCATTGTTTTCGGAGGGTGATGTGTTCAGGCAGTGAATCGATGGCACAACAAGATGGTGAAAATTCAGACGGGGGCGGTATGAAACTCAACGTGAAAACAGAACATGAAGTGGCAGTCAAACGGTTGGCAGAGTTGGGGAATGGAACGCGGCTTGCAATTATCCGGTACCTTGTGAATGAAGGCTCGGAAGGGGTTCCTGTGGGGCAGGTCCAAAAAGCCCTGGGGGTGCCTCCCTCAACCTTGTCCCACCATATTTCGCGGCTTGTGTCCGTGGGGCTTCTCAGGCAGGAACGGGACAGCCGCACCCTGTATTGCCACGCAGAGACCTCGGCCATCGATGCCGTGGTTTCCTATATCCGGACTGCCTGTCTCTGCGCCGAAGCGGTGTAGGGTGGCGCCTGCGTGAAGAGAAGATCCCCCCCTTAAATGATCATGGCACCAGATGCTGATGTCTTATGGCGTCCTGTTCCTTTGCTTTCATCCCCCTTCAGGAAGCACTGGGAGATACGGGTGTTGCTTTTTGCAGCACCACGCGTGGGCGCTCGCACGGCATTTGGCGCTCTGCAATGCTTGATATACGGCTGGCCTGACGTTTTTGACCCATGGTCTCAGTCGTGCCGGCTGAACCAACAGCCCGAACCCGTACGGCACATCCCACAGATGCATAATGCAACGCTATGCCTCCGGCAGCGACACCGGAGGGTCGTTTCAAATGGTTGCTTTCTGCATGTGACAGCCCTTTCCTTGTCATCCAGATATCAAAGAGATATATTGAGAAAGCATCTACCCTCGCCTCGATCGGTCGTTCAATTTCTATCATGCAACTGGCTTTTAAGAATTCAGAGTTACAGATGCACTCTTAGTCCCTCTTCTTTCCTTCAATTTATTCAGTGGTAAATTCAGGATATCGATCCCCAATATGGCGATTGCACCCATCATATGGGAGGCGTAGTGAAACGATTCACAGACAGCCGTATATTTATCGCAGGTGTTCCCCTGCTTTTTTTTCTGCTGCTTGCTGCCGGAAGCGAGTACCTGCTCTACCTTGGAAAGGGCAGGAGGCTCGCCCGTGAAAAGGAGGCCGTGGTTAAGGAGGCCGGGCGGGTGCGCACGCTTCTGGAGTCGGAAATCAACACGACCCTGAACCTCACCCTGGGGCTGGTGATCTACGTTGCCTCTAATTCTGATGTGAGCCAGGAGACCTTTTCATCCATTGCCCGGCTTCTGATACGCCGCACCCCCCATATTCGCAACATCGCCCTGGCTAAGGCCAATATCATCACCCACATGTACCCCCTTGCAGGAAACGAAGCGGCTTTGGGGCTTCGCTACATGGACAACCCGGCTCAACGCCCCGCGGTGATCCGTGCCATTGAAACCCGACGAACGGTTGTGGCGGGACCGGTGAATCTGGTTCAGGGAGGTCGGGGCATGATCAGCCGGAGCCCTATTTTTTTAAGTGACAAGGAGAGCTCTTACTGGGGGCTTGCCAGTATGGTGATGGATGTGGACTCCCTCTATGCGGCCAGCGGCCTCATGGATGCCAGTCTTTACCGGTATGCCCTGAGGGGAAAAGACGGCATGGGATTGCGAGGTGAGGTCTTCTACGGGGACCCTACCCTTTTCTCTGATCGCGACGCCGTTCAGCTGCCCATTACCCTTCCGGTTGGCTCCTGGGTCCTGGCGGCGGCACCCTACAGAACGAGTTCGACCTTTCATACCGAGGCGGTGGTGCGGGTGGTCTGCTTGGCGGTTGTTTTGGTTATCACCGGTATGTTGTTTGCCCTTTTCACGTCCTTGAGCCGTATCCGTTACCTGGCGCACCACGACCCCATCACAGGCCTTCCCAATATTCGCTATTTTGATGCGTACATCAAGCAGATGATCACCACGAATCTTTATAAAGATGAGTCCTTTGCCCTGTTCTATATTGACCTTGATCGGTTTAAACCCATCAATGAAACATACGGACACAAAGCCGGAGACCTTGTGTTAAGGGAGGCGGCGAGGCGCCTGGAAGAGATGATGCAGGGGGTTGAGCTGGTGTTCAGGATGGCGGGGGATGAATTTGTGGTGGTCCTTGAAAGTGTTGAGGCGGGTGATGAAGTGGAGGCGAAGGCGGAAGAGATGGTTCAGGCCTTAAAGAAACCTTATTCAGTGAGCGGCCTGGAGAGCGT
>Ga0193955_1001188_pt1 | contig 12674 bp, 11 predicted proteins | sample BB_6_MG_FD_140343 | JGI IMG/M metagenome (GOLD analysis project Ga0193955, IMG submission 140343) | Microbial mat bacterial communities from the Broadkill River, Lewes, Delaware, United States - BB_6_MG | ecosystem: Environmental > Aquatic > Freshwater > River > Microbial mats | place: USA... | reverse complement strand
TTCTTCTTTTTTGAGTATAATTTCATCTTCATCATAATCTGCTTTTTGTAAAACTTGTTCTAGTACATCTTCTCTGAGATTTATAATACGAGTTAATGCAGCCATAACATTCTCTTTATTCCTTTTCAAAGAGAGTTGTTTTAAAAACTTCGATACAACTTTGTCTGCTTCATGGTGAACACCATCTATGAGTAGATAATATTCGTTAAGTTCAGCTTGTCTTACCTGTAACTCATCATAAATTGTTTGTAGATCTTCCATAAATATTTCATATCTTTTTTCACTCATCTCTATCTCCCTTTCTTCTGTAGCATCTCTATTATAGGTTTAGCTAGTTGTAGAGCTTTTGCTCTATGTGAAAGAGTTGATTTTATCTCATCCTCTAGCTCACCAAGCGTCTCTTGATATCCTTCAGGTATAAAGATTGGATCATATCCAAAACCTTTCTCTCCTCGCTTCTGTACAATTACATCTCCATACATCCATCCATGCACAACATATTCCCCAAAAACACTCACTATAGCTATAGAAGCTGTATAGTATGCTGGAGTACGAGAGACACCCAAATCCTTGATATCATCTATTAATTTTTTTAGATTCTCTTTGTCTGTCGCACCTACACCAGCATATCTAGCACTATAAATACCTGGATTTTCACCTAAAATAGGCACAGTAATACCACTATCATCAGAGATTACAAGAGCATCATTACCTAATTTTTCAAAAATAGTGCGTGCTTTTATAAGTGCGTTTTGGGCAAATGTCTCCCCATCTTCTACTATTTCAAATGATTCCATCAAATCACTAAATGGAACTATAGACTCACGGCAGAGTTGATTAAACTCTTTCACCTTACCTTTGTTGGAGCTTGCTAAGACTAATTGCATACGATAAACCCTTTTTTACCTACTCTGGACTATAATCTCCTTATTCTATCAAAAAAATTTATCAAAAGGTTTATATCGTGAAAGATATTATCGCAAAAACTTGGCATTTGAGCCTTATTATAGGACTTAGATTTTTTGGACTTTTTGTTGTCATGGCAGTCCTATCCGCATATGCGACAGATTTAGAGGGTGCTACAGCCACACTTGTAGGATTGGCAGTTGGGGGATATGCACTGACTCAAGCAGCACTCCAAGTTCCATTTGGTGTCCTAAGTGACAAGATCGGACGCAAGGTTACTATATTGATCGGACTTTTGATCTTTGCTTTAGGTTCGCTCATAGCAGGAATGGCTGATGATATATATATGTTACTTTTAGGACGATTTTTGCAAGGTGCAGGTGCTATAGGTTCGGTAATTATAGCGATGATCAGTGACCATGTTCGTGAAGAAGAGAGAGCACATGCTATGGCATCTATGGGTATGGTTATTGCTCTTGCATTTACTGCTGCGATGATTTTTGGACCTTTGATAGGTGGTATGGATGGTGGTGTATCGACACTCTTTTACCTTACTACAGGTATGGCACTACTCTCTATAGTGCTTCTCTTCACCGTCGTTCCAGCTCCACCAAAAATCACTCACTCTTTTTCTCAAGAAGAGGCAAAAGTCAAAGATGTCTTTAAAGACAAAGATTTAGTACGAATGTATGTAACTTTTCTTTTTCACTCATCAACTATGGCGATAGCTTTTTTCCTTATCCCTTTAGTTCTGAAATCTAAATTCGAGCTTCCTTTAGATGAATTTTGGAAAGTCTATCTTCCTGCTGTATTCTTTGGTATCTTGGCTATGGGACCTGCAGCTGTTTTTGGAGAAAAATATAATAAAGGGAAAGAGATTTTTCTTATCTCCATAGCTTTTATCGCTTTGGCTTTTTTGTTGATGGGCTTTAGTAGTTCTTTGATGCTTTTTGCAGTGGGTGTTGTCTTTTTCTTTATTGGTTTTAATATGTTTGAACCCTTGCTTCAGAGTTTTGTTAGTAAGTTTGCAAAAGCACACCAAAAAGGAGCTGCGTTGGGCGTAGCTAATACTTTTTCATACATAGGTATGGGAGTTGGGGCTACATTAGCTGGTAAACTCTTTGAGGTAGGAGATATCAAGGCAGTTGCTTATGCTGTATTGGCTGTATCTATCTTTTGGGCATTTTGGATAGTTGGTATGCGTAATCCTGGTCTGCGTGGTACGCTCTATCTAGGAACTGATCTTTTTGATAGAGAAAAACTCACACCACTTAAAACAAATCAAGGCATAAATGATATCTATGTCAATGAATCAGAAGGTGTAATGGTTATCAAGTATGACAAAGAGTTATTAGATGAAGATGAGATCAGAGGAATGATGCTAAAAAAATAACTTATAATTCATTAATTGTATTTATAATCAATGTTCAAAGATATATAAACACTTTGAGCATTGACTTTTAAGTCTAATTGGATTATAATACCCCACTACAACGATGATATGATTAAAATGGGTATGTAATGCCTATATATTGTCTATATCCCCCAAATGAATTACTTCATACTCAACAAGAGGAATTATGAGCGAAAACAAAAAATCTAATCCAAATAGAAAAAACAATAGAACACATGTACCAGTAGATGGTCATAAAATAGAATCTCTCCAACAAAAACCCCTTACAGAACTTGTCACTATAGCTAAAGAAGTCAAAGTTGAAAATCCAAATGAGTTTCAACGAAAAGATTTGATATTTGAAATATTAAAAGCACAAGTAAGTCAGGGAGGGTTTATCCTCTATACAGGTATTTTAGAAGTAATGAATGATGGCTATGGCTTCCTTCGTTCAAGTGATGGAAACTTTGCTAACTCTAGTAATGATACTTATGTAAGTTCTACACAAATCAAACGATTTGCATTGAGAAATGGTGATATAGTTACTGGGCAGGTGAGACAACCCAAAGATCAAGAGAAGTATTATGCTCTCCTAAAAATAGAAGCTATCAACTATCTTCCACCAGATAAATCTAAGCAGAGACCTCTTTTTGATAACCTCACACCACTCTATGCCAATGAAAAACTTAAACTAGAATATAATCCCATGAAGCTAACAGGTAGAATTCTTGACCTCTTTACTCCTATAGGAAAAGGGCAGAGAGCTTTGGTCGTAGCACCACCAAGAACAGGTAAAACCGAACTTCTCAAAGAGCTAGCACATGGTATCACACATAATAATCCAGAAGCATCTCTTATGGTACTGCTCGTTGATGAGAGACCTGAAGAGGTAACAGATATGCAAAGATCAGTCAAGGGAGAAGTCTATAGCTCTACCTTTGACCTTCCTGCACAAAATCATGTTCGAACAGCTGAGATGGTTATCGAAAAGGCAAAAAGAAGAGTAGAGTTAGGGAAAGATGTTATTATCTTGCTAGACTCTATTACTAGACTTGCCCGTGCTTATAACACTGTTACCCCAAGTTCTGGTAAAGTCCTCTCTGGTGGTGTAGATGCCAATGCTCTCCATAAACCAAAAAGATTTTTTGGTGCTGCGAGAAATATAGAAGAGGGTGGTAGTTTGACTATTATCGCTACTGCTTTGATAGAGACGGGAAGTAAGATGGATGAGGTTATTTTCGAAGAGTTTAAAGGTACAGGAAACTCGGAAGTAGTACTCAACAGACATGTAGCAGATCGTCGTATATACCCTGCTATAGATGTAACTAAATCAGGTACGAGAAAAGAGGAACTCCTCTCAAGTCCAGAACTATTGCAAAAAGTTTGGGCATTGCGTAATGCTATGCAGAATATGGAAGAGGTAGAGGGATTGAAATTTTTATTCTCTAAAATGCTCAAAACCAAAACAAATGATGAGTTTCTCTCTATTATGAATCAAGGTGCTTAAAACTTTTTATGAAAATAGGTGTTTTTGACTCGGGAGCAGGGGGTTTAAGTGTTGTTAAGTCACTCCTTGAACATAATCTTTTTGATGAAATAATATATTATGGAGACACAGCTCGTGTCCCTTATGGTACAAAAGATAAAAATACTATTATCCGTTACTCTCTTGAAGCTTTAGAATTTTTCAACAATTTTGATATAGATTTACTGATTACAGCTTGTAATACTGTGAGTGCTTATGCTCTAACAGAGATGAGACAAGTGAGCAGGTATGATATCATAGGGGTCATAGAACCAGGCATATTGGCTTTGGAGAATAAGATTAAAGATCAAAATGCTTCGATTTTGATTACTGCTACGAGAGCCACCATCGCATCAAATCGTTATCAAAATGAATTATTATTAAAAGGGTATAAAAATGTCACAGCCATTCAAACAGGACTTTTTGTGCCCCTAGTAGAAGAGGGCATACGATCAGGTCCTATACTTGATGCAACGATGAACTACTATTTTAAAGATATCTCAGAGCCTACGGCTATTATTTTAGGATGTACTCACTTCCCACTTATTGGTGATTCTATGCAAAAGTATTTTGCTCACAATCCTCTCTTGATACATTCAGGTGAAGCGATTGTGGAGTATCTTGAGGTGCATCATGGAGTTACGCAGAGATCTTCTAAAAGTGATCTCAAGATTTTTGCTTCTGATAATGTAGAGGGTTTACGCACTATAGCTAGAGAGTGGCTTGGTACTTTATAGAAGTTTGTTCTAATTCTCAATAGCTATTCACTCTCATTTTGCTCTATTTTTAAGAAAATTATACTATTATTAAAAATTGCTTTAATAGTATTAAATAATAAGGAGTTATGATGAGATTGAAACGATTGGCAGTTTTATTTTTGACATTAACATTTTTTGTTACTGCAGAAAATAATATCACGCCAGATAAAAGTTCTGCAACATTTAGTGTGAATGGAAAATCCTATACCATAGAGCGAGTGCAAGGAGATAATGTCTACTTGACTAATGAATTTAGTTTAACTTCTAGACCTTCACCACCTTTTTTTATCCAACCTTTTAAAGTCTCTGATAATGTAGAGACTTATGGAGAGCTTGAGGTTATTGATTTTCTTGAGAAAGAGAGAGGTGTGTTTGTTGATGCTCGATTAACTAGTTGGTTTCAAAAGAGCAATATTGCTGGCTCTGTCAATATCCCCTTTAAAATATTTTTAAGTGATACTCCCCAAAGAGATAAAACTTTAAAAGATTTAGGAGCAACTAAAAATGGTGATAGTTGGAATTTTTCCAAAGTAAAAACTATTCTTTTGTATTGTAATGGTGCTTGGTGTGGACAGTCACCGACAGCGATTAAAGCATTGATGAAGATAGGTTTTCCTGAAGAGAAAATGAAGTATTATCGAGGTGGTATCCAATCATGGCAACTTGTCGGACTTACTGTTAATACACCAAATGGAGCATCAAAATGAAACTATTAATTACAATTATTTGTCTAGCAACATTTTTAAGTGCAGGGAAATATGATAAGGTTAAAATAACGGAAGAGCTTTCGCAGGTACTTGTGTATCATAAAGGAAAAGCAGTCAAAATACATCGTATTCAAGATGTCAAAAACCATCTTACAGGTAGCTATGCAAAGATATCACGCCCTTGTCCAGATAAGTGTATTCAGCCTATATCTATAGGAAATGGCATTGAGACTATCGGTGAGGTTGAAGTAGTAGAGTTTGTCAAAAACCAAGTAAATCACCATAAAGGTGTACTTGTTGATGCTCGTCCAAAAAATATGTATGCACAGGAGACTATTCCCGCTGCGATCAATATTCCTTTTACGATAAGCAATAATAATGTAGCAATAAAAAGTATATTTGAGATCTTAGGTATGACAATAAATCCAGATTCATCATGGGATAGTAGTAAAGCATTAGATGTTGTTGTCTATTGTAATGGTCCTTGGTGTGAAAAATCAAAAACATTGATTGATGCTTTTTTGCGAGAAGGGTATCCAGCTAAAAAGATATTTTATTATCGTGGTGGATTTCAAATGTGGAAAAGCCTTGGGCTAACTACAGTTAAGACAAAATAAGGAGTATCAAGATGAAACGAAATAGACCTGCATTTGGATTTCAACTTGCAATTGTTGCAATTGTGATTATTAGTTTGGTGATACTAGGATTAATATATATGTTAAATACTATTGATAATGGTTACAATCCATATATTACTACAGAAGCATCTCCTACTCAAGCCTTGGAGAGTGTTGAGGTGAAAAAACAAGAAGTGTCATATTTGGATAGATTGGAAAATTATCATGATGTAGATACAGGAGAGGTGTCTCAAGATGAAGCAAAAGAAGAGAATAGTGCTAGTCTTGTAAGTAGAAAGTCCGAAGCAAGCAAAAATGCTCTCTCAACACTTATTGATAATGTTGTTAATAATGCTCTTCCTCAGGAGACTGTAGCAGAGTAGAAGAGAAGGCTACTGAACCCGAAAGATGAAGTCGAGATCATAAATCTAGCATTCATCTTTGTAGCGAGGATATTTACGAGAAAATCATCGGTTAACCTTTGGGTTAACCTCAAATTTTTCATAAACACTCTCGGCAGAAGTATGATTCGGGTTTGAACCCGAATTATGCATTAGAAATTAGGTAACTAGCATTCATCATTGCACCTAGGGCATTTCTGAGAAAATCATCGATTAACCTTTGGGTTAACCTCAAATTTTTCACAAACACCCTAGGCACAAGCATAAACGCTATTTACTGTAATCCTATTGCATAATTCGGGTTGAACTATAAGATTCCAACAGCCTCTCTCACCTGTTGCATCTTGCTCTCTGCAACTGCTTGTGCTTTTTTGGCACCTGTATCAAGTATATCACGGACTTCATCTAAATGATTGAGATAATAAGCTCTCTTCTCTCGTGCTTCTGCAAACTCTTCCCAAATCAACTCTTTAAGATACTTCTTGAAATGTCCATACCCCTCTTTGCCACTCTTGTAGCGTTCTTGAAGTTCGAGTTTTTGTGGCTCATCTAAAAAGAGTGAAGCTAAAGCATAGATATTACACTCTTCATACTCAAGTGGTTCGCCTAATGGAGTGGATGAACTGATGATTTTGTTACACCTCTTTTGGAGAGGTTTTTCATCCATAAAGAGCTCGATAGTATTGCCGTAGCTCTTACTCATTTTTTCACCATCTATCCCAGGTATTGTAGCGAGATTCTCCTCTACGACATGCTCTGGTAGTGTAAATATCTCACCATATTCGTTGTTGAACTTGATAGCTATATCACGAGTCATTTCAACATGTTGTATTTGATCTTTTCCTACAGGAACTTTTTGTGTATCTACTATGAGAATATCTGCTGCCATTAGTACTGGGTATGAGAAGAGTGCATGGTTGGCATTGATACCTTTTGCAACTTTGTCTTTGTAGCTATGAGCTCTCTCTAGTAGTCCCATAGGTGTAAACTTGGAAAGAATCCAGTAGAGTTCTAGTACTTGAGGGACATCACTCTGTATCCAAAATGTAGTTTTCTCAGGGTTTAATCCCATAGAGAGATAGTCTACAGCCGCATCGAGTGTATAGTCTCTGAGTGTTTTTGCATCTTTGGAAGTGGTAAGAGAGTGGTAGTTAGCGATAAATGTAAAGAGTTCATTTTTCTCTTGGAGTTCTATCATTGGTTTCATCGCACCAAAGTAGTTTCCTATATGTAATTTGCCCGAGGCTTGTATTCCTGTAAGTACACGCATAAGTTTATCCTGCAATAATTTTTTGAGATTATAGCAGGTTAGGGTTTAGGGCTTACCCTAAACCGCTAAAGTAAGGACAGAGGATATCCTTTACAGTGCTTTAGTAGCTAAGTTTGCAACTCTTGTAGCAAATGCACCTTTATCTTTAGGCTCTAAACCTTCTGAGAGTTTAGCAGCATCAAGAAGTATCCAAGAGACATCAGCAAAGAGTGACTCATCACTGATAGCATCAAGCTTTTTGATCATCTCATGGTCAGGGTTTATCTCTAGGATGAGAGGTGTCTCTGGCATCTCTTGACCCATTTGAGCAAACATCGCTGCCATGCCAGCCATAGGGTCTGATGCATCTTTGAGGACACATGATGGGCTTGTTGTAAGTCTTGTAGAGGTTTTGACCTCTTTGACTTCTTCGCCAAGTACCTCTTTGATCTTATCAGTGAGGCTTTTGAACTCTTTAGATATCTCCTCTTTCTCCTCTTCACTCTTGCTATCTGGTGCATCAATAGCCGTGATATCTTTCAGGCTCCATTCGTTGTAAGAGCCTATCATAGGGGTGACTATCTCATCTATCTCTTTATCGTCCATGATGAGGACTTCGATACTAGCTTTTTTGTATGCTTCTAGTAGTGGAGAGTTTCTAAGTACTTTTTCATTTTCACCAGTGATATAGTATATCTCTTTTTTCTCACTATCGCCACGAGTGATATATGACTCTAAAGATACTAATCCCTCTTCGCTAGAGCTTTTATATCGTACGATATCTAGGAGTATCTCTTTGTTGGTATGATCTGTATAGATACCCTCTTTTATCACTTTGTTGTACTGAGCTGTAAATGTATCCATATCTTCACCCTCAAGCTTCTTGATAGCTCCTAGGATTTTTTTCACAGAGTTTTGTTTAATATTTGCCAAGATTCTATTCTCTTGGAGTATCTCTCTACTTACATTCAGCGGAAGGTCTTCACTATCTATGATTCCTTTGACAAAACGCAAATATGGAGGGAGAAGCTCTTTGTCATCATCTGTGATAAATACTCTTTTGACATAGAGTTTAACCCCTGGTTGGTAGTCAGCTCTATACATATCCATTGGTGCTGTTTTGGGGATATAGAAGAGTGTTGTAAACTCTTGAGAACCTTCTACTTTGTTATGAAGGTATTTAAGTGGCTCATCATCACCATGTGCTAGTGATCTATAAAACTCTACATACTCCTCTTTTTTAATCTCTGCTTTAGGAAGTGTCCATAGAGCTGTAGCCGCGTTTATCTGCTCTGATTTTTTGACTTTTGTTGTAACAGCGTCATCACCTTCACCTGTAGTCTCATCCTCTTTGTAGTTTACAACTATTGGATATGGGATATGATCGGAGTATTTTTTGACTATCTCTTGAACTCTCCATTTACTTAAGAACTCTTTTTCATCATCTTTGAGTTTGATATAGATAACTGTTCCATGCTCCTCTTTTGTTACAGGAGTGACCTCGAATTCACCTGTTCCATCAGTACTAAACTTATATGCTTGCTCTTCACCTGCTTTTTTAGTGATAACATCAACCTGATCTGCTACCATAAAGACTGAGTAGAAGCCTACACCAAACTGACCAATAAGGTTACTATCTTTTTTTGCATCACCTGTAAGGTTCTCTACAAATGATTTTGTTCCTGATTTAGCAATAGTTCCTAAATGATCCATTAAGTCTTGCTCATTCATCCCTAAACCATTATCACCGATAGTCAAGCTACCATCTTCGTCATCAAGACCTATAAAAATCTTACCTGACCAATCTTGATTTTTAAATTGTTCATCTGTAAGTGAAAGGTAGTTAAACTTATCTATAGCATCACTCGCGTTTGAGACAAGTTCTCTGATGAAAATCTCTTTGTTTGAGTAGAGTGAGTGTGTCATAAGCTTGAGTAGTTGCCCTATTTCTGTCTGAAATTGATGTTTTGCCATTGTTTATTTCCTTCTGTAATATATAAATTTTTTGAGATTATAGTATATTTTGAAATATTTTTCAAGAGTATTGATAAATAATCATAAATAATCTTTAGTGTAAGTGACTAAAGATTACTCTATTTCCACTCTAAACTACTAAGTGTAACTTTCTGATTTTTAAAGGGATCAAGTATCATCTCTATATCTTTGAGTTTATATTTGAGAGGAAAACCTACAGGTGAGTCTTTTGCAGTACTCTCAAGAATATAATAGGGCTTATTATTGATCCATAGTGCTTTTGTGCTCTTTAGTCTTTTATCATCAAGAGAGCTAATGACAAAAATATGTTTTGGTACTAGGACAAAGTAAGCTTCTATATCCAAAGAGTGGAGTAGAGAAATAAGCAGGTTACTTTTGTCATCACAATCCCCTTGTCGTAGCTCTATAGTCTTTTTTGGAGTTTGTGCCTGAAAATGTTCTGTATAATAGGGTATATTTGAGACATAGTTAAGAAGAGTTTGCGTCCGACAAAGTTGACTGTTACACCCTTGGGTTAGCTCTTGTGCTTTTGCTTTGATATCACTAGAGAGAGTAACTCTGTTGCTATAGATACCATCACTAGTAGATATCTGTCTCTTTTGTACGATGGCTATCGCTTTGACTGTGATATATCCAAAAGCTATAATAGCTATGACTATAATAACTACTGAGAACTGTTTTGCTTTTTCAGTGCTGATATCTACTTCCTTCTGTTATCCTAATTTTGAATTGTAGCATAATTATTTCAAGATATGAAGTGTGATTTGTTCATGCTATTTACCAAACATTTAGATACAATCCATATAATAATATATTATTATCTCGCATTATGCAATAGACATAACGAATCGAGCATTCATCATTGCACCGAGGGCAGAGTGAGAAAATCATCGATTAACCTTTGGGTTAACCTCAAATTTTTCACAAACACCCTCGGCACAAGAACAAACGCTATTTTCAGTAATCTTAATGCATAATTCGGGATTATTTCAAATAAGGAGAATAGAACATGATAAAAAAAACTATAGAAGATGCTCTCAATGGACAACTCAACAAAGAGTTTCACTCTGCATATATCTATCTTGGAATGTCTGCGTATGCGAGCAGCAATGGATTTAATGGTTGTGCCAAGTGGTTCAATACACAGTATCAAGAAGAGGTTAGCCATGCTATGAAGCTCTTTAGATACTTAGAGGAACAGGGAGCAGATATAGACCTCCAAGATATCAAAGCTATCAATATCAAAGCAGATAATATCTTGGATGTATTTGTGGATGCTTTCAAGCATGAGCAGTTGATGACACAGTGGCTCAATGAGTTGAGCGATCTTGCTATGAGAGAGAAAGATCATGCAACATATAACCTCTTACAGTGGTATGTTAATGAGCAGGTAGAAGAGGAGGCTCTCTTTAGTGAGATTATAGATAAATTTAAAATGGTAGGTAATGACGGCTATGGTCTCTATAGCATAGATAAAGAGCTGGGAGATAGAGTCTTTGTAGACCCTACGGCAGCCGTATAGAGTTGACTAGAATTAGGAATTTTGTGAAAATCTGAGGTTAACCAAAAAATTAATCAATGATCTTCAACAAAGTGGATTTAACTATATATTGTAGTTAACCCACCCCACTAGTTATAGTTTGAACTTCTATCTACTGTAACTTACTCCCACTCTATAGTTGCAGGTGGTTTAGAAGAGATGTCGTATACAACACGGTTGATACCATCTATCTCATTGATGATTCGTCTACTCATGCCCTCTAGCACATCGTGAGGTATATGGGCAAAAGTGGCCGTCATTCCATCTACTGACTCTACCATACGGATACATACAGTATTGTCATAGGTACGATTGTCACCCATAACACCTACTGATTGGACATTGAGGAGTACGGTAAAAGCTTGCCATACTTTGTCATAATATCCAGTTGCTTTGAGCTCCTCTTGCATGATGGCATCTGACTCTTTGAGTAGTCTTAGAGCCTCGTCATTGACCTCTCCCATCACGCGAATAGCGAGACCAGGTCCAGGGAATGGATGTCTGCCTATCATATCTTTTGGTAGTCCTAGCTCTAGTCCTAGTTTGCGTACTTCATCTTTGAATATCTCTCGTAGTGGCTCTACAAGCTCAAAGGTCATCCAGTCAGGAAGTCCACCGACATTGTGGTGGGATTTGATAGTTTTTGATGGTCCTTTGACAGATACAGACTCGATAACATCTGTATAGAGTGTCCCTTGAGCCAAGAATGCTACGCCTGTATGTTTACTTGCCTCTTTGTCAAAGACTTCGATAAACTTCTCACCTATGGTTTTGCGTTTGACCTCTGGGTCAGTCACACCTGCTAGAGCTTTCAAAAACTCCTCTCTAGCATCTATAGTGATAAGAGGGATATCAAGCATCTTGAACATCACTTGCACCTGTGCTGCTTCATCCTTGCGGAGTAGTCCTTGATCTACAAAGACACAGATGAGTTGCTCTTTTGGCAATGCTTCATGAAGCATTGCTGCGACCACTGAGCTATCGACTCCACCACTTACACCACAGAGTACTTTTTTGTCACCCACCTGCTCTTTGATAGCTCTTATCTTCTCTTTGGCAAAACTTCCCATGTTCCATGTGCTACTGCAGCCACAGATATGTTTGGCAAAGTTTTTGAGGAGCTTTGTACCCTCTGCAGTATGGTGAACTTCAGGATGAAATTGAAATGCATAGATCTTTTTTTCATCATTTGAGATAGCCGCATAAGGGGAGTTTTCACTTATCCCTATCACTTCAAACCCTTCAGGAAGAGCTTCTGCTTTGTCACCATGACTCATCCAGACAATCTCATCATTTTTGATATCATCAAAGATGTGTGAATTATTCTGAGTGATAGTGAGTTTGGCTTTGCCATATTCGTGATGGTCAGCAGCTACTACAGAGCCACCAAAGTGCTGCGTGATAAGTTGCATACCATAACAGATACCCATAATAGGCAATCCAAGATCCCAAATCTCCTCACTAGGATGGTAGGCATCCTGAGCATATACAGAAGCAGGTCCTCCCGAGAGGATGATACCTTGTGGTTTGCGTGCTTTTATATCTGCTATATCTTCACGATATGGGACGACTTCACAGTAGAC
>Ga0193955_1001185_pt1 | contig 12682 bp, 16 predicted proteins | sample BB_6_MG_FD_140343 | JGI IMG/M metagenome (GOLD analysis project Ga0193955, IMG submission 140343) | Microbial mat bacterial communities from the Broadkill River, Lewes, Delaware, United States - BB_6_MG | ecosystem: Environmental > Aquatic > Freshwater > River > Microbial mats | place: USA... | reverse complement strand
CCTATTTCACCCATTTTATAAACGATATCTTTTTGGGTACTTATTATCTCTTCATTGATTTTTACTAAATCTGTTACATTAAAAGTAAATGCCAAAATAGAATCAATCTCAGAAACACCTTTAAAGTGTATCATATAGGTTAAATCACCTATCATTATTTTGTTAAATATGCTTGCGTTTTCTTTTATCAATTGAGTTGATGATTTAGACTTTTTAGGATAAATATCTTCTAGGGTATGTATATCTTTAAATATTCTTTTTGCAGCATCATTAGAAAAATCAACTTTACCATCATCTTTAAATAGTAAAACTGGTTCTGGATTGAAAAGAGGAAATTGAGATAAGTAGTAGTTTCTTTTTGCTTCGTCTTCATTTAAGCCCAATATATCATGCATTGGACAGTATTCATAGGAACTTGTTAAAAAAGATATAACAGCAAAGATACCTAACCACCAAATATCAAAATAGATAGCAGTTGTTATAAAGATAATCCCCATAATAGTTCTAATGTTTTTTTCGTATTTGAATAGATTGTGTTTTATGTTCATGTTTTATCCTAAGGTGTAGGGTCAAATATTATATGTTAGTATATAATATTTGACTAAAAAAGAAGTTGATTTTATAATGCTCTATCTAGTATTTTTTCTACTACATCTAAAGTGATAGATTCTCTATCCCCAAATTTTGTAAAGCCATGTTTTTCTAAAAGTGTAGTTACATTTACTTTTAAATTTTTATCATCTGTATATGATGATAGTTTTAAATTCACATTTAAAGATTTGTACATATTTTCTATTTGTACGATGATATCTTCTGGATTTTTTGTGTCTATTCCAAATACATTTTTACCCATTTGAAGAAGTTTATCTTCTTTTTCATCTATAAGTTCTCTTAAAAGATGTGGTTGTATAACAGCCAATGTTCTTGCATGATCCATACCATAGAGTCCACTTAGTTCATGACCGATAAAATGTGTACCCCAATCTTGTGGAACACCAGAACCAATTAGACCATTTAATGCTTGGTTTGCCATCCAAAAAAGATTTGCATACCACTTGTCATCTTTTTGATCATAAGTTTCTGCTAATTCATATAAACCTCTTAAAAGACCTTCTGCATAATAATCTTGAGCTTTAAGTCCGTGCGTACTTGTTAGGTATTGTTCACAAGTATGTACAAAAGCATCGATGATACCATTTGATAGTTGTCTATCATCTAAACTTTTAAGAACATCTGGGTCAAGGATTGCAAACTGTGGATATGAAAAAGGGGAATGAAAAAATCTTTTCTCTTTTGTCTCTTTTTTTGTGATAACTGCCCCTGTATTTGACTCACTTCCTGTTGCTGCTAAAGTTAAAACGACACCAATTTTAGGAGCTTTTGTAGCTTTATATGTACCTTCAAGTATGTCCCATCCATCACCTTCATAATAAAAAGCATTTGCAATATATTTACAACCATCAGCTACACTACCACCACCAACAGCTAAGATATAATCGATATCATTTTCTCTACCAAATAAAACAGCTTTATCTAAAGACTCTTTTGTAGGATTGGCTTCAATGCCACCAAATTCACACCAAGTATGCTCTTTTAAAGCATCTTTTACTTGATCATAAACACCATTATTTTTAATACTTCCTCCACCATAAACTATAAGTATTTTGTTTTCTTTTGGTATGAGTGTACTAATTGTAGATATTTTACCTTGTCCAAATTCTATTTGTGTTGGGTTGTTATAGCTAAATTGCATTGTATTCCTTTTTTTATTTTTGTTTTTCTAGTTTATTTATCTCTAAGTTCTCTAGTTTACCTTCTACTTTTTTTACAAATGAAATGAAGTGTTCTTTTTGCATATGAGCTTCTAATAATTCAGCATTTTCCCATGTTTCTATAAATGTAAAAGAGTTTTCATCTTCTAAATCTTTGTGTAAATCATACTGTATACATCCAAAATCATTTTCATTTGTACTTTTATGTAAACTTTCTAATAAAGGATATACCTCATTTGTAAATTCTTTTTTAATTGTAACTTTTGCTACTATTACTATTTGCGCCAATTGTAATTCCTTTTAGTTTGTAATAAAATTTGCTTCTAATGTTTTTTCAAATACTGATAATTCATTTTCAAGATTTAAATCGCCCTTGAAAATATCATGTACTGCGTAAGTTTTCATCTGTTTAGCACCACAAAATTGAAATGTCTTATGTGTTGCAATATTTGCTTCATCTAACGATAAACCATCAAAGAAGCCATCTTTATTATCAAACTCACTAGTAGGACAGTTATATGTCAAAGATAACATATATTTTGTGTTATTCATAAGTCCACCACTACCATATTTTTTTGAAACATCATCTCTACTTCTACCGTCACTTGTATATGTAACCGAGTGTGCTCCAGCTGAAAAAATTTCATCTATATATTTTTTTGTTATCCATGGTACACCCATCCAATAAACTGGATATTGTACTATAATATAATCTGCCCAAGCAAATTTTTCAACTTCTTCATCTATATTATAATCACTTTCAACTATTGAGTGTTTAACTGTAAAATTATTTTTAGATAAAAACTCATCTGCTTTATTTATATATGCACGAGTAAGATTACCCTCTGCAATTTGATCATATTTTTGATGACCGTTAATGATTAATACATTTTTCATATTTATCCTTTATTCTATAGATAAACTTTGTTCAATGTCTTTTTTTAAAGACAATGGTTTTGTAATAGGAGCATATCTATTTATGACATTACCATTTTTATCAACTAAAAATTTTGTAAAATTCCATTTTATATTTTTACTCCCTAAAACACCAACTTGTTGCTCTTTTAAATATTTAAATAAAGAAGATGCATTTTCTCCATTAACTGTGACTTTTGAAAACATATCAAATTTTACATCATAAGTTAAAGAACAAAAGCTTTTTATCTCTTCTTCATCTCCTGGTTCTTGATTTGAAAATTCATTTGAAGGAAAACCTAAAACCATAAAATTTTGATCTTTATACTCTTCATAGAGTTTTTCTAAACCATCATATTGTGATGTGAAACCACATTTGCTAGCTACATTTACAATAAGTAAAGTTTTGCCTTTATACTGAGACATTGATATTTCATTGCCATCAATATCTTTTACATTAAAATCATAAATATTCATTATTTTATAAACTCAATAACTTCATCAAAGCTAAGTCTTTGTTGTGTGCTTTGTTCGTTGATTCTATATCCAAAAGGAAGTACCATAGCTAGTTGATTTTTTGTAGTATCTAAACCTAAAATCTCTTCTACTTTTTCTTTTTCAAATCCTTCAATAGGGCAAGAATCAATCCCAATATATGCAGCAGCAGTCATCATATTACCAGCAGCAATGTATGCTTGTTTTGATGTCCAATGGTGAACATTTTCATCACTACTTAACTCTTTTGATAAATGTGTTGCATAAAGATTAAGATAAAAATCTAACTTCTCTTGAGGCATTTCTCTTCTTTTAAATCTTTGCTCAGGTAATCCGCTTTTTGGTTTAACACTATCAATGTTTGTCAGAAGTATTACTAAATGAGAACAAGATGTAAGTTGAACTTGATCCCAACATGCAGGTCGAAGTTTCGCTTTTAGTTCTTCATTTGTGATAACTAAAAACTTCCAACCTTCCATACCAAAAGATGAAGGTGACTTTCTACCAGCTTCTAAAATAAAATTAATATCTTCATCTGGTATTTTTTTTGTATCATCAAATACTTTACATGCGTGTCTAAAATCCATTGCTTTTGAAAAATTGTTTTCCATTGTTAATCCTAATATTTAATTTAGGAAAGTTTACCAATACAGAACTTAATATATCCTTACGATACTTTAGGTATGTAATGAAATAAAATATACTAAAGAAAAAATAGTGTACAATGTCGAAATAAGAGGTGAATATGTATATAGTAAATGAAAAAGAGTTTGTTTGTCCAGTAGCTGTAACAAATGATATTTTTAATGACAAATGGAAATTAGCAATAGTGTGGCATTTGTTAGATGGAGATAAAAGATATAAAGAGTTACATGAAGAGGTTTATGAAATAACGCAAAAAACGCTTACTGTAAAACTAAAAGAACTTGAACAAAAACAACTAATCAAAAGGGAAGTTTTTGCAGAGGTGCCACCGAAAGTAGTTTATTCTTTAACTTCTATAGGAGAAGAACTTCGTGATGTTTTAAATGCTATGCATTCTTGGGGAATAAGATATTCAAATGAGTGTGGCAAAGTTACAGATGATACAATCTGTACAAAAAAATAGAAAAAATATCGAATTTATTTTTTCTATCTTCTATCTTATAAACAATATAATAAATTTATAGTTTGTTTGTATGACATATTTAATTGGTTTGCTAACATCTCTATCGATTCTTTTAATGTAATATTGTGCTCTAATACTGCTTTTTTATAACTATCACTCCAAATGTTCATAATTGAATAATTTTTCATGCTAATCCTTTATTTGTTAAATTATGTCGTAATTATAGAAAATTATTAAAATTAATTCTTTACTAATGATGCTAATATTTTTATCTATTATTGCTCATTTATATATTTAATATTGCTTAATATTAAGTTCTTTATTGCTTAACTCTAAGTTCATTAGTGCTATAGTTGTAATTATGAAAAAAGATACATTAAATAAAAGAACAAAAATAGCGAATGCTATTTTAAATTATATTTATACACATATTGATACTGAAATAAATGTAGAAGAACTAAGCTATGATTTAAATATTAGCAAGTTTCATATGCATCGTATATTTAAAGATGCGTTTGGGAAAAATATCTATGAAAATATTAAGGATATTCGTTTACAAAAAGCTTCAAATCTTTTGATAACCAATAAACACTCAAGTATATCAGATATCGCAAATCAATGTGGATATAGTTCCCAATCATCATTTACGAGAGTTTTTAAAGACAGATTTAATATGACACCAAAAGAGTGGAAAAATGGAAAATATAAAGACTTCTCTGCTGAGATTATCTCCCAATCTCCAAAAGCATTACTCTCTACAGCCAATTTTGATTCTATTGAGCCTTCTATTGTTGAGATGCCTGTTATTAAGAGTTATTATCTTAGACATACAGGATATGATCCTAGTATTAAAAAAACTTGGCAAAAACTCTATACTTGGATTTTAAATAACAAAGTAAAAAACTATAAACAAATTGCTTTGTATCACGACAATCCAACTATTACACCACTTTTATCATGTCAATATATAGCTTGTATAGTCCCTGATGAAAAAGAAAATATACAAAATGATAAGCTACCGAAATTTACAATTGCTAGTGGTACTTATGCGAAGTTTGACCTTACAGGTACTTATGGAGATCCTTTGAAATTTATGAGATGGGTTTATCATGAATGGCTTCCAAATAGTGGATATGAGACTACAACAAAACCATCGTTTGCAATTTATCATAAAAATCACTTTTTAAATGAAGATGGAAAATTTGATTTAAGTTTTTATGTTTCTATTAATTATTAAGTTTTAAAACATTGACATAAAATATATACTTGTAATATAATCGCACAAATAATTTAAGGAGATCTAAATGTCAAATAACACTTTACAAAATGTTGTAACAAGTATAGATTTAGGATCAAATTCATTTCGAGTTTTAAAGTTTGATTGTAAGTTGAAAAAAACACTTGCAGAGTTTGACATCACAGTAGGTACGGCAGATGGCTTATCCCAAACAGGAGATATCTCACAACAAGCACTTACAAGAATAATCAACGCAATTAAAAAAAGTATTGAGGTTGTAGAGTATGATCCAACAAAAGCAGTTGCCGTGACAACACAAGCTTTACGAATAGCAAATAATGCCAAAGAGATATTAGACGAGATACAAGCCCAAACGGGTGTTAAATTTACAATTATAGATGGTAAAACAGAAGGAGAACTCTCACTCTTATCTATACAAAATGCTTTAGAACGAGAACATTTAAAAGATGATGATTTTGTCTTAATTGATATAGGTGGAGGATCATCAGAATTAGTGATTTACCAAAATGGCAAAAGTTGTATCAAAAGTTTCTCTTTTGGAATTGTTACATTGAGTCAGTCATCAAATCAAGTAAGGGATTTGGAAATATTTGAAAAAGAGATATTAGATTTTTTAAATGTGAATGATTATGATATCTCACAATCTCTTTTTATAAGTGTAGCTGGAACACCATCTATAGTTGCAGCACTTAAACATGGACTTGATAATGCTGATTATGATAAGCATATCGTAAATGGTACTACTTTGACAGCAAAAGAAGTACTTGAAATACAGAAGAAACTAAATAGTATTTCTAAAGATGAACTTATCAAAAAAGTAGGAACTGGAAGAGAAGATTTTATCAATACAGGTATGTTGATATATCGATTATTTTTTAAAACACTTAATAAAGAAGTATCGATAGTGTTTGATGATGGTTTACGAGAGGGTGTTGCATTAAATGCTTGTAAATTAAAAAGTTAAGGAAAATAGTATGAATCAGATAAATGCAACTTATTATAAAAATAGTTATTTTGAACTGATCCTTTAATAAAAAGCTTTTAGAGTTAGAAAACAATCTTTTTACTGTTTAGTGAAATTATTATAGATTAGAGTAAAGATACTTAAAAAGTATCTTTACTTGTATGTGTGGTTTGATTATCTAAAGATGTCAGCCATTTGGTTTTGATACCAACCAACAGCATATTCAGCTTCTTGCATTCTGAAACCTTCATCAGCTCCCATAGGACTTAGTCCACCAGAACCTTTGATTTTTACAATTTTATCTTCGTGTGCTTCATATACAGCAGCAACAGAGATTCCATAAGTAGGAGATAATAAACTATAACAAGTATTTGCTAGTTTTGGAGGATTAACAACTGGCATTTTTGCTAATAGTCTAGCAATTTGCATTGCAGCTACTTTTCCTTGAGAACTAGCAGAAAAACCTGATTTTGGCATTTTTGTTGCAATTGATGCATCACCAATAACATGAACATTTTTCACAAGTGTAGACTCAAATGTTTTTGTATTTACAGGACACCAGTCACCTTTTGTTAATCCAGAATCAAATGCTAACTTTCCAGCTTTTTGAGATGGAATGTAGTTCAGTACATCTGCTTCCACATCACCTTCATCTGTAGTAAGTATTCTTTTCTTTGGATCAACTTTAGTAACTTTACCACCAAACTCAACACTTCTCCAATCAATCATATCTCCATATAGGTTTTCCCAACCTTCTTGGAATAATCCTTGTTTAGAGAATTTTTTCTTTTGATCTAAAATAACGATTTTAGAATTAGGTTTATTTGTTTTTAAATAGTGAGCAACAAGAGAGATTCTTTCGTATGGTCCAGGAGGACATCTAAAAGGATTTTCTGGAGCTACCATTACATAAGTACCACCATCTTTCATATCTTCTAGTTGTTTTCTTAAAAGTGAAGTTTGAGCCCCAGCTTTATATGCATGTGGAGAGTACATTTCCGAACCTTCTACATAACCTTTCTCATATTTGAAGTCAATCCCTGGAGAAACAATAGCTCTATTAAATGGATAAATATCACCATTTTCTAAAATAACACTATTTGTAGCACCATCAATTTTAGCAACTTTTTCATGGATCACTTTAACTTTGTATTTACTTTCTAAAGTTTTGTAATCATGTCTGATATATTCAATATCATTGATACCTGCAATAACAGTATTTCCAAATGGACATGTGTAATACTCTTCATTTTGTTCAAATAAGATTACTTCAGTATCGGGACTAAACTTTTTTAAGTATTTTGCAGCTGTTGCACCACCAAATCCACCACCAACAACTACAACTCTTTTTTTGTTTTTAGGTATTGAAACATTTGTTATACTACTACAAGCAGCAAGTGAAAGTGCAAAAGAACTTACAACTAATTTATTAAAATTTCTTCTATTCATCATAATAATATCCTCTTATCTTTTAACTTTAGAAAAGTAATAAGAAACTTGTTCTAACTCATCATCTGAAAAACCTTTTACATGCTTTTGCATCATTGTTCCTGTTTTTCTTCCATATTTATAATCTAGTAGTGTTTTATGCATACTAGTTTTACCCATTCCTGCAATTGTAGGCATAATTCCATTTGATTTACCATCAGTTCCATGACAACCTGCACATGAAAGTGATAACATTTGACCTTTAATAGGATCATAATCGCCTGCAAAACCAATACCACATAAGCATACTAAAGCTAAAGCTATTTTTTTCATTCTATATCCCTTGTTTATTTGTAATAAGCATTAATATTATTACTATAATATAATAAAAATTTATATTAAATATCCATAAATTTTATGTTTATAGTATTATTAATAATTATAATACTAAGTGTACAATTGTAGTCTTACATTTGAATAGCATTTTTACAATTTATTGAAAAAATAAAATAAAATTTGATAAAAGTTTCTATATGGTACAAAAAAAGGAAGATTTAATCTATACTAATTTACTTTAGTATAGTAAAAATTATATACTTTGTAATATTAAAAGCATAGCAATAACGAATAGTATAATCTTGACAAATATTGTATAGTATATCGAATTTATCAAAAACTTTATTTTAATACCAATATATAATGCAATAGATACAAATAAAAGTAATATAAAAGAATGTTGCATCTCTTGTACCGTAAATACAGCAGCAAAACTAAATAAAATAATTTGTATGATTTTCCCAAATAAAAAGCAAATATTTGAGGCTTGGATAATTTCAGATTTAGTAAATTTTGATTCTAATGTATACATCATAAGAACTGGTGCCATTGCATTTGTAAGGCCCGATAATATGCCAGCTCCTAAACCAAAAATAAAACGGGATAGTTTGGGTTTTTTATATATCCAAGTAAATTCATATTGAATTAAGTTAATGCTTAAATAGAATAAAATAGCAAGAGCCAGTAAAAGTTTAAATATATCAGAACTATTATAGATCAGTATTTGTGTACCTATGGCACTACCTATCATAGCAAAAAGTGCGAGTGGATAAAAACGCTTAAATGCTTGTATAAAATTACCTTCACTCCAAATACTTATGATATTTACAAGTAGAGTAGGGATAAGAGTATATATTATAGCTGTTTGTATATCTGTAATAAGTGCAATAAGAGGAGTAGCAATCATTGGAAAACCAAAACCTATACTTCCATGTACTAAAGAAGCTATAAAAATAATGAGTGCTAAAAGTATTAAAAATTCTATTTCCATTATCTTTGTAGTATAGACTATAAAAAATTAGATAACTGTTAAATCAAATAGTATCATGCCATTGAACTAAACTAAGACGATATCCTGATTTAACTTTAAGAACTTCATGACTAAAATAGGGATTGCTTGGAAATACAATCATATCACCAGCTTTTGGTTGAAATTTGATTTGATTATTCTCTTTATCATAGAGATAGTTAAATACAAGCTCACCACCTGAAAAATGATAATCACTAGAAATTTCATCGTCACAAGTAGTAGTAAATAAAACAGTAGTAAGTTTTCTTCGTGGTGCAACATTTATGAAACCAATAGTGTTTTTGTTTTGATCAATAATTTCACTTGAATCATCAGCATGTTTGATGTAAAAGAAATCTTTTTTATATTGTAGCATTTGTACTTCAGTACTATAAGTAATAGGGGTATTGAAATAGTTTTCTATTTGAGGTTGAAAATACAAAAATTGTTTTTTGTAGATATCATTAAACTCATCATTCCACTCTAATATGTTTGTTTTTCTAAAACTCTTATTTACTTTTGGTATAACTATTCCATTGTTTATATTGACTTTAACCTCTGCTATATCTATATCTTCATCATCAATTTGTTTAGAACTATCTACAATCTCTTGACACAGCTCTTGTGAGAAAAAATCTTTGATGATAAGATATGGGAAATCTTTATATTGGTTTGCTAAGAGTGGATTATCTATTGTTACAGTATTGAATAGCTCATCGCAGTAGATGTAATTGCTTATTTGAATTTTGTTATTTATCATATATTAACTTTCGTATTGAAAAATAAGGTTTTATTAATATAAACAAAATAGTAGTATAAATTTTATTTCTTATTTGAAGATGAATTATAGACAATATTTGAGATATTACAGCTAAAAATTTTACAAATAAGATAAAATAGCATCCATAAAAGCATTAAAGGATAATAAAAAGTGAGACTTACCATATTTGTAATCATATTTTTAAGTGTATTTGCACTATTAAATTTATATATCGTTAAAAGATTTATCAACAAACTCCATATAGATAAAAAGTATAAAAGATATTTCAAACTATTTTTAGTGATAAATTATATAGGTGTAATAGGATATATGTATGCAAGATACAATCCCGACATCCCAAACTGGTTATATTTTCTTTTATCTTTACCTATAGGGGTAGTATTTCTTATCTTTTGTACAGCAGTTATATACGATATATCACATACTCTGATTACAAAAGCGCCCTTATCAAATAAAAGAAGAGAGTTTTTTAAAAAAGGATTAGATTATGCTTCTGTTGGTGTGGCTTTAACTTTAAGTGGAAGAGCTATGTATGAAGCAAAATTTATAGAGTTAGAAAAAGTAGATATTAAAATCAAAAATTTAAAACAATCATATTCTATAGTACAGTTAAGTGATGTACATATAGGGGGACTAATTGATCAACAGTTTATAAAGAAAATTGTAAATAGAGTAAATGCACTAAAACCTGATGTAGTGGTAATAACTGGAGATTTAGTTGATATTGCACTACACTATGCAAAACCAGCACTGAATGAATTGAAAAATTTACAAACAAAGTATGGAACATATTTTATAGTTGGTAATCATGAGTATTTACACGGTATTGAGGATATTATAAATACTGTAAACTCTATGGGTATAAAAACACTTGAAAATGAAAATGTATATATAGGAGAAGAGGGTAATGGTTTTAATCTTGCAGGTGTATATGACCAAATAGGGTATAGAATGGAACACCATCTACCAGATTTAAATAAAGCACTGAAAAATATAGAAACAAACTCACCTACAGTGCTACTTGCACATCAGCCACGATTTATAGAAGAGGTTTCAAATGATGTTGATCTAGTATTAAGTGGGCATACACATGGAGGACAACTGTATCCATTTAGAGTATTGGTAAAACTAGTGCAACCATACTTGGCAGGTTTATACCAACACAATAAAAATACTCAAATATATGTAAATAAAGGGACAGGTTTTTGGGGTCCACCTATGAGACTTGGTGCTAGTAGTGAGATAACATATATAACGATATCATAAATGTATCGTTATATATAAAAAACTATTAAATCTCTAACTTTTTTAAATATTCTTCTATAAGAGGTATATTGTCTTTTCTACATATAAGGTGAGTATATAAATCACAATCAATTTTTGTGAGCTTTAAATCATCTTGGTAGTTATACTTTTTGATGATACTTTCTGGTAAAAATGATACTCCCATACCCTCTTTAACACAACCCAAAATCACCTCATAGTTTTCTAAAACTGTTACTTTAAAATCACTGTTGTTTTGTTCTTTTAAATAGCTAGCATGAAAAGTAAAATAGGCACAACAAACTCTATATGCTAAAACAACATTTGGTGCTTTTATATTTTTAGATTCAACTATATACATATCTTCATCGTAACTTTTTAATACTTCTGTATCTTTATGTTTAGGATCACCACTTACAAAAGCGATATCTGTTTTATACTGTAGTAAGTCCTCTAATACATTTGGAGTAGTATTTATAGTGAGTTCCACTTTCATATCTTGAAACTCTTCGCTTACTTTAGTGATAAAAGGGAGTAGTCGTACTGCTGCATTTGACTGAGTAGATCCAACTTTTAATACCTCTTTATGATTCATATTTTTCATATGTAAAACAGCATCTTCTACTTTTTTCACTATATCAATAGCATATGGGTATAACTTCTCACCTTCATGGGTAAGTTTAACACCTTTAGGAATCCTGTGAAACAAACTATATCCTATTGTCTTTTCTAATTGTTTTATACGCAAAGTTACATTAGACTGGGTAAATTCAAGCTCTTTAGCTCCTAACGATATACTTTGATTATTGGCAACTGCTACAAAAACTTTTAATAAATTTGAATCCATATTGCTAATCCTTATGTACTTTATGATTATATATTATTTGACATTATATCATAATCTTGTATATAATTATAAAAAATCTAATACTGAAGGATTGAATATGCCAATTATTAATGTAACTATGACACATGAAGATGGTGGTGCAACAAAAGAGCAAAAAGAAAGATTAGCCAAAGAGTTAACAGACACTTTTGTGAATATTTTTGGAAGAGGCGAAAAGTCATGTGTAGTAACAATATCTGAAGTTTCTATAGATAACTATGCAATAGGTGGAGAAACTATTGCCAATATAAGACAGAGAGAATAAACCTATGAATATAATTAATATACTTGATAGAAATAAAAACTTCAATATCTTACTAGCAGGAATATTATCGATTACTATAGGGCTAGGAGTTGCAAGATTTGCATTTACTTCATTACTTCCTACTATGTTAGATGACTTTTTAACACTTAGAAATGCTGGATTATTTGCATCAGTTAATTTTGCAGGGTACTTAAGTGGTGCT
>Ga0193955_1001183_pt1 | contig 12697 bp, 9 predicted proteins | sample BB_6_MG_FD_140343 | JGI IMG/M metagenome (GOLD analysis project Ga0193955, IMG submission 140343) | Microbial mat bacterial communities from the Broadkill River, Lewes, Delaware, United States - BB_6_MG | ecosystem: Environmental > Aquatic > Freshwater > River > Microbial mats | place: USA... | reverse complement strand
AACAACGACATGTTAATGTATGATGTTGCTGAGAGAATTGAAACAATTATGTGGGATAAAAAGAAAATGTTCCCTAACCTTGACTGGTTCTCTGCTGTTTCTTACAATCAAATGGGAATCCCAACAGATATGTTTACTCCTATTTTTATTATTTCAAGAGTTACAGGATGGGGTGCACATGTGATTGAGCAAAGAGAAGATGGAAAAATCATCAGACCTTCTGCTACTTACACAGGACCAGAAGATTTAAAATTCGTTCCTTTAGCTGAAAGAAAATAATTTAAAAACTTCCAAATATTCAAGTGCCACTTTGGCAAACACTAAAGGGGGTGAGTTCTTGCTCATCCTTTTCAATTTAAACTAAATGGATATATACAAAATGACAAACGAAAAATATCTAAAAGAACTAGAAGGTTTCAATACTAGCTACTACGATGTAAAAGCAGCAGTAGAAGATATTACTCCTGGTTCTTTTGAAAAACTAAACTATACTTCAAGAGTATTAGCAGAAAACTTACTTAGAAAATGTCCAAGTGCAGACTTAAAAGATTCTCTAATTCAATTAATCGAAAAAAGAACAGATAAAGATTTTCCTTGGTATCCATCACGAGTTGTTACTCATGATATCCTTGGTCTTACAGCTTTAGTTGATTTAGCTGGTTTAAGAGAAGCTGTTGCTTCTGAAGGTGGAGATCCTAAAAAAGTTAATCCTGTTGTACCTACACAATTAATCGTTGATCACTCTCTTGCTGTAGAATGTGGTGGATTTGATCCTGATGCTTTCCAAAAAAACAGAGATATCGAAGATAGAAGAAATGCTGATAGATTTCACTTTATTAACTGGACAAAAGAAGCATTTGATAATGTAGATGTTATTCCTCCAGGAAATGGTATTATGCACCAAATAAACCTTGAAAAAATGTCTCCAGTTGTTCACAATATCGATGGTATTGCTTCTCCTGATACATTAGTTGGTACAGATTCTCATACTCCTCATGTTGATGCACTTGGTGTTTTAGCTATTGGTGTTGGTGGATTAGAAGCTGAAAATGTAATGCTTGGTAACCCATCTTACATGAGAGTTCCAGATATTATCGGTGTTAACATTGTTGGTACAAGAGCTGAAGGTATTACTGCAACTGATATTGCACTTTCTATGACTTCTTTCTTAAGAGAAAATAATGTAATCTCTGCATATTTAGAATTCTTCGGTGAAGGTATGAAATACTTAAACTTAGGTGATAGAGCTACTATTGCAAATATGACTCCTGAATATGGTGCATCTGCTGGTATGTTCGGAATTGATGAGCAAACTTTAGATTACTTAACACTTACAGGTAGAGAATCTGATCAAGTTAAACTTGTAGAAGCATATGCAAAAGCAAATGGTTTATGGGCAACTGATTTAGCTAAAGCTACTTATGCAAGAGAATTAACTTTTGATTTAACTGCTGTTACTAGATCATTAGCTGGTCCATCTAAACCTCATAAATTAGTACCTACTTCTACTTTAAAAGCAGAAGGAATTACTGATAATACTGTTGAGATTGGTGAAACAGATATGCCTGATGGAGCGATCTTAATTGCTGCTATTACATCATGTACAAATACTTCAAATCCAAGAAATGTTATCGCTGCTGGTTTAGTTGCTAAAAAAGCAAATGAACTTGGATTAAAAAGAAAACCATGGGTTAAGTCTTCACTTGCACCAGGTTCTAAAATCGTTGAAGAATATTTAAAAGATGCTAACTTACTTCCTGAATTAGAAAAATTAGGATTTGGTATTGTTGGTTTTGCATGTACTACTTGTAACGGTATGTCTGGAGCTTTAGATCCAGTTATCCAAAAAGAAGCAGTTGACAATGATATTTATACAACAGCTGTATTATCTGGAAACAGAAACTTTGATGGTAGAATCCATCCTTATGTAAAAGAAGCATTCTTAGCATCACCACCACTTGTTGTTGCTTATGCATTAGCTGGTTCTATTAGATTTGATATTGAAAAAGATTCTTTAGGAACTGACTCAAATGGTAATCCAATTACATTAAAAGACTTATGGCCAACAGATGAAGAGATCAACGCAGTTGAAAAAGCTTCAGTTAGACCAGAAATGTTTGGTGCTATTTATGATCCAATGTTCGCAAAAAGTGCATTAGGTGATATTGAGATTTCTCCATTCTATAACTGGAATACTCAATCTACATATATTAATAAGCCACCATACTGGGAAGCTGAATATATGCAAATGCCAGCTTTAAAAGGTATGAGACCATTAGGTGTGTTCCCTGATAATATCACTACAGATCACTTATCTCCATCGAATGCTATTTTACCAACATCAGCTTCTGGTGAGTATTGTTTATCTAAAGGTCTTCCAGTTGAAGATTTAAACTCTTATGCAACACATAGAGGGGATCATCATACAGCTTCAAGAGCAACTTTAGCTAATCCAAAATTATTTAACGAAATGGTTAAAAATGAAGATGGAACTGTTAAACAAGGTTCTTTAACTAAAATCATGCCAGAAGGTACTGAGTCTAGAATGTGGGAAGCTATTGAAACATATACTACAAGAAAACAACCATTAATTATCGTTGCTGGTACTAACTATGGTCAAGGGTCTTCAAGAGACTGGGCTGCTAAAGGTGTTAGACTTGCTGGTGTTGAAGTTTTAATTGCTGAGTCAATTGAAAGAATTCACAGAACTAACTTAGTTGGAATGGGTGTATTACCATTACAATTTGCCCAAGGTGATACAAGACATACTTACGCTATCGATGGTTCTGAAACTTTCGATATCGAAGGGGAAATCACTCCTAGATGTGACTTAACTGTTGTTATGACTAGAGCAAATGGTGAAGTTGTTAAATTCACAGTATTATGTAGATTAGATACTTCTGCAGAAGTAGATGTTTACAAAAATGGTGGAATCTTACAAAAATTCGCTAAAGATGTTATTGCTGAAAGTAAATAATATCAATCTTTAAAGAAGAGTTTTCTCTTCTTTAAAATATTTATTAGAGAAATTACAGATTTTTTTAATAAGTTTTAAACTCAAATAATTCAAAAGGAAACTATAATGGCATATAAACCACAATTTAAAGTAAAAGCAACATATATGAGAGGTGGTACTTCAAAAGGTACTTTCTTTAACATTGCAGATTTACCAAAAGAAGCTCAAGAAGATGGTACTAAAAGAGATAAATTACTTCAAAGAATCGTTGGTTCTCCAGATGTTTATAAAAAACAAATGGATGGTATGGGAGGAGCTAGTTCTTCTACATCTAAGGCTATTTTAGTAGGTAAATCTGATGTTCCAAATCATGATGTTGATTATTACTTTTGCCAAGTTGCTATTGATAAAGATTTTGTTGATATGAGTGGAAACTGTGGAAACCTAAGCTCAGCTGTTGGTCCTTTTGCTATTACTGAAGGGATGGTAGATAATGTACCTGATAATGGTGTTTGTTGTGTAAGAATTTGGCAAGCAAATATTAAGAAAACAATATTATGCTATGTTACTATGGAAAATGGTGTAGTAAAAGAGATGGGTGATTATGAGATTGATGGTGTTGCCTTTCCAGCTGAAGAGATTCAATTAGAATTTGTTGAGCCAGTTGATCCATCTGAAGAATTATTTCCTACAGGAAACTTAGTAGATGATTTAGAGGTTGAAGGTGTTGGTACATTTAAGGCAACTATGATTACTGCTGGTATTCCAACAGTATTTGTAAATGCTGATGAGATTGGATATAAAGGTACTGAATTACAAGGGGATATTAACTCTGATACTGAAGCACTTGCAAGATTTGAAAAAATCAGAATTGCCGGGGCATTAAAAATGGGTGTTATGAAAGATGCAAGTGATGCATTAACTCAACAACATACTCCAAAAATTGCGTTTGTTTCTTCTGCTCAAGACTTTACAACTTCTTCAGGTAAAGAGGTAAAGGCTTCAGAGATGGATTTACATGTAAGAGCATTATCTATGCAACAATTACACCATGCTATGATGGGAACAGCTTCAGTTGCGATTGGTGTTGCTGCTTGTATCCCTGGAACTTTGGTAAATATCGCTGCTGGAGGTGGAGAAAAAGATACAGTTACTTTTGGTCATCCTTCAGGAGCTATCAAGGTTGGAGCTGCATTATCACAAAATGATGGTAAATATGTAGTTGAAAAAGCTTCTATGTCAAGAAGTGCAAGAATTATCATGGATGGTAATGTTCATGTTCCTGCAGGAACAATGGATTAGTTTTTCTAAATTCAATCAAAAAAAGGTTTAGATAATGATCTAGACCTTTTTTTATGTATAAAATTAAGTGTAAAAAAAGGGTCTGAATAAAAAATTCAGACCCTTTATTCTTTACTTGAAAAATATAATTATTTTTCAAGTCCTGTAACGATTTTATATGTATCGTTAGCGATAACATATTCTTCATTTGTTGGAATAACAAAAATTCTTGCAGCTGAACTATTAGTAGCAATATCTCTAGGCTCTCCAGATCTTTTATTATTTTTAGTAGGATCAATAATTAGCCCCATACCATCAAGACCAGCACAAACAATCTCTCTAATTAATGCTGAGTTTTCACCAATACCACCTGTGAAACATAATGCATCTACACCATCAAGTGCAGCAACATAAGCACCAACATATTTTTTAATATTATAAGCAACCATCTCAACAGCTAATCTACATCTATCATCACCAGCTTGCATAGCATCAAGTACTTCTCTTAAATCTGATGATTTTCCAGAGATACCTAAAATACCTGATTTTTTGTTCATTACATCCATAGCTTCATCAATACTCATACCTTCTTGATTCATCATGTAAGATAATGCACCAGCACCAACATCACCAGCTCTTGTACCCATCATTAAACCTTGTACAGGTGTAAGACCCATAGATGTATCGATACATTTACCATTTAACACTGCAGATACAGAAGAACCATTTCCTAAGTGACAAACAATCACTCTTGTATTATGTTTTTTATCTAACATACCTTGAGCTTCGTTTGATACAAAGAAATGAGATGTACCGTGGAAACCATATTTTCTAATACCATGTTTTGTATATTGATCATGTGGTAAAGCATACATATAAGCATAATCTGGCATTGTTTGGTGAAATGCTGTATCAAATACTGCAACATTAGGTTTACCTGGAATTAACTCTTGACAAATCTCCATACCCATAATATTTGCAGGGTTATGTAAAGGTGCTAATGGAATTAACTTTTTCATTGTTTCAATTACTTTTGGAGAAACCATAACTGATGATGCAAACTCTTCTCCACCATGAACTGCTCTGTGTCCAATAGCATCAATATCATTAATCGATTCAATTACTTTACCTTCACCATCTGTTAATGTTTTTAATACTAACTCAATTGCTTCTTTATGTGTTGGCATACTAACTTCTAATTTAAGTTTTTGATCATCACCAAATTCGTGCTTTAAAACACCATCAATCCCGATTCTTTCACAAAGACCTACTGCCATAACTTCTTTTGTAATTGGGTTCATTAACTGATACTTTAATGACGAACTTCCTGCGTTTAAAATGAATACTAACATGTTTATTTCCTATTATTGATCTGATGATATATATTAAATATCTTAAGTAATATTCTAGTAAATTATTAAGCAAAAGAGTATTAAATTTACTTATAATTTAATACTCTCTTGGAAGTGTGAAGAATCGTAATATTTTATATCATTTTGAATGTATAAAAAACAGTAAAACAGGTAAAAGAAGTAAATCTGAAACAATTGCCATAAACATAGCAATGACAGTTAATAATCCAAAATAGATTGTAGGTATAAAGTTTGATAGTACTAATATTGAAAAACCAATCATGATAATTGTAGATGTATAAAACATAGCTCTACCAATACTTTTATGCGCATTTTCTATTGAAAGCTTCAAATCAGTAGATTTATCATATTCTAATCTAAACCTATGTATATAATGAATCGTATCATCAACAGCAATTCCAATACTAATTGCAGCAATAGTTATAGTCATCATATCTAATGGAATATTCATCCAACCCATAAAGCCAAAAATAACTCCAACGGGTACTGTATTTACAATTATTGCAACAATAGCAATTTTAAAATTTTTAAATAAAATTAAAAACATAATAAATAAAATTAAAACAACCAAGCCTATTGTTTTAATTTGTGAATCAAATAATGATTGAAGCATATTATTGTAAATCACTAAAAGATTTGACACTTTATATTCTTCATACTCTACATTTATCAGTTTATTTAAATCGCTATCAATTTGTTTTAATAAATCATCTCTTTTCAAATCAGGTAAACTATCAATAACTCTTGTACTAATACGAGCCATATTATTTTCAATATCAACATACGGAGTAAGAATTATCTCTTTGTATTTAGAAGGTAATTCTTTGTTAATAAGAGCAAGCGTTAAACCATCTAACTCTTTTCCGTCATTTAATGACTTTCCTACTTCTATTAATGTCGCCAAAGATAAAACTTTGCCTATAGGTTCTAAACTATCTAAATAATTATGTACAAGTTTTATTTTATCCATTTTGGATTTTGTAAACCAGTACTGGCCTTTATCTTTCTGAGAAATCTCAAACTCATCCTCAAAACTATTAAGTTCTGCATCCATTTCAGATTCTTTATCAAAAGAAATTTCTACACTCACTGACTCTACCTCATCACTCCCTGTTTTAAAGGTAATAATAACATCAAGAGGTGTTGTACCTCCCAATTTTTGGTCAATTAGTTTCATACCTTGATATATTTGTGTATCTTGTTTAAAATAATCAATAAAACTATTTTCAACGCGTAATTGCATCGCCCCTGTAATAGAAAATACAATTACTAATAAAGTTGAAAATAAGATCGTTTTTTTATATATAAAGCTTATATATGCAACTTTTTCAGTAAAAGGACTCTTATCCTTTTGAGTATTATGAGTATCTCTTTTCGCAAAAAAACTAAGTACCACAGGAAACAGAATAAAAGTTATAAGTAAAGAGATTATAATACCAACACTCATCATCCACCCAAAAGTAATAATAGGCAATATTCCACTAAATACTAAAGAACTAAACCCAGCGATTGTTGTAATCACAACAAAAAATGATGGCTTCCACATAGCAGTTACTGTTTTTACTAAAAGTTCTTTTTGTGTATCTTCAGTATTCATAAGTAACAATTCCTTATATTTAATAATAAGATGTACCACAAGAGACATATTCATTATTAGCTGTAAAGATATAAAATTTGAAGAAACTACTGTAATTTCCCAGCCCAAAAGACCAAAAAGACCACTTGTAATTACAATAGATATCGTACAAATAAATAATGGGATAACTACCCATTTTATCTCTCTAAATAAAATATATAAAACTACTATTAATAAAAAAACAATTACATATCCGAATGTACTCAAATCTTTTTTTACAAATTCAACCATATCATCTGCAATCATACTAGTACCACCTAGATGTAATTTAACATTATGTGATGTTTCAAAATTTGTTTTTATCTCTCTTATATCTAAGATAAGATTATGTGTATTAGCTCTTATAAAATCCCTATAATTTTTCAACTCTTTTTTAGCATTTTCAAAAGATACAGACTGTTCTACTGTTAAAGTTTTTATTTGTTTTAATTTTACAAAACTATCTCGTTGATTGATAAGTTCAAAATATTTTTTATCTCTTTTAAGGCTAATTAATAATACTGTAGTTTTAAAATCTTCACTAACTAAATTTTTTTTATATATTTCACTATTTAAAAACTCTTGTTTTACCAATACTTTATCTATATCATCACTTTTCAGTGTTTTAACATCTTTTACTAACTCTTTAATAGGTCGAGGAGGAGACTGTAATAGTGGAACGGTGATAATAGAATTAACAGATTCGACACTTTCAAGTTTTAAAATTTGATTCGTAAGGTTTTGGATATTATTTATATTTCTATCATTTAATAAATCATCTTCTATAGAATATGTAAGAACTAAAAAATCAGGTGCTGTAAATCTTTTAGATATTTGTCGAGTAAATTCTAAATCTTTATCTCCTTCAAGTAACAGAGTTTCTGCACTAGCATCTATCTCTAATTTTAAAGTAAAAGTTACCATTACTACCATTATAAACATAACAATAGAAAAAAGTATTTTTGGATATTTTAAAAGATAATTCTCATAAAGATTCATTATCATCTTATTTTGACTTTAACTCAACCATTAATTCTTTTATTGTTTTGGTTTGTAAAAATTCACGAAACTGCGCTCTATCAGTTTTTAAAATACTCACACCCAATATTACAACATCATAAATTAGCCAATTATCTTTATCCATTTTTAAAGTTCTAGTTTTATGAAATTTATATGATACTTCTAATTTATTTTCTTTCGTAACTAAATTTGTTACAATTTCTATTCTATCTTTTCTAGGCTGTTTAATGTTAGTAATTTCAATTTTTTCATCACTGTAAGCATCTATTTTTGAAGAGTATGATTGTTTCATTCTTTCTACATATAACTTTACAAATTCATTACTGTCTGATTTATTTAAAGTTTTCCATTTTTTACCAAGACTTAATTTAGCCATAAGTGTAAAATCAAACATTGGAGTTAATACTTCTACTATTTTACTATTTCTAGTTTTTTTATTTAAAGATTTATCTTTTACTATTACAATCACTTCATCTATCTTATTTAAAAAATGGTTCTTTAAAATTATTTTTTCATCTGCAATTATAGATTCACTCAATACAAATAAACTCACTATTACTAAAAATATTTTTTTCATTTTATTCCTTAATTTGTTGCTCTCTATGCTGTTCGTATACATCTCTTAAAAATGGGTACAAATCTATTGCATTTTCTTTAAGTTTTTCATATTCACCCTCATGTAAAGAAACATGATTAATTCTTGAATATGCTTTTAAAACTAATGATTCTCCATAATTATTTGTTAAATTGTAAGATCTTTCATCATCATAGTCTAATGGATTCAGTAAATAATCCGGATACATACTAAAAGTATCTCTTAAGTTTGATGGTCCAAACAATGGTAATACAATATGTGGACCAGCTCCTACACCATAAAAACCTAAAGTTTGCCCAAAATCTTCATCATGTGCTTCTAATCCAAAATAACTTTTTGCAGGATCGAATAAACCTAAAATACCTATTGTACTATTTATAATAAATCTACCAGTTTCCTCACCACTATTTTTAACTTTTCCCTGTAATAGATTATTTATTAATCTTATAGGATATAAAATATTATGAAAAAAGTTTCCCACACTTATTCGTATCTCTTTATGAACAACAGTTTGGTAACCTCTTGCAACTGGTGAGATAACATATTCAAAGGCTCCATCATTAAAATTTGTCATTATTCTGTTATACCTACTTAAAGGGTCTAATCTTTTTTCAACTTTAATTTCATCTTCAAATTCATTTAAAAATTGTTCCTCTTCACTCATAGATAATGTTTTGTTTTCTACATTTATACTATCTTGCTTTAGTGTATCAACTTTTAAACTGCATCCTGTAAATCCAACAATAAATAAGCTCAAAATTATAAAAGTTAAATGTTTCATACCCTACCCTACTCGAAATGTTTCTTTTGTTTTGCATACTTCAGTTAAAAAGCACTTTTCACACTCTGGCTTTACTGCTTTACATATATATCTACCAAATAATACCATCGCTTGATGAAAAATATGTAAATCGTCTTTAAGTTTTTTGACCAATTCTGCTTCAGTTTGCTCAACTGTTTTCCCAAATGCCAAACCTAATCTATGTGAAACTCTAAATACATGAGTATCTACAGCCATTAGGTTTGCGCCATCTGCTTCTATCATAAATACATTTGCTGTTTTATTTCCCACACCAGCTAGTTTCATCAACTCTTTTGTATCATGAGGGATATTACCTTGATGATTTTCTTCAACACTTTGTGCCATCTTGATGATATTTTTCGCTTTGTTATTAAAAAAACTACAGCTTTTTAATAACTCTTTTACATCTTCTAAATCTGCATTACTTAACTCTTTACTCGATGGGTACTTTTCAAAAAGTGCAGGAGTGATGATATTTACTCTTTTATCTGTACATTGTGCTGACAATATAATCGCTATTAAAAGCTCATAATCATCTCTATAGTCCAGCTCTGTAACTGCATCTGCATACTCTTCTAAAAATCTATCTCGTATAAATATAATATCTTTTTTTGTTGCTTTTTTAATCATAAATATTATTATATCTTAAAGTTGTTTATTTTTGTTAATCATAAACTATTACTTTAAAATAACTCCAATTACTTTCATAGCCAAAGCTAATGCTTTACTTCTATGACTCAACTCTTTTTTAATATTATTCTCTAATATGCCTAATGTATTCTCATATCCATCTGGTATAAACAATGGATCATATCCAAAACCACCCTCACCCTGTTCCTCATTTATCACATCGCCATGCATCCAACCATGTGTAGTATATATTTTATTTTTATAAGCAACAGCTAAACAAGCAGTATAAAAAGCAGGAGTTTTGGTGATATTTTTTTCATTAAGTTTTGAGATTAACTTGAGATTATTTTCTTGATCTGTTGCATGCTCTCCTGCATATCTCGCACTATAAATATTTGGCTCATTATCAAGGACTGGAACCGTGATACCACTATCATCAGATATAACTATATATTCTTCTTCATATCCTAATTTTTGTAATTTTTCTACTATTTCTTTAGCTTTTATAATTGCATTTTCTTGAAAAGTCAGCCCAGTCTCTTCTATCTCAAATAAGCCTAAAATTTGACTGTAAGGGGTGACAGTGTGTTCTGGTAGCCATCTTTGTATCTCATCAATTTTACCTTTATTTGATGAAGCAATTATAATATTCATATATCTATCCTAAATTTATTTTTAAGATTCTAACATAAAAATAAAATATTTATTCTTATTTACACTTATTTAGATATAATCGCGAAAATTAAAAATAAAAAGGTTAATTATATGTTTAAAACAATTATGCCCTTAAGTCTAATCATCGCTTTTAGATTTTTAGGACTCTTTATAGTACTACCACTTATCTCTGTTTATGCATTAAGTTTACCAGGTGCTACTCCCACTCTTGTAGGTATAGTTATCGGTGGATACGCTATAACTCAGATGATATTCCAAGTTCCTTTTGGAATAATGAGTGATAAACTTGGTAGAAAAGGAACTATTATTACAGGTCTTTTGCTGTTTGCTATTGGATCTGTTATATGTGCACTGTCAAATGATATGCTAATGCTTCTGCTTGGTAGATTTCTCCAAGGAGCTGGAGCAATTGGGGCTGTTGTAACTGCAATGATTAGTGATATTGTAAGGGAAGAGGAGAGACCAAAAGCTATGGCTTTAATGGGAGGAAGTATAGCAGCTAGTTTTGCGTTAGCAATGCTTGTAGGTCCTTTAATTGGAGCTTATGCGGGTATTGATATTTTGTTTTGGATTACTGCAGTGTTAGCTTTAGCTTCTATTGTAATTTTAATCAAAAAAGTACCTAATCCTCCTATAGTGACACATACATATCACAACCATAGTAAAATTTCATTTTTAGCAAACCCAAACTTAATCAAAATGAATATTACTAACTTTTTACAAAAAGGTATGATGACATTTGCTTTTATGATTATCCCTATTATTCTTACAAGAAATTATGATTGGGCAATGACAGATTTATGGAAAGTATATCTTCCAGCTATGATTGCTGGTGTTTTAGCTATGGGACCTGCTGCAGTTTTAGCAGAGAAAAAAGGTAAATTTAAACAAATTTTACTTATAGGAATAGTATTTTTTGCACTCTCTTATTATTTAATAGGAAATGCAACATCAGACACATTATTTTTAATTGGAGTTGTTGTTTTCTTTATTGGATTTAATATGCACGAACCAATCATGCAATCACTTACTACAAAATATATCAAAGTTCATGAAAAAGGTAAAGTCCTAGGAGTATTTAACTCATTTGGTTACCTTGGTACATTTATCGGTGGTTTTGTAGGTGGTATATTTTTAATAGAAGGTATTGATGGAAGTTTTACTGATAGTTTACATGACATCTCAATGTTTATAGTAGTTATTTCTATAATATGGATGATTTTAATCGCTACTTTACCAAATCCGCTCAAGAAAAAAATTGCTTACCTTGATTTATCTGATAAAGATGAAAAAAAGTTCAACTCTCTTGACTCTTTAAATGGTTGTGATGAATGGTATATAAATAATACAGAAAATATTATTATCATTAAATACGATGCTGAACTTTTAAGTGAAGAAACACTTATAGAACATATTAAAATATAGATTTTATATCTATATTTTAACACCTCTTTTACACTTTTAATCTTTCTTTATCAATCGTTTTATTTTTTACATCTATTAAGTTTTCATTTTTAAAAGTTCTCAAAATCCTTGATAATGTTTCAGGTGTTACATTTAAAATTTTTGCTATCTCAATATTTTTAATACTAAAAAATTCTTCGGGATTATCATAAATAAATTTTGCAATTCTGTCTTTTGCATCTAATACTAAATGGCTTGATATAACTTGCTCTAAATTTTTTATCTTTTGTATTAAAGATGATTGAATTTGAAATGATAATTCTGGATTCGTATAAACAAGTTCTTT
>Ga0193955_1001182_pt1 | contig 12721 bp, 16 predicted proteins | sample BB_6_MG_FD_140343 | JGI IMG/M metagenome (GOLD analysis project Ga0193955, IMG submission 140343) | Microbial mat bacterial communities from the Broadkill River, Lewes, Delaware, United States - BB_6_MG | ecosystem: Environmental > Aquatic > Freshwater > River > Microbial mats | place: USA... | reverse complement strand
TTTCGCCGCTGAAAATAAAGTGGAGGGAGATGAGGTATTCGCGAAAGGAATGGAAGAGAAATCGAAAGAGTTTAAAGAAAAAGGAAGCGAAGTTTATTTGTAGGATTTGGAAGTTCCCCGACTTAACCGTCGGGGCGGGCTTTCCCCTGTATCTTTTTTGTAAAAAAAAGGATGTCGGTACAATCCCTAACTCATGTTTGAAATGATTGCATTAATCGCATCGGAACAAGATTTAAATCGTGAAACAGAAATTCTAAATGAATTGTTTGAGGAAGGATTGCGTTTTTTCCACGTGCGAAAACCAGGTAAATCCAAGGAGGAAATCCGAGCTTACTTGAATAAGATTCATCCAGAACATCACAAGAACGTCGTTTTACATCAATTCCATGAACTTACAGCTGAATTTCAATTGAAAGGAGTTCACTTGCAAGAACAAAAGCGAAGAGATTTAAATACGGAACTTGAGCGTTATGTGGAAGACCATCGAAAAAAGGGATGCACAGTAAGTAGCTCATTCCATGAGGTCGAAGAATTGGAGGCATGCTCTACAACATTCGATTATCATTTGTTGAGTCCAATATTTACTTCAATATCTAAAAATGGATATGAAGGTCGTGGGTTCAACGTTCAAAGCAGTCAAAAAAAGATTGTTGGAATGGGAGGCGTAAATGTGGATACAATTGAGCAAATAATTGAACTAGGTTTTAAAGGCATAGGAGTTTTAGGCGGCGTTTGGAATGCCGACGATCCAGTGCAAGCATTTAGGCAAATTCGAGATAAACACGCAGAAATAGTTCAAGGTTAAACCATGAAGACAAGACCAAACATATTAACCATTGCAGGCTTTGATCCAACAAATGGGGCGGGCTTAACTGCAGATGTGAAAACATTTGAAAATTTGAAGTGTTATGGTTTTGCTGTGCAAACAGCGAATACCGTTCAATCGGATAACGAATTTCTGTCCTGTCATTGGCAACCAATGGAAGTGATTAAGTCTCAAATTTCCATTTTATTCGGTCGTTTTGATATCGACTTTGTAAAAATTGGAATCGTTGAAAACTGGCAGGTTTTAAATGAAATCGTTGATCATGTTTTAAGCTTCAATAAAAAGGCGGTCATTGTTTTAGATCCGGTATTGCATGCAAGTTCAAACTTTGAGTTTCATGCAGGGAACAACGATGAATTGGATCAGTTACTAGCGAAAATCACGTTGATAACTCCAAATTACAATGAAATTAAAGCATTGTATCCTGAAAAGGAAGTGGAGGACACGATTGCTCACATGCAAAAATCAACGAGCGTTCTATTGAAAGGCGGACATCGTGAAGAGGCCATTGGACAAGATGAATTGTTCATCAAAGGCGTCGACAAATATGTGTTCAATCCTAAGATGAAGAACGTTTCTGAAAAGCATGGGAGTGGTTGTGTGTTGTCTTCAGCAATAACATCTTACTTAGCACTAAACTACCCGTTAATCAAAGCATGTTACAGAGGTAAAATGTACACCGAGAAATTATTAAGCTCAAATAAATCCCTGTTAGGGTATCATAAATAGTGGAGAAGTTATATTATATCTCGCAAGGGCAATCGCTCGAAAACCACCTACAAAATATTGAAAAAGTATGTGAAGCTGGATGTCGTTTGGTGCAATTGAGATTGAAAGAAGTTACGCAAGATGAATACAATGAAACTGCAGCTAAGGCTAAGTCAATTTGTGATCGTTTTGGAGCAACTTTAATCGTAAATGATAACATCGAGGCGGCAATAGCATCTGGGGCTGATGGCATTCACCTCGGAAAGAAAGACAGATCTCCGGTTGAGGCAAGAATCATAGCTGAAGGAAAAATTATTGGCGGTACAGCAAATACCTTAGACGATTGTTTGAGACTTGTTGCTGCCGAAGTAGATTACATCGGCTTAGGTCCTTTTCGCTTTACAGAAACTAAAAAGGGCTTAGACCCAATTGTTGGATTAGAAGGTTTCCAGAAAATTCAACAAGCTATGAATTCAAGAGGACTTTCAATTCCAATTTATGCTATTGGAGGAATTCAAATTGAAGACATGAAATCAATAATGGATGCTGGAGTTTATGGCGTTTCAGTTTCAGGATTGCTGACAGATAAGTCAGATTTAAAAGAACGTATTAATCAAATACAAAATGTATTATGATGACAAATGATAAGTTGATTATAGGAGATAAGGAATTCTCTTCAAGATTATTCACAGGTACTGGAAAGTTTAGTTCTTCTGTACTTATGAAAGATGCATTATTGGCGTCGGAAAGTGAATTGATTACTGTAGCACTTAAACGTGTTGATGTGAACGATGAGCAAGATGACATTTTAACGCATTTGAATCATTCAAGAATTAACCTTTTACCTAATACTTCAGGTGTAAGAGATGCAAAGGAAGCAGTATTTGCTGCACAACTTTCAAGAGAGGCTTTGGAAACAAATTGGATTAAATTGGAGATTCATCCAGATCCTAAGTATTTACTTCCAGACCCAATTGAGACATTAAAGGCGGCAGAAGAATTGGTGAAACAAGGTTTTGTGGTAATGCCATACATCCATGCCGATCCTGTCTTGTGTAAACGTTTGGAAGATGTTGGTGTGCAATGTGTAATGCCATTGGGTGCTCCAATTGGAACAAACAAGGGATTGAAGACCGAAGAGTTTTTAGAGATTATCATTGATCAAAGTAACGTTCCAGTTATCGTTGATGCTGGTTTAGGTAGTCCTTCTCACGCAGCGCATGCAATGGAAATTGGAGCAGATGCTGTTTTAGTTAATACAGCAATTGCAGTTTCTCAAGACCCTGTAACAATGGCAAAGGCATTTAAAATGGCTGTAGAAGCTGGAAGAATGGCTTACAATTCAAAACTAGCTCCGGTGAGTAATCATGCAGAGGCAAGTAGCCCACTTACAAGCTTTTTGAACGCTTAATTATTAGACAATGAGAAGTAACTCTCCAATAGAATCTACATTTCAAAATGTATTCGACACCTATAATTGGGACGATTCCTTGGCTAGTATTTTTGCAAAGACGGAAGAAGATGTTCGATTTGCATTGGCTAAAGACAAATGTGATTTAGAAGATTTTAAGGCGTTGATTTCTCCTGCAGGAAAACCTTTTATCGAACAAATGGCGCAAAAGAGTCGTCAGTTAACGAAAAAGCGATTCGGAAATACGATTCAAATGTATGCTCCGATGTATTTGAGTAATGAATGTCAAAATATTTGCACGTACTGCGGTTTCAGTTTAACCAATAAGATTCCGCGTAGAACCTTAACCGATGCAGAAATCATTAAAGAAGCTGAATTCTTAAAAGCAAAAGGATACGATCACATTTTGCTTGTCACAGGAGAAGCGAACAAAACTGTGGGAACTGATTACATCAACAATGCAATAAAGTTGATAAGAAGTCGATTCTCAAATGTTACCATCGAAGTCCAACCACTAGATCAAAATGAATACGAGTTGTTGATTGAGAACGGTTTATACGCTGTGCTTGTTTATCAAGAAACATATCACCGCGATGAATATAAAAAACATCACCCGAAAGGGAAGAAGTCGAACTTTGATTACCGATTGGATACACCAGATCGATTAGGAAAAGCAGGCGTTCATAAAATTGGATTAGGCGCTTTATTCGGATTGGAAGATTGGAGAGCAGACAGCTTTTTTACGGCATTACATTTAAGATATTTACAGAAGAAGTATTGGAAAACAAAATATTCAATTTCCTTTCCTCGTCTTCGTCCACATACCGGAGGATTAGATCCTAAAGTTGAAATGACAGACCCTGATTTAGTACAGTTGATTTGTGCTTTTAGATTGCTTGATGAAGATGTTGAACTTTCAATTTCAACTAGAGAAAGTGAAGTTTTTAGAAATAATATCGTTAATCTTGGAATAACTTCTATCAGTGCGGAGTCGAAAACGAATCCTGGAGGTTATGCAGTCGAACCTCAATCATTAGAGCAATTCGAAATCTCAGATGAAAGAGCTACGGAAGATATCGCAGAGATGTTAAGGTCGCAAGGATTAGAAGTTGTTTGGAAGGACTGGGAAAATAATTGGGAACCGATCAAGAGTTAAGATGTCATTATCGAAAGAAGAACATAAACAATACAATCGCCATATCATCCTTGATGAGGTTGGTCTTGAAGGTCAAGAAAAACTAAAGGCCGCAAAGGTTTTGGTGATTGGTGCTGGAGGGTTAGGTTGTCCCATTTTAAGCTACCTCACCGCTGCTGGTGTGGGTACTATTGGAATTGTTGACCATGATGTTGTAGATCAATCCAATTTACAAAGACAAGTGTTATTTACTCAAACTGATATTGGTAGTCCAAAGGTTGAAGCTGCACACAGAAGACTTTCAGCATTAAATCCATTCGTTTGGTTTAATCTTTATAAAGAAGAATTAACACGATCGAATGCCATTGAGTTGTTTTCTGACTATGACATTATTGTGGATGGAAGTGATAATTTTCCTACGCGTTATTTAGTCAATGACGCCGCAGTTATTTCGAATAAACCAATCGTTTTTGGTTCCATATTTAAATTTGAAGGACAAGTCTCGGTTTTCAATTATCAGAATGGTCCAACATATCGTTGTCTTTATCCAAATGCACCCAGTGCTGATGAAGTTCCAAATTGTTCTGAAATTGGTGTAATTGGAGTGTTGCCTGGAATTATTGGTTCGCTTCAAGCCAATGAAGTAATCAAGATGATCTGTGGAATAGGAGACGTACTATCCGGACGGTTATTGATTTTTGATGCATTATCCTTACGTCAATCAATATTGAAATTCAAGAAGAATCCTGAGATTATCATTGAAGCGCTGGAAACAGATTATGACATGTTTTGTGGTATTGAACAGATTACCGAAATTACATTGACTGAATTGAAGAAATCAGGGTCTAAATATCAATTGTTAGATGTGCGTACTGATATTGAGCGCGAAGATGAAAATATTGGGGGGATTCACATTCCACTTCAAGAGTTAGAAACGAGGTACATTGAAATCGATACAGATAAACCCATAGTAGTTTATTGTAAAGCTGGAATGCGAAGTGCCCATGCAATTCACTTCTTAGAAACAGTTGGAATTAAAAATCAATTGATCAACCTCAAGGGCGGATTGTTTTATTCAGAGTGAAATAATTCCAGAACAATCAAGGTGCCTTTAACATCACTTTAAATTTTATTGCAACGTAACCTATTGAAATACAATGGTGTGTGGTTGTAGTTTTAGAAAAATCACTTTCGTGAAATCCAAATGACGTTGGGCGTCGTATGTATGCCAAATTTGGACTTTATGAAAACTATGATCACAACAACATTTTTTCTGATGCTAGGTGTTTTTGCTTATTCTCAAGAGAGTGAAAGCTATTACATGACTCATGATAATTTTAATCAACTTGATAAGGAAATTCAAGATAAAATTGTTTCACAGGTAATTTTTATCGGTGATCATGAGCAAGGTATTGCAAAAGCAAATCATTATCAAGAACCAATTGATTTAGAAATTCAACAAACACGAGATCAATATTTGAAGCTGTGGTTGAAAGAAAATGAAGGAGTAAAAATCGTGAAACAAAGCGAATATCAGAATGCAGATCCTGATTTGCAAAATGCCTATGATGCTCCACATGTTTTGGTTCTAATCGGAGAACAAATTACAATAGAAGATATTCAGAACTTTTAATCCTATTACTATGAATTATTTTACCTTAATAATAGCAATGGTGTGTTTTGCATTTACCGCAAAATCCCAGTCAAATACGCCTTGTGCTTTTCCAATAACAACGCCTTTGTTGGTTGGAGCTACATGCACCTATACAAACGGCACAACAAATGGAGCTACGTACTCAAGTAACAATGCAAACGGTGGGACACCAAGTTGTGCAAATCCAGGTTCGCCTGACGTGTGGTACACATTTATCGCCCCTCCAGGTGGGGAGGTAAATATTCAAACTGCTGCTGGTTCTATCACAGATGGCGGAATGTCATTGTATTCTGGTAGTTGTCCGAATAATTTTACTGAAATTGAGTGTAACGACGATTCAGGACCAGGATTGATGCCTCAGATTTTAGCTTCAAATTTAATTCCAGGGCAAACGTACTATATCCGATTTTGGAAATTTGGTAACGGTAACGGTAACGGCAATGGTAATGGTAATGGTAACAACAATACGGGTACTTTTTCAATTTGCTTATCGATTCCACCGCCATTAGTAAATAATGCTACTTGTGCAAATCCAGACCCTATTTGTTCTGGGACACCAATCAATTTTACTGCTAATACTGGGGCAACACCTGCATCAGAATCGAACCCTGGAAATAATTATGGCTGCTTGGCAACGAGCCCAAACCCGTCATGGTACTATTTGGAAATTGATAATGGTGGCAATTTGGTTATCGATGTTTCTGCTGGATCGGATGTGGATTTTGCAATATGGGGACCATACCAAAACCTAACTCAAGCGGTTTCAGATTGTAATAATTATGGAGCACCGCAAGACTGCAGTTATTCAACTTCGGAAGTGGAGCAGGTTAATTTGAATAACGTGGTGAGCCAAGAGGTTTATATTCTTTTAGTTACGAATTATGCGAATACAATTCAAAACATCAGTGTAAATAACAATGGCGGGACGGCCACAACAAATTGTGGAATTGTTCTGTTACCTGTAGAATTAACAAACTGGAAAGCGGAATTGATTGATAGTTACGTAGAGCTTTCTTGGTTGACACAATCAGAACGTGACAATGATTATTTCGCAATTCAACGATCTTCAGATTTGAATTTTTGGGAAACAATTGGTTTTCAAAATGGGGCAGGGACAACAAATGAAATTCAGACGTATAGTTATTCAGATGACGCGACCCTTTTAGGAACAAATTATTATCGATTGAAACAAGTGGACTTCAATGGGAAATCGACATATTCTAAAGTAATTGCTATTGAAAATAGTGCTTTAAAAGACGAACTTCAATTATTCCCTAATCCTGCTAAAAACAGTGTTCAGATAAAGGATATTAACGCAATGGATATAGAGTCTATACGCTTAACAAATATGGATGGAGTGGAGTTGCGAATAGAAGCGGTGTCAACTTCGGTTGGACTTGAAATAAATCTTAAAGAGGTTGAATCGGGCGTTTATTTAGTGCAAACGAGTCTAGTTGATGGTTCGAATTACACGAATAGGTTAATGGTTCAATGAATGTAGTAGTTCAGGTTAGGTTGAGGGTCTTTGTTAGTTCAAAGGCCCTTTTTTATTGTTTATGAATTCGCTTTATTGTCGTATTTTCAAATACATCTTTCACTTTCACTAAGTATGTACCAGTTCGTATATTTGATAGGTCAATAGATTGCACATTTCCTGAAATAGATTGTACTAATTCTCCTGAAATTGCAAAGACCTCTATCAGTTTTAACACGTTTTTGGAATCAATCTGAAGTGTTCCAGAAGTTGGATTAGGAGACAATTCAATTTCGTTTTTATTTTCTTCGTTAACTCCCATTGAAGTCGTGCCATCAGTACAATCAGGAATATCCCATATAGATGTCGTAATATAGGATGTACATGTCCCGCAAAGAATGTTTTTGATAAAACAGCTTGCCTTACCTATGATTGCGTTTGAAGGGTATGAGCAATGATTCAATGTCGCCATTACGCGGTTCATTCCATAACATACTCCTTCTGTATTTAGTTTGCTTCGAATGGCATCAGAGCCCGAAACATATTGGAAAGCGGTACACCCTAAACATCCCAGAACATTCCCACCTTGATACGGTACTGTACAATCCCATTCGTCGTGAAAACCTACTACTGGTATTTCATGGTTATCCATTATACCTAAAGCATTAACTGCTCCACAATTATTTACAACTCCTTTAATTGTAAAAGGATGAACGGGTGTTAACCCTGACTCATTCAATTGGCCGAGTTCAGTAACACAATTCGCACAATATGTATTTGCTTCCGTTTGATCCATGAAAGCAGTTTGAAGTGCGGTAATTGCACCTGCACTCGTACCTTGGAGAAAAATTTGAGAAGTATCGATTCCGAATTGATCAGCATTTTCAATTATATAATTTAATGCTGCACGCGTATCTTGAACTGCACGATATACACTTATTCTAAGCTTTGCTGCTTCATTACCACATTCAAAGCATACTGTAGCCGCACTTGAAGGTGAGCAGTTCCAACCTAACCTATAATCAATTGTAGCTGTTACAAACCCTCTTCGTGCCATCTCCATGGAGAAGTAATCCATTTCATGTCTGTTTCCGGCAAGAAAAGAACCGCCATGTATCATAAGTATAAATGGTCGCTTTGAAAGGTTATCCGCAGATGAGGATGGTTTGAAAACTTCTAATTCCAAAGTGTCCATAACATTACTTGGCCATCGTTCTTCAATAGAATATGTATATACACTTTGTTCTATCTCAGTGCTATCAAACATAGCAGTTTGTGCATACCGATCTTGAATACAATGGTCAATTTGTGACGAAACCTGAAGCGAAAAAACACTCAATAAAACGATTAGTACGTATTTCATAATAACAATTAATATATACTAATGTATTGTATTTTTTTTAAAGTTCTGTTGAGTAGTAAAATTATTAAATATCAATCAGTTAGATGTTAGTAGTCTAAATAGGTTCTACATCATTTCGAATTAAATATACCTCCACAATAATTCGTGAAACTAACTCCAAATCAATTTCACTCGGGTGGATGAGTAGCCTGTACGTGGCTTTCTTTTCATTCGTTTTTATTCGTTCTACAATTTTAAGATCCATCAGTACTTTTCTACCTAATTGTTTGCCGCCATAACAGTATTTAAACGAATTATTGGTGATGTCGCCTTTGATGTTTGCAAGACGATTGAGTAGGTTGAAGGTCTTATTGAAGTATTTTTTGAGTTGACGAATACGTACTTTGGAAAGCTCATCACCATGAAGAACTGTGCCAGTGTATCTGGCAATTTCATTCAGTTCTGCAAGAAATAATTGGCGTTCGGTTTTACCTTCCATTGTTTCTGGGATTCACACAAATTTAGTTTAATCCTACCAATTGCATACAGAGCTTAATTACCTTTGTAGAGATTTGAGTTTGTTCACGTCTAAGGAGAAAAGAGAATATGAGTAGAGAAGTTATAAAGGTAGATGTTGTTTCGGATGTCGCATGTCCATGGTGTTATGTGGGGAAACGTAGGTTTGAAGCTGCATTAAGACAGTGGAAAGGAACGCCTATTGAAGTTACATGGCATCCATATCAATTAGACCCATCCATGCGAGAGGAAGGTATGAACCGTGATACCTACTTGACAACTAAATTTGGAAGCATTGACCGCGTTCAAGAGATGACAGATAGGTTAACTGAAGTAGGAAAAACGGTCGGGATTGATTTCGATTTTGGAGATGATTGGCTTGCTGTGAACACACTTCCTTTGCATCAATTATTGAATGTTGCCAGAGAAGAAGGTTTTGGCCTGGAGTTAAAGGAACGATTTTTAAAGGCTTATTTTGAGGATACGAAACACCTCAATAAGTTGGATGAATTATATGCAATTATGCATGAGTTTGGATGGAGTAGTTCAAAGGTTGACGCTATCATCAATGATGCTGAAATTGCCCAAAAAGTAAAAGAAGAGATTGCGCATTATCAACAACGTGGTGTTTCAGGTGTTCCGTTTTTTGTGATCAATGATCAATACGGGATCAGTGGAGCTCAACCTGTAGAAGTTTTTCTCGAAGCGTTCCAATCGGTAAGTCCAATGGATCTAATCATTGAAGGTGACAGCTGTGATCCAGCAACAGGAAAGTGTTAGTTGTATTCAAAGTCATTGAATAGTTTCAAAAATAGATGCTAGGGAAGCTAATCAGTTCCCTTTTTATAAGTCCTTTTGTTTTGAATAAATTATAATGAAGTTTTAGTCAATATAAGCATTGCATGTCTGAATGAAATATTGATTGTCTAATGTCTCAAATTCATGACAATCAGCAGTGGCTTCACTCTGGTTTTTTGCTTCAACTGAATAGGATGATGAAAAGTTTAAGGACGGATCGTTATAATAATTCGCATAGCATTCGCATGTATAACTTTTTGTACAAGAGAATACTACAGTTGATAGTAAGCCAATTAAAATTGTATGTTGAATTAGTTTCATTGTTATTATTGATAAGTGTTTAATGTTTTTAGGAGATTCTGATTATGCAAAATAAAAGTATAAATTTTAATTTTTAACATTGACTTAATAGAATTTAGGTCTAGGTGCTCAAAAAAAAGGGAAGCGATAAGCTTCCCTTTTTTTATGTCTAGAAATTTACTCTTCGTCTTTAAACCAACTGCTATACTTCAAATAATTATTCGCAATGCGCATTACTTCTCCTTCAAATAACTCCGGCGAAATTGACTTGACTTTTTTGGCTGGAACACCTGCATAGATTGATCCAGCTTCAACTCTCGTTCCTTCTGTAAGAACAGCTCCAGCCGCTATGATAGAACCTGATTCGATGTAACAGTTATCCATTACGATTGAACCCATTCCGATTAATACGTTGTCTTCAACCGTACATCCATGAACTAATGCGTTATGACCAACAGATACATTGTTTCCAAGCGTAGTTGCGGCCTTTTCATAGGTAGCGTGAATAACTGCACCATCTTGAATGTTCACCTTATTTCCCATTTTAATGGAATTTACGTCGCCACGAATTACGGCACTGAACCATACTGAGCACTGATCTCCCATAGTTACATCACCAACAATCGTTGAGTTTTCTGCGAACCAGCAATCGTTTCCGTGACTAGGAGATTTACCGCGACATTCTTTGATTAAAGCCATATAATTTTTTGTTCGAATTTAATGATATTCCTTGAATGACTGAAGTCGCGTATTCATTCTTGGCATGAAAATGGTTTATGATATATTGAATTTAAAATCAAACGTTATGAGAAATTTAATTTTAGTTACAATAGCATTTGCAGGTATTTCATTCAGTGGGATTGCACAACATAGACCAGCGCCATCTCATAAAGTTGAAGTTCAAAAGAAAAAGGTAAGAAAAATCAAATCCAATAAAGCTAAGTGCGATTCTAAAGTCGTACATGCGAGTGAAAATAAACGACGACACGCACATGCGCATAAAATGGATGGAAAAGGAAAACATAAATCTCATGTGAAACACCTGGATTACCCAAAACATAAAGCGAAAGAAAAGCTTAGAAGATAAATAGAAGCACCGAAAGGTGCTTTTTTTGTGTCAGTAGATTATCAATTTTATAGAAGCCTCAAAGCCTCTCGCCTTGCTAACCCTGACAATTGTATTTCTTCAACAAACTCTTTAACTAATTCCGGTTCTACTCTGGTATACTGTCGTAAACTCCATCCAATGGCTTTCTGTATGAAGAATTCTTTCACAGGTTGATATTGAATGATGAGGTCTTTAAGTAATGTGAAGTCCACCTTATCCTTGTATTTCAATTGAAAAATAAGACATGTTCGATTTAACCACAGGTTGTCTGAATGACGCCATTTTGTAATAATATCCTCGATTTTTTCCGGATATTTTTGAAAATAGAATCCAACACTATTGCTTGCTATTAAATCAACAGTATCCCACCATGATTTTGTGACGATGAAATGTTCCAGGTAGTTGATGTCTTCTATATTGATATTACGTTTGGGGTATTTTTTGAGCAAGTCTACCGCAACCATTTGAAATTCTCGTTCTTCTTGTTCCCAAAGGGTATAGATTAATTCCCAAAAATCATATTCCTCTCCTTTAATGGATTTTAGCCACTCTTTTTGGATGGTATTTCTTAATGGTGCAGAAATTCCAAAGTAAGCGAAATGCCCTTTCATGTATTTGGACATTTGTGATGCCTTGGTTTCGTTTCCTGAAGTTTGGAAAACATCTCGTAATTTCTGGATAAGTATCTCTGAAGTCATAAAACAAAAAAGGGTGCAACTTCAATTTGAAGCACACCCTAAATATAATTGATGTATTTTAATTATTAGTGAGACTTAGTCTAAGTGATAAATCTTCATTACATCTTTTAAGATTTCTTGAAAGTCTAATTCTAGATCGATTAGTTTCCCGCTGTGAATATCAAAAACCCAACCATGAACAGTGATACCGCGCTCTTTAAATGCGTTTTGTACTTCTGAAGTTTTAATTACATTAACACATTGTTCTTGAACATTTAATTCAACTAAACGCTTGTATTTTTCTTCTTCATCTTGGATGTTGTCTAATTCATCAGCATGAATTCTATAGACATCACGAATATTTCTTAGCCAAGGATTTAAGATTCCTAAATCTGCAGATTCCATTGCGGCTTTAACACCACCGCAATAGTAATGACCACAAACTACTACATGATTAACTTTTAAATGCTTAACCGCATAAGTGATCACGGACATCGAGTTTAGATCTGTATTTGGAACCATGTTCGCAATGTTTCTATGAACAAACACTTCTCCAGGGCCAGCACCCATTAATTCTTCTGCAGTAACACGACTATCTGAACACCCTATGTATAAAATGTCAGGTTCTTGTCCTTCTGATAATTCGTTAAAGTATGATTTGTCGACAGACAATTTTTCATTAACCCAATTCTTATTGTTTTCAAATACTTTTTTGATATCCATTTTAATATTTTTTTTGTTGATTAATAGTTTGTTTTATTAGCATATTTCG
>Ga0193955_1001181_pt1 | contig 12724 bp, 11 predicted proteins | sample BB_6_MG_FD_140343 | JGI IMG/M metagenome (GOLD analysis project Ga0193955, IMG submission 140343) | Microbial mat bacterial communities from the Broadkill River, Lewes, Delaware, United States - BB_6_MG | ecosystem: Environmental > Aquatic > Freshwater > River > Microbial mats | place: USA... | reverse complement strand
TGCAATAGTAGCACCATTTTGGTCAAGTACTTGAGCACTTAAAACAGCCGTGTTAGTCGTACTTTGAGCAGATGTTCCATAAAAACCTGCTGTTGTTTGTGCTAATGCAAATTCACCAACTTGTGCCAACTGAGTATTACCGATTGACAGTTTTACGGTCTCACCTGCATATGCACCGATATGAAAAGATTTGTTAGCAAACGCACCGTTAAGTAGTGTTTGACCGTTAAATGACGTAGTTGAAGCGATATTTTGAGCCTCTTCAAGTAATCTGTCGATATCCTCTTGGATTTTTGCACGAGTCTCTAATGTTTGACCATCAGATGCAGCTTGAATCGATTTGGTTCTAACTGTAGCGATAATATTCGTATACTCATCTAATGCACCATCTGCAGTCTGTGTAACACCGATCGCATCATTTGCATTTACAATAGCCTGCCCAAGACCCTGTGCTTGTTGACGCAGTACATTGGCTATCGCCAAGCCAGAAGCATCATCCGCAGCTTTATTAATACGTAAACCGGATGATAATGAACTTAAACTTTTATCAAGCCCAACATTTGTGTTAATAGCATTTCTATGCGCATTCATCGCACCGATATTTGTGTTTATTCTAAAACCCACAACATACCCCTCTTCTTTTCTTGCAAATAATTAAAAATGTATTAAATATATAAGCAAATGAAGTTCCAAACTAAACTAAAAATTTTTAAATTTATACTTTTAAAACTTTTTGTGTTAAACTTCCGAGATTAAAACCAATATACTATATATAGGAATACCACTTGAACTTAATTATTGTCGAGTCTCCTGCTAAAGCTAGGACTATTACGAACTTCCTTGGCAAAGACTATAAAGTCATTGCATCTAAGGGTCACATAAGAGACTTACCAAAAAGTCGTTTTGGGATAACTGTTGATGAAGAGACAGGTGAGATAACTCCAAAGTACTCTGTTGCAAAAGAAAATGCACCAACCGTCAAAGAGATAAAAGATCTAGCACAAAAAGCTAGCACGATATATATCGCGACCGATGAGGACCGTGAGGGTGAAGCAATTGGGTGGCATATTGCACATGCTATAAAAAAGGATCCTGCAGAACTACCGCGTATTGTCTTCCATGAGATTACAAAGTCTGCTATAAAAGCAGCATTAGATAATGCAAGACATATAGATATGGATATGGTAAATGCTCAACAGACTCGTCGTTTACTTGACCGTATAGTTGGTTATAAACTATCACCACTTTTGAGTTCAAAAATCCAAAAAGGACTCTCTGCAGGGCGTGTTCAAAGCTCGACTCTAAAACTTGTAGTAGACCGTGAACGTGAGATAAGAGCTTTTGTACCGCAAGAATACTGGTCTATAGATACTCTATTTAAAAAAGATATAGAAGCGAACCTTATAAACTTTGAAGGTAACAAGATCGATAAGCTTAGCATCGCTAACAAAGATGAAGCCCAAAAAATCGAGAAAAGTGTAAAAGCTGACTCTTTTACAATATCTAAGATTGAGACTAAACACAGAAAATCTAAAACTCCACCGCCGTTTATGACTTCAACTCTTCAACAAACAGCTTCAAGCAAATTAGGTTTCAGTCCTAAAAAAACTATGATGGTAGCTCAAGCACTTTACGAGGGTGTAAAAACACCTGATGGGACAAGTGGTGTTATTACATATATGCGTACCGATTCACTTAACCTGGCACAGGAAGCCGTAAGTATGGTTCGCGGTGTTATTCAAAACAGATTTGGTGAGAAGTATCTTCCAAAAGAAGCGAAGGTTTACACTAAAAAAGCAAAAGGTGCTCAAGAAGCCCACGAAGCAATTCGTCCAACAATGTTAAGTTTTTCTCCTGAAGTAGCCCAAAAGTTTTTAAAACCCGATGAGATCAAACTATACCGTTTAATATATGAGCGTTTTATGGCATGTCAGATGAATGATGCCGAGTTTGAACAACAAAGTATAACTTTTACTGGTTCTAACTCTGAGTTCCGTGCAAGTGGACGTAAACTTACTTTTGATGGTTTTTACGCTCTGACCGGTGCCGAAGACAAAGACAAACTACTTCCACAATTAAAAGAGGGTGAGAGTGCTGAGATCCAAAGTCTTAAACCGACTCAACACTTTACAGAGCCACCGGCACGCTACTCTGAAGCAGCTTTAATTAAAAAGCTGGAGAGTGAAGGAGTTGGGCGTCCATCTACATATGCTCCAACCATCGCGACTCTTAGCGGACGCACATATGTAAATATTGAGAAAAAACAGATCATCCCGACAGAGATGGCATTTACGGTAACTGAGACCCTAGAGAAAAACTTTGCAAATATAGTAGATATCAACTTTACAGCAAATATGGAAGAAGAGCTTGATAAAATAGCTGAGAGCGGTGAAGACTGGGAAAAGCTACTAAGTGATTTTTACAAAAAATTCATGGTACAGATAGAAGCAGGAAAAGAAAACATAGTATCTCTAAAACTTGCTAAACCTCTTGGTCGTCCTTGTCCTAAATGTGGAGAGGAGTTACTACTAAGAAGCGGACGTTTTGGAAACTTTGTAGCATGTAGCGGTTTTCCTAAGTGTAAATACACTGAACAAGTTGATGAAGACGGAAATAAAGTAGAGAAAAAAGAAGAGATCTCTGATGAAGTCTGTGATAAGTGTGGAAAAGAGATGATAGTAAAGACTGGTCGCAACGGTCAGTTCTTGGCATGTAGCGGTTACCCTGATTGTAAAAATACTAAGAGTATTCAAGTTGATGAGAAAGTGAGTGAGACACCTTGCCCTGATTGTGGTGGAAAAATAAGCCTTAAAAACTCTCGTAGAGGAGCATTCTGGGGATGTGAAAATTATCCTGATTGTAAATTTATCTCTAAGTTTGAACCTACGACTATTAAGTGTAAAGAGGATGGTTGTAACGGCCTTTTAGCTGAAAGAACCTACAGAAACAAAGATGTGTACGAATGTGTAAAATGTAAAGTACGTACACCTAAAGAAGAAATCGAGAAGTAATGAAGATCGGCGTTATTTCAGACACCCACTCAAAAGTAGGAAAAGCAAAAAAAGCTATAGAGTTCTTATTAAGAGAGGGTATTGAGTTCTTTATACACGCCGGCGATATATGTGAAGTCGAAGTGTTGGAGATGTTAAAAAACTCCGGAAAAAGGTACGTAGCAGTATATGGGAACAATGATGCACATTTAGCCGAGTATCATAACAAGTACAACCTTGTCCAAGAGCCGTACTATTTTAAACTCTCAAACATAAAGTTTAAACTTATGCACCTGCCTTTTTATATGAGTCCTGATGCAGATGTTGTAATATCTGGTCATACCCATACTTTTCACTGTGAATATGAAGGTGATACACTTTTTTTAAATCCAGGTGAAGTGTGCGCAAGAAGCAAACCGATATCGGAATTTGCCGTGCTACATGTAAAAGAGCACAACCTTATTGTTACTCACTATACACGTGAGAACAAAACAGAAGAGTTTATACCAAGGGTAGTAAATTATGCAAGATAAGATTTTCCTTTGTTCGATCTGTAATATAAACAGCGGTACATGTAACGAAGATTGTAAATTCTGTTCTCAAAGCGTACGCTATAAAGCAGATATTGAACGCTACAAGCAAAAACCGATCGATGAAATTCTAAAAGAAGCTAAAACAGCACGCGACAACGGTGCACTTGGCTTTTGTCTAGTTACAAGCGACAAGGGTCTAAACGACAAGACTCTAAAATTTGTATGCGATACTGCTAAAGTTTTAAGTAAAGAAGTTCCAGAGCTAAGACTAATCGCATGTAACGGCACAGCTACACTAGAGCAACTTCTAACTTTAAAAGAAGCGGGTATAAAAGCTTATAACCATAACTTAGAGACTTCACGTGAATTCTATCCACAGATCTGTTCTACACACTCTTGGGATGAGAGATATGAGACATGTAAAAACGTAAATAAAGCGGGACTAGTTCTTATAAGCGGTGGGATATTCGGTCTTGGTGAAACGCAAGAAGACAGGATCAGCATGTTGGAGTCTTTAAAAAAGTTAAATCCGACAAGTGTCCCTGTAAACTTTTACATGCACAATGAAGCACTTATGTTAAACCCGAGCACTATTACAACTGATGAAGCACTTGAACTTATCCGCTTAACACGGGAAATGCTACCTGATGCTGAACGCATTATGCTCGCAGGTGGGCGTGAGAGTATGTTTGGTGAGCGTCAAAATGAGATATTTGAATACGGCGCAAACTCTATCGTTATTGGTAATTACCTAACAACTTCAGGTAGAATGATGAGTAAAGATCTAGATATGCTAAAATTACTAAACTTAGAGATTGCAAAAAAAGTAAAATAAATTGCACTAATGCAATGGGCTCACTGCCGAAGTGAACCTAGTGTTAACGTAGTCAAAAGAATTACTTCTTTTGACGTAATTAATTTAATGAGGGGTTTCCTTCATTTTATGAAATCAAATTAAGGAGAGAGCTATGAGTGATACTATTGTACTTATTACAACTATATCGCTTATTATAGTTTTCTCACCTTTTTTTGCAAAAAAGTTTAAACTCCCTACTACACCTGTAGAGATCATTTTCGGTTCTGTTTTGGCATATATAGGGCTATTACATGATGAACATATATTTGAGCTAGTTGCAGAGTTTGGATTTTTGTATCTTATGTTTATTGCCGGAACCGAGATCAATTTAAAAAACGTATTTAACACACCATCGCATATAGTTAAAAAAGTTATCCTCTATACAATTATTTTGTACGCTTTTTCCATATCTATATCCCTTTACCTAGATCTAGGAAAGATATTTATGGTCCTTTTACCGCTTATATCCGTAGGTCTTGTTGCAACACTTTCAAAAGAGTATGGTAAGACACCTTGGCTTGAGCTCTCTATGACGAGTGGAGGAATCGGTGAAGTCGTAAGTATCGGTGTACTTACCATTACATCTTCTGGTCTGCAATCAGGTATTGGTATGGGTCTGTTTAAAACAGTATTGGCACTGACACTTTTTTTAATCTTTATGTTCGTTCTTTTTAGAGTCATATCTATCCTTACATGGTGGTTCCCTACTATCTCAACAATTTTAATGCCGCATGAAGATAGAGCTGAACAAGATATACGTTTATCAATGGGCATCTTATTTATACTTGTTGCATCTATGCTTTACTTGGAACTTGAACTTGCCTTTGGAGCATTTTTGGCAGGTATATTTATTCCAACTTTTTTCCCGCACAAAGAGGATCTTCCACACAAGTTAGAATCTTTTGGTTTTGGATTTTTGGTACCCATATTTTTTATATATATCGGTACGACCTTTAACCTTGAAGCACTTGCTATGGATGGTTTGATATCTAAGGCACTTATGATAACAGTACTTATGATCCTTATGAGGGTTATCGCTTCACTGGTGTTTGTAAGACAGCTTGGATGGGTTGATTCAGTCCTTATGGGGCTATCTCATTCTATGCCACTCACACTTCTTATTGCGATGGCTACACTAGCGTATCATGCGCAATCTATAGACCAGTTACACTACTATGCTTTCATTTTAGCGTCACTTTTTCAAGTACTAAGTGTTATGGTTGTCATAAAACTAGTAAATAACTATAAAGAAAAAAATACGCTATAATAATTATAAACATCTAAATTTAAGGAATTTTCACATGGCTCGTTCTGTTTTATTGCAACTTGCGCGTGACTCCATAGAAGAAGTGTTAGAAGCCAAAAGAAAGATAGATAAGGCAAGTATTTTAGAGATGTACCCATTACTAAAAGAGCCTGTTCCGACATCTATAAAAATATATTTAAACAATAAGCCAAGAGGCTCATCAAACGAACAATCACACAATGATACTTTGATAGAAAATATAATATATAATGCAAAAAAGGCTGCCTTTGAAGATAAAGGTTATGAGCCCTTATCTACATCAGAATACCTATCTTGTGAGATAGAGATAGAACTTAAAACTCCTGATGGAATTATGAGCGAGAAAGACCCGGCTATACTAGAAACTACAAGCTACTCAATTGAGAAGGAATTAGAAGATTAATGTACTACGTTATAAAAAGACAACACAAACCATTGCATCATTTTATAGGTTTTGCAGTAGACAAATATATAACCTCAAAAAGCAATGACAATGTTATTTTTGAGTTCAACAAAGGTGGAAAAGTTGAGCGAAAATGGGTTAAACGTGAAGATGTTATTCTACTTACAGATGATAAAAAATATTTTTTAGAGACATTTAACAAATTTAAAGAGACAGAAACACAACAACAAAAACTTGTAGATGAAGCTCAAGAGCAACTTGATAAATCGGTTGAAAATTTTGCTGATGTTATGAATGATGAGATAGACAAGTTCAATGAGATCAAAAGTGAATCTGATGTACCTTGTATCATGAAAGATTATTAGGCTCTTTAAAACTCTGAAATGCCAAAAATTGATAATGAAAAATTTTACACATCTGCTATACAAAAGTATGGTGTTAGTGCTAAGGGTGTAAACTGGATAAACGCTACAACTCAAAATACTCGCTTTAAAGCTTTGTGTAAACTTCTCCCTAAAGAGATAAATAACTATACGCTCTTAGATGCCGGTTGCGGCTTTGGGGATTTTTACTTTTACCTTGATAAAAACAATAACACTCCTAAAGAATTTATAGGAGTAGATTGTCATGAAGACATGGTTGCAATAGCCTCAAACAAAACAGGTTGCGAGATCCTTAACATAGATATACTAAAAGAGGAACTTCCAAAAGCAGACTTCATCACATGTAGCGGCGCAATGAATATACTGAGCCACTACGAGACCTTTTTATTTTTAAAGAACTGTTTTTTATCTTCAAATATAGCCTTTGTTTTTAACATACTCCACGGCGACAAAGAGAGCCAAACCTACAACTATCTGACAAAAAAACAGATAGAGAGTTTTGCCAAAGAGTTAGATGTTAAAAAAGTCACCTTTTTAGAAGGTTACCTCGATGCAGACATAAGCGTTAGGTTCGATAGATAATGTGTGCAATATTTGGAATAATTGGTCCTTATGATATAAACAAAGCAAACTCTTCATTAAAAAGAATACACCACCGTGGACCAGATGCTACAAATATAGTAAAAGATAAAAACTTCTATTTTGCACACAACCTTTTAAAAATACAAAACGCTACATGTAGACAACCATATAATAAAAACAATGTATATCTCTCTTTTAACGGTGAGATATACAACTTTAAAGAGCTTCGTAGTGAGCTAAACACTTATGGATACAACCCTCAAGATGAGACTGATGTTTTAGTAGACTCATATGACATGTGGGGTGTAGAATTTGTAAATAAACTACGCGGAATGTTTGCAATAGCCATAAAAGATGAAGATGTACTTTATCTGTTTCGCGACCGTCTTGGGAAAAAACCACTTTTTTATCTCAGTAGTGAGAGTTTTGTTTTTGCCTCGGAGATAAAAGCACTAACGCCGTATCTTAAAAAAACAGAGATGGATAAAGATGCCCTGCTCTCTTATCTCTCTTTTTTAGCACCGACAACACCGTTTACTTTTTTTAAAGATATTAAGAAACTGGGTGCAGGAGAGTATCTCACATATAAAGACAACAAAGTAACTACTAAAAAGTATTTTAATATCTTAGAAGCTAAACCAAATAGAATTACATGTAGGGATGAAGCTCTACACCTGCTGGAATCAAAACTAAAAGAGTCCATAAATATACGTCTAAACTCAGATGTACCAATGGCAAGTTTACTCTCAGGCGGAATAGACAGTGCCACTATAAACTTTTACGCTTCACAACACGGAGTAGATCTACAAACATACACTTTGGGTTATAAAGGTTATGAAAAATATGACGAGTCACAAGAAGCTAAAAATAGTGCCAAGTATTTAGGACTAGACAATAAAAAAGTCGAGATATCTTTGGATGATTATGCGCTACATGTAGATGGTGTACTAGATGCCTTGGATGAGCCTCTTAACGATCCTGCAGCTATACCTTTGTATCTACTATTTAACGAAATACAAAAAGATGGATACAGAGTTGTTCTAAGCGGTGAAGGGAGTGATGAACTGTTTTTAGGTTACAGACATTACTTCGACTATCTTGATATTGAGCAAATGAAAAACCTTAAAAACAAGAACTGGTTAAAGAGATATTTCAAGGCAAATTATGATGAACACAGAGAGTGGGAATGGTACAAAAGGGTCTTAGAAGAGAGTGTCTTGTTTCGCAGCTCAGGTGAAAAATTTACAGATTCTCAAAAGAACAATCTGCTTCGCCAAAATATAGAGGACAACCAGTCTCTAAAATATATAAACCCTTATAGAGATATCTTTGATACATCCTCACATGTAGATGAGAGTAGCTGGTACAGCTACATAGATCTGCAGCACTTCCAAGCTGAGCACTTTTTAGCAAAACTAGACCGTGTAAGTATGGCTCACTCAATAGAATCCCGCACACCCTTTTTAGACCATGAGCTAGTGTCGTTGGTATTTAGTATAGATCCAAAGCTAAAGTATGAAGATGGCACAACAAAGTCTCTATTAAAAACTATTATGAAACCACACATAAACAAAGAGATACTCACTCGTAAAAAGAAAGGCTTCTCAAATCCGTACATGGAGTTTTTAATAGAATCTAAACGTATATCGCTTATCCAAGAGGTAAACAAGCAGACTCAGCTTTTTAAAGAGCGTGAACTTAAAGAGCTTTTAGAAGCTGGAAAAAGTGGGGCCTTTAAACACCATGTATGGGGTCTGTATGTTTTAAGTGTCTGGATTAAAAAGAACCTGCTTTAATTTTTAGATATTTTACGAGCAGACAAAAACAGATAATCTTTTCCGGTTATTACTACACGGTATCCCTTTTGCTGTAAATATTTTTTACAAAAGTGGATATCTTTTAAAACTAGTCCCATCTCGTTAAAACTATAGTTTGGCACCTTAGCCCCGTAAACCATCTCACCATCTATCCAGCGACAATTTGGAAAACCAAGAACCACAGCACCCTCTTTTGCCAGATGGTTTTGAAAAAGCTCCATAAACTTAGCATTAAAATTTATATTTGAGCTTTGAAGTGTGCCTATAGATATCAACAATTCATATCTGTCCAATTCTATCTTCTCTAACTCATTTATATCTGCACATGTAAAGTTTACATTTTCATATTCTTCAAACTCTTTTTTTGCAAACTCGATCGCACTTTTGGAATAATCTAGCCCTAAGAACTCTTTAGCTCTAAATTTATCCTGCGATAACAGCTTTTGAATGACCAAGAACTCATCACCTTTATTTACACCGATATTTAAAATACTTTTTTTACTATAAATATCCACAAATTTCAAAGCTTCTATGTAGTAATGCAAGAAAGAGAACTCTTTTGTTTTATCTATACTAAAAAATTCACTCTCAACTCCGTACTTTTCATTCGAGCGCTCTTCATTATGAAAACTACTATTTACATCTAGTTTTTTAAGATGCAACATGTAAGTACCTTCATTACATGTAATGCTTTGTATTTTAAAAAAGAAGATTTGAGATATGTCTACAAGTGCTTTTATTCCTATATCTTCAAAGCTTTTGGAACTTAGTTCAAGCTCTACATGTTCAACAGTTTTAAACTCTACGCTTTGAAATAGTTCTAAGATCTCATATGAACTATATTTATCAATATTTTTTTTAATCATATTGACATTATATTATAAATATATTTCTCTTTTTGACATCTAAAGCTTTTGCTATTTATCATTTCAAATATATTTTAGACAAAAAACCATATAATATTTTTCAATAACAATTAATACTATTACTTATTAAAGTGGGTCATTATGAAAAAAGTAACAATTCTTGGTGGTGGATTTGCAGGTTTAGAGGCAGCTATATATCTAAAAAAATACTCTTTTAATGTAACATTGGTCTCAGATAGGGACTATCTTTATATATATCCGACCTCTATTTGGATTCCTACCGGTGAATCAAGTTTTGAAGATAATAAACTAGACTTGAATGAATTAAAAGATATTCATGACTTTGAATTGATAATAGACAAGGTTACTAATATTGATGCAAAAGAGAGGTTTGTTACTTTAGAGAGTGGAAAAATATTATTCGGTTATGATTATCTTATACTTGCTCTTGGTGCATCTAAGATCCCAACTCCAGGGATAGAAAATACTTTATCAATATGTTCAGAACCAACCCAAAGTATGGCTATAAAAGAAAAACTAGACCTTCTTATACAACAAGGTAGTGGTGAGTTATGTTTTGGCTTTGGTGGCAACCCTAAAGATATGTCAGCAGTTCGAGGTGGACCTGCATTTGAGCTAATATTTAACGTGCACAATCTCTTAAAGAAAAAAGGTATAAGAGATAATTTTAAACTTACTTTTTTTGCTCCAATGGCTGAACCCGGTAAAAAAATGGGTCCAAAAGTAATTAAAAATATGCAAAAGATATTTAAAAGACTAAATATAAACACACACTTTGGAAAACAAATAAAAAGCTTTGAGAAAGAATCTATAATTTTTGAAGATAACACTAAACTAAACTCAGATCTGACCATGTTTATTTCAGCAGGGGCTGGAAATTCTCTACTTAAAGACTCGGCAATCGCACTTAGTGAGGCAGGTTTTATACAGATAGATGATTTTTGCCGTGTAAAATTGGAAAACGGGACTACAAGCGACAGATTATTTGCTATTGGTGACATGGCTGCATTAGAAGGTTTTGAATGGCGTGCAAAACAGGGTCACATAGCAGAAGTTATGGCTAGAAATACGGCAGCTAACATAGATTTACTAGAAAAAGGTATTTACACTCTCGATGGCTATCAAAAGCATCTTAGCATTTTATGCGTTATGGATACAGGTAATGGCGCTATATTTATTTTTAGGAATTCTAAAAAAACACTAATGATACCTATGCCTATTATTGGACATTGGTTGAAAAAAGCTTGGGGTCTATACTATAAACTATCTAAAAGAAACAAAGTCCCTCGTCTACCATACATGTAATATTTCATAAGATGTATCTAAAAGTAACAGTTTCTATTTTATCTAGTCTTATTAACTTATAATAATCTTTTATACTACAACTTATATTAATAGTTAAGATACTATATGAGCATTAATATTATCTTATCTAGGTGAACTGCATGCATACTGTAAAACTGTCAAAGAGTGATGCTCCAAAAAACATCACAGGGGTAGAAAAGCGCTTAAGTGATAATGACTTTATAGTCTCAAAAACAGATAAATCGGGGAAGATTATCTACTGTAATGAGATCTTTACTAAGATGGCTGGTTATCCTGCTAGTAAACTAATAGGTGCAAACCATAACTTGATCAGGCATCCTGATATGCCCAGAGTTGCATTTAAATTAGCATGGGATCTGATCCAAAAAAATAAAGAGTTCTTTGGATTTGTAAAAAACTTATGTGCCGATGGCGGGTATTACTGGGTATTTACATATATAACAGCTGATACTGATTCTAAGGGAGATATCCTTAGCTATACATCAGTCAGAAGAAAGCCTGTCCAATCTGCTATTGATACAATAGCTCCTATATATAAACTATTAATAGATGCAGAACGCAGTGGTGGTATTCAGGCTTCAAACGAACTGCTTAATAATTTTCTAAAAGAAAACAACACTACATATGAAGAGCTGGTAACAAATTTACAGATAGGGGCTACCCTATGAGTTTTTTTACTTTTAAAAAAAGTTCACAAGAGACAGAACTGATAAAAAAAATATCTGAAGTTTTAAATGATGTAAAAAACGGAAAACTATCATCTCGTGTAATTATCCATAAAAACGAAACTCCTATGGATAAAATTGCTTGGGATATAAACAACTCACTTGATCAAATGGAGATAATCCTGCGTGAAACCAGAAATACCATTGCGGCTATCGGTCAGGGTGATATGCACCGCAGTATGTTTCCAGATGGCCTACATGGTGAGTTTAAAGATACGGCACAAGCAATTCAAAAAGCCGTAAATTCAATGAAGGCAAATGAAAAATACAAAGTAATGGGTCAACTATCTACCAATTTTAATGAACTAAATAACGGTATGAAAGGTAACTTAGATATCATCACAAAAGATATTCTGACAACACAAAAAGATTTTACGGATATCACAAATAGAACTGCAGATTCTTCTGAAGCTGCTAATCATACGTACCAGGCTGTATCAAAAACAAATGAACAGATATCATCATTAAGTGAACTTGTTGTAGATACAACAGAAGCCATACATAATATGGATTCCAGTGTTAGCGAAATTACGACCGTAGTTGAACTTATCAAAGATATTGCTGAACAGACAAACCTTTTAGCTTTAAATGCTGCTATTGAAGCTGCCAGAGCGGGTGAACACGGTCGTGGTTTTGCAGTGGTCGCAGATGAAGTCAGAAAACTTGCTGAGAGCACACAAAGAGCTACAGGTGAGATAAGTATAACCATACAAAACCTACAGCAACAATCTGGTTCTATCAGCATCAACGCTAAATCTATGAGTGAAATAGCTAACTCATCAAGTGATACAATGCAAGAGTTTTCAAACACTATGGATGGGTTTACTCAAGATCTAAATACCACAAGTTGTCAATCTAACAAAAGCAACTTCGCACTGTTTTTGTCTACATTTAAACTTCAACACATTTTATTTAAATCAAGTGCTTACTCAGCGAT
>Ga0193955_1001177_pt1 | contig 12745 bp, 12 predicted proteins | sample BB_6_MG_FD_140343 | JGI IMG/M metagenome (GOLD analysis project Ga0193955, IMG submission 140343) | Microbial mat bacterial communities from the Broadkill River, Lewes, Delaware, United States - BB_6_MG | ecosystem: Environmental > Aquatic > Freshwater > River > Microbial mats | place: USA... | reverse complement strand
CAGACTTTGGTTCTACTCAAAATCAATTAGAATCAGCTATAAGAAATATTATGACTCAGGTTACTAATACAAAAGCAGCTGAATCAGTTATTAGAGATGTAGATTATGCACAAGAATCTGCAACATTTAATAAACAAAACATCATTGCACAAGCTGGTACTTATGCTATAAGTCAAGCTAATGCAACTAGTCAAAATGTGTTAAGATTATTACAATAGTAATAAACTTAATTCTTTTTAAAGTCCAGGTTATAAACTTGGGCTTTTTTATTGACTTTACTCTCGTATTTAAATACAATTTCTACACATGATTAAAGCAGTATATTAAGGATATAAATATGAGTACAAACTTACAAGAATTAGAAGAAGCACTACTAGTTGTATATCAAAAAAATTTAAATTTTTTAAAAGAGAATTTTTTTGATATATTTCAAGAAGTAGAACAATTATCATTAGATATTAATCAGGGAAACTATACGGAAGAATATTCGTTAGAGGTTGTTAATGGGTATTTAGATATATTAAACTTAAAGAATAAGGGATATTATTATGCAACTAATAGTTATGTTGATGCGGATCATAGAGCTAGTAATGTAGATAATACAAATAATAGTTCATTTGATCTTTTAAGAAAACAAGGCGCTACACAGTATTTAGCATACCCATCAGGATTAACAGACATTTTACCTGTTGTTGATTTTGTTAATAGAAAAGTTGATTTGGAAAATATAGAATTTCAAAAAATTATGAAGTTTATGTATATAGGTGTTGGATTAGGGTATCATCTTCAAGAGATTGATAAAAAAATCAACTCATATACTACATTGATAATAGAACCTGAACTAGAGATATTTAGATTATCATTATTTACTACAGATTATACAATATTTAATGAGGGAAATAGAAAATTATTTTTCTATATAGGAGATGATAAACTTAAAAGGCATAACGCAATTCGAAACTTTTATTATTATCATGAGTATATGAATTATAATATTAAATATTATATGATACTTCAAAATCTTGACTATATTAAAGAAGAAGCAGTAGAGTTTTTCCGTAATAATTATTCATTTTCTTTCCCTTATACCTCAGTTATAGAAAATGTAAAAAGAACAGTTGAATTTATAAGACATAAAGATAGATTTTTAGTAGTCGATTATATAACAAAAGAAAATATTTTTAAAAATAAAAAAGTTCTTTTGATTAGTGCTGGACCATCTTTAGATAATTATATAGAATTGATAAAAAAGTATCAAGATAAATTTATTATAGCAAGTGTAGATGTTATTTTGAGAAAGTTAGAAAAACACAATATTGTACCAGATATTGTATTTTCAATAGATCCCTCTCCTTTATGTGCTGGATATCTTAAAACTGAAGACCCAGAGTACCTAAAAAATAGTGCAATAGTTCTCCTATCTCAACAGCATCCAGAGGTGATGAAGCTATTAAGAGAAAGAAAGCTTAAATATTATTTTAGTCAGTTTTCACAAGTTGTTGATGAGATAGGCTATTTAGGTAGCGTTCCTAATGTGGGTACCTTTACATTTCAAACAATGGTATATCTTGGTGCAAAAGAGTTATACCTCATAGGTAATGATGCTGCATTTAATCAAGAAACAGGTTCTAGATATAGTACAGATAGTTCTTACACTCAGGTAGAAAATTTAAATGTTAATCTGAATGATGATAATCTAGTTTCGAGAGAAGATATAGTTGAAGTGAAAGGAAATTTAAGAGATATAGTTAAAACAAATCGTTCGCTACTTGAGTTTAAATACCAATTTGATACTAGTATTGCTCATTTATCAAATTACTATAAATATAAAGCATTTAATTTATCTGATGGTGTTCTTATAGATGGATTGAGTCCTATGAAGCAAGAAGAGTTTACCAAGATAGCTGTATCAAATAAAATATCTTCATTTGATACAATAAAAAGCTTTAATAATATTACAAAAATCGTAGATGATGCTTGTTATGAAGATGATATAAAAATTATCAATGGAATTATCCAAAGAGCAAAAAAGTTTCAGAAATTTAAAATATCTTCAAGAGATGATTTCTTAACAAAAAAACTAGATATGATGATATGGATTCTTGAAAGATCAAAAAAACTGTCAATAGATTTATATGGAAATATTTTTTTACAATATACTGCATTAGTAGATGGATATATAAACTTTGCTATAAATTTAAAACAAAAAGATTTATATACAAAAGAGAACTTAGAACAACTTAGTAATTATTGGGCTAAAGGTGTTATCTCCGTATTTAAGGATATGAAAGATTCAGTTAGTAAATAAATTTCAATTTATACTAACTTTGAAGATAAAGAAGTATGTAATTATAGTTAGACAAAAAATAATAAGAAGAATTAGTACTAAAGTTAATTATTTTACATAAGGTTAGAATAGGGTTTATATGAATAAAAAACAGAATTTAAATATTATTATTGGTAAAAGTTCTAATTTATCTCAAGCTTTACAGTGTAATATAGAATATACATATTTAATTTCATCTTTAGATATTGTATCACAACTTGAAAAAATAAATTTTAAGTTATATAATAAAGTAAGTATTATCTTTAATCAATTTCAAAAGTCAACATTACTATATAATATTGAAAGACCAATAGACTATATTAATCGTTCGCTAGTTACAACATCTATAGTATTGGATTTCATTAAATCAAAATCAATAAAAATCAATAAAATAATTTATTCGAGTAGTAGTTCTGTTTATGGCAAAAATATTGACTGTTCGGAAAGTAGTTTAACTAATCCCATGAGTTTAGCAGCTTCTTTAAAAATATCAAATGAACAGTTAATAAAATTATTTTGCGAAAATAATAATATAGACTATACAATAACAAGAATATTTAATATGTATGGAGGGAATGATTCTTTTTCTGTTATATCTAAAATTATACATTGTAGTAAGAATGAAAAAGTTTTAAATTTAATTAATAATGGAGAATCATTAAGAGATTATATACATATTGATGATGTAGTATTTATTTACAAACAACTTTTGAATATGCAAAGTATCCCTTTAGTTAACATAGGTACATCAAATGGAAAATCTATTTTGTATATTCTTAATATTTTAAAAGAAAATGGTATTTATATTAAAACTAAATCAATTTTAAGAGATGAGTTGAAAGTTTCAATTGCAAATAATAGGTTACTTTTAAGTATTTTAGGTAAATACAAATTTTACAAGTTAGAAAACTATATTTTGAGCCAAATTAGAAATGAGAATAACAAGTGAAAGTTTTAATATCTGGAGTTGAACACTTTGGGAACGAATTGGCAGAATCATTGCAACGGAATGATAGTAAAAACAAATATCTTTATTTAAATATTAAAACAAACATATACAAAAGATTATATTTTTATTTTCATTTATTGACTTCGGATGTTCTCTTTGTCATTTATGTGGATAAGTATAACATGAAATCAGTAGATATGGCATTAAGACTTAGAAAAAAAGTTTTTCTATCATGGATAGGAACTGATGTATTAAACGCATTACCTAGAATTCGTAAGGGGCTGTTTAATACTAACTATTTAGATCACACTATACATACTACAAATTCTACATGGCTACAAGAAGAGTTACAAGAAGTAGGTATTAAAGCAGACTACCTAACTATATTTTGTTATAAAAATAAAGAAAGAAAAATTAATTTTCCTACTCAATTTAGTGTATTATTATATGTGCCAAAAGGAAAAGAGGAATTTTATGGGATGAATGTATTTATAAAATTAGCTAAAGAATTACCTCAAATACAATTTAAGGTAGTGGGGATTAGCAAATATCCAAATATTCCAATAAATATTAAGCTGTTAGGTTGGGTTGATATGGATAAAGAGTATGAAAATACTACAGTGTATATACGGTATCCTCAACATGATGGGGAGGCCCATAGCGTCCTAGAAGCATTAAGTTATGGGAAAATAGTATTTTATAATAAGAATTATCCACATGTAAATTATGTGAAAAAATATGATGAGTTAAAAAATGGTTTAATCCAAATATATGAACAATTTCAAGCTAATGAGTTATCTATAAATTATGAGGGTATTAAATATGTAAAAATGAATTATGAAGAGAAAAAAGTTCATCAAAAGTATTTGAATCTTTTCATAGCTACTTAATAAAACCTAGGGTTAAATATATTTTATAGAAGACTATGTAGAAATTTAGTACAATACAGAAGTATTTAATATGCCTATATAAGGGGTCTTATGCTTAAAGAAAAAGATATACAGTATTTTGATAATGGCTTGAATAGTATTAACAAACTATGGTATAGAATTAATCAGATATCAAATGGATTAGAGCCAGTATTATTTCATGGTAAAACTATTTTAGAACTTGGTTGTGGACATGGAAGATTATCTATAGAGATGGCAAAAGAGCAAACTACCAAAGTAGTAGGAATCGATTTAAATGAAACACTTATTAGTTTTGCAAAAGAAAACTTACAAGAAAACTTTGTTGAATTAGAAAAAAGATTGGAATTCAAGTTGGAAAATATTTGTAATTTAGATAGTGAACAATTTGATATAGTAGTTTCAAAAGATACATTTGAACATATTATAGAATTAGAAAAAGTAATTAACTGTATCTATAGGGTTCTCAAACCAGGGGGAAAATGTTATATAGGATTTGGTCCATTGTACTATTCTCATAATGGGGAACATTCCAAAACATTAGCTCCTTTTAAATGGGGGCATACATTGTTATCTGATAGATTTATGATTAACTATTACAATAAAAAGAATCCATTAAATAAGATTGAATCAATTTACGATTTAGGACTTAATAAATTAAAGTTAAAAGATTATAAAGAAATATTTAAAAGAAGTGATTTTGAAGTAGTTTATTTTAAAAGTAATGTTAGCGAACATTGGATTGGGAAAATGCAAAATCTTTTAAGCTATATTCCATTTTTAAAAGAGTATTTTTCTTTTAATATATATTGCGTTTTGAAAAAATAAACTATGAATTATAATAAAAGAGGATAATAATGACCACTCTAACTAAAGAAGACTACAGAATATTTGAAGAGATAGAAAAAATAAGAGAAGATGTGAAAAAACAAAATTTAGAGGTTCAATTTTTAGATTTTGGTGCCGGGAATCCGGAAGAAATAAGAGATTTAGAAACTATGTCTAATGGTGTGGCTACAATAAAATATACAAAAGACTTATGTCAGATAGGACTTAAAAATAAGTGGGCACAACTTATGTATTCTTTGGTAAAAATAAATAAACCAAAAAATATTCTTGAATTAGGGACTTGCTGTGGTTTTTCATCTATTTACATGTCAAAAGCAAATAGCTCTTCGCTTGTATACACAATAGAAGGGGCTTGTGAAATAGCTAAAATAGCAACTCAAAACATTAGAAAAGCAAACTGTGATAATATAATCCAAATGATTGGTAAATTTAATGATGTTTTAATTCCATTATTAGAAGAGATAGGAACAGTTGACTTTGTATTTATCGATGGTCACCATGATAAAGATGCTACGATTAAATACTTTGAAATGATTAAACCATTTTTACAAAAAGATGCAATAGTTGTTTTTGATGATATAAGTTGGTCTGATGGGATGAAAACCAGTTGGGAGATAATTATTCAAGATAAAGATATTAAAAAATATGAAAATTTAGAAAAGCTAGGAATTTGTTATTTATGAATAGCTTAGAGACTATATGGTTTGATTTAGTTACTCCAAAATCAGTTCTTTTTTTTGAGCCTATTATTAAAGAAATTAGAAAAAATAAAAATATACTTATCACTACAAGAGGTGGAGATGGGTACAAGGAAACAATTGAACTATTAAAACTATACAATCTTGAATATACTAATATTGGAAATTTTGGGGGAAGTTGTTTGATCTCTAAATTTAAAGCATCATTAGATAGACAATTTCAGATTATAGATTACCTTGCGCATCATAATATTACAAGACTTGTTTGTCTCTCTAGTGTAGATGGATGTCGTGCAGCATTCGGTTTAGGGATACCAATAATAAATTTTTATGATATACCTCTCTCTGACTATCAAGAAGATTTTAAAAAAGCTTTACCACAAGCTAGGCTAACTATCCCAATTGCTACAAAAATGTTTAAACCATTTGTTGTTCCAAGAGAAGTGATTAAAAGATTTGGTCTTGATGATGAACAGATTTTTGATTATAATTTTATAGATCCATTGATTTGGCTTCAAAATTTCCATTATGATGAACAGTATCTTAAAAAGTGTTTAGAAAACTACCCAATAGATTATTCAAAAAAAACAATAGTAATTAGGGAAGAAGAATATAAGTCAAGCTATGTGAAGAAAAAATATCCGTTCTTATATGATACAATATCACAGTTATATAAAGAGTTAGGAGCCAATATTATAATAATTCCTAGATATGAAAGTGATTATTTAGAACAGCAATTCCCTTTTGCAATTGTTTTGAAGGAAAAAATAAAAGTACAACATCTTTTGAAATTTGGAGATCTCTTTATAGGTGGGGGAGGAACTTTAAATACAGAAGCTTGTTTCTTGGGAACACCAACTATTTCTACAAGAAGCTTTATTTGTCATTATGATAAATATCAGATTGACCATGATTTAATGGTGTGGGTATCAAATAAAGATGAATTATTATCTAAATCAAAAGAGTTAATAAATACAACAATTGATACGGGTCTTTTAAAAACTATGACAATAGATATTGATAAAATTGTGAAAGAGATATTGAATTAACTGAGCTAAAATTATCTATTATTTATTTTAGTTCTCGATATTTCTAAGCTCTTGTTTTAATAAATTTAATCCATTTTCTTTAAGAGAAATTTCATATCGTTTTTTTTGTCGTTCACTTAAAATTGAAGCTTTTTTTAAACATTGTCTAGCTTTTTCAAGATTATTTTGAAATAGTATGATATTATCTGCTTCAGTTTTTGATATCCACGCTTGCCAATGGACATATTCATTTGGATATAGTGTTGCAATATTTGGAATTATTTTATGTATTTTTACATAGATACTATATATTTCTTTATAATGATTTTCTTTTGTTCTCACACTTAAAGAATTAGGAACATTACGGTACTTAGCTAAACATTTTTTTATAGAGCATACCTTATTGGCAATTGCTAGCCTCATAAATAGATCATAATCTGGGCAAAAAGTAAGTGAACTATCAAATCCCTCTTCTAATGTATTTAAAACTTCTCTCCGCATCAACACTGTTAACATTCCAATTTCATACCATACTAATAACTTTTTAAAAATAAAACCATTTGGATGTTTTGTTTTATAAAAACTGATATGCTTATTGTTTGGGTCTATTATTTCATAGTCGCTATAACAATAGGCATAGTTAATATTTCCTTCTAGCATAGATACTTGTTGCTCAAGTTTATCTTCTCTCCACAAATCATCAGTGTCTAAAAATGCTATATATTTACTTTGACATAGACTTAAACCATATTTTCTAGCAGCACCTAGTGGAATATTTTTTTCTGTTTTATAATATTTTATTTTGTGGTCATAGCTTTTGGCAATTGCTTTACTGCGATCAGTTGAACAATTATCGATAAAAATTATTTCCCAGTTTTTATAAGTTTGAGAGTAAACACTATCTAATGTTTCTTGAAGATATTTCTCCCCATTATAGCAGTTTATTAAAATTGAAACTTGAATCATTTATTGTTCCATCAAATTAAATAGAGATTCAATTTCTTTATTAAAAGAATTATTAAAAGAATAATTGATTTTTTTAGTTAGCTTTGTGTTGTCTACAATTAAATGATTATGTATATTGTTATTTGTTGATTTACTAATTATTGGTAAGTTTCTGTGAAATCTTTTTTTATAGATATGTTGTACCTTATAAGCTATATCAATTATTTTAAAAGTTTCTCCAGAACTTAAATTAAAAATATTATTACAATCTGCTTTAAAGTCTAGGCTTTTTTCAATAACTGAACAAACATCCCCCATCCAAATAAAATCCCTTTCTGTATATATGTTACTATTTATAATTATTTGATTTGATTCAATGGATTGTTTTACAAAATCATTTAGAATTAAATACCATTTCGTATTATTCCCATATTTTGGAGCACCATAACTATTAGTTAATCTAAAAATTACAAAAGGAAATTTATTTCCATGAAAAAACTGTTTAATATAGTATTCTGCAAAAAGATGTGTACTTGCATAATCATTTTTGGGACATAGTGCTGTACTCTCTTTTATAACTCCTTCTTGTGTTCCATAAACATGATAAGTACTCAAATATATAAAGTTTTTAAGATTAGTTTCTTTTAATATTTCTAACAAGTTTCTCGTGCCTAAAGTATTAATCATTAATGCATCTTTTGCATAATTATCTTTAAAAAATTCATTATAACTTGCAGTATGAATACAATAATCAAAATTGATGGTCAATTTTGATTTTAAATCTTCATAGTTTGAAATATCTGCTTGAATAATTGTATGTGGACAATCAAGCTGAATAGATAGACTTTTGGATAGAATGTAAACATCAAATTTACTGGAAAAGTGGATACTAAGCCAACTACCTAAATTACCTAATCCTCCTGTAATTAAAAGCTTTTTACCATTCATAAGTTATTTCATCAACTTTCTTTGTTTCTGTTTCTTGAGGATTATGCTCAATGGATGCTAAGTTTAATATCATATTTGTTTGTTCTAAACCTTTGAATGCAAACCATAAATTTGGAGAGATTGTTAATCTTTTATAGTTATCTTGTGATAATATGGTGGTAAAAAAATCTTGATTTTTAGCATCATAAATAACAAATTTAATACGACCAATAGGTACAATCAAGTTTAATGTCATAAGGGTATGTTTTTTCCAACCTTTTATGGCATCTTTTTTAATATTTGAAAAATAAGCTTCTCCAAATCCATTAAAACCTAAGTCACTCTGTTTCATAGCATGAAAAATATCACCTTTTGGATGGACTATTTTTTTTAAGGAAGTTAAAATCACTCCGTCCATTTTAAGCCTTTTATCGTTGCTAAGTTTTCATATTCTATAATTTGTTCATAAGTTTGTTTATAAAAATCTTGATTTTCCAATTGATAAAAACTATAATACCATTCACCTACAAATTTAATAGTATCTTTATAGTTGAGTGTTTCTTTCCAGTGTAAATAAAATTGTGCTTTATCACAATTTAGTTTTAAAAGTTTTGCTTCAGTGAATGAAATATCTTTATCAGTAATTTTATAGATGCAGTTTTGATGATTTAAGTCCCAAAACTTACTCAAGTCTAAAATTAGTTCTTGTACTGTTTTATTTTCATTCGCATTGGGACCAAAATTGAAAGCTTCACCATTTAGAGTATCTTCCATATAGAGGTTGTGTCCAAGACTTAAGTAACCACTTAGTGGTTCAAGTACATGTTGCCAAGGTCTTGTTGAATATGGATTCCTAAGTTCTACTATTTTATTTTGGCTCCATGCTTTGACTGAATCTACAATAATTCTATCTTGAGCCCAGTCTCCACCTCCTATAACATTGCCAGCTCTTCCAATTGCTAATTTTATATTAGAAGTTTTGTGTTTAAAAAAAGAGTTATAATATGATTTTATAATAAGTTCCGCAGCTCCTTTACTCCCACTATATATATCTTTACCACCTAAAGTGTCATTTTCTTTATATCCCCAAACTTGTTCAACATTATCATAGGCTTTATCACTTGTAATAATTATAGCTGTGCATTTATGATTTGATATTCTCAATGCTTCAAGAATATGGCTAGTACCTATAACATTTGAAGATATAGTTTCAATTGGATTAGTAAATGATAGTGAAACAATTGGTTGCGCAGCAAGATGAAATAAAAAATCTGGTTTTTCAAAAGAGATTATGTTGGTTATTTGATCTAAGTTTCTTATATCATTTTGATAGTGGGTGATTTTACTTTCTAAATTTAAAACTTCAAACATTGATGGGGTAGTTGGAATATCTTTAGATATACCTATAATATGAGCACCAAGTTTTAAAAGCCAAGTGGTAAGCCAACTACCTTTAAATCCAGTATGGCCTGTAATAAGCACTTTTTTATTTTTGTAAACATTATTAAACATCAATTATTCCACAGTTTCCAAGGCGCACAGTTTTTACTCCACATATCATTTAATATAGTTTTATCTCTAAGTGTATCCATAGGCATCCAAAAACTATCATGTTTATAAGTAACAAGTTGTAAATCTTTCGCTAAATTTTCTAAAGGTTCATTTTCAAAAACACTTTCCTCATTAGAAGATAAATAATCAAAAACTTCTGGTTCACATACAAAAAACCCAGCATTAACCCAACTACGGTCACCTTTTGGTTTTTCTTGAAACTCTATGACATTATTATTATCATCAATAGATAAAGCTCCAAATCTTCCTTTTGGTTGGGCAGAAGTCATGGTGATTAATTTTCCATGTGCTTTATGAAACTTAGTTAGTTTATCTAAGTTAATATCTGCTACTCCATCTCCATAAGTTAACATAAATGGAGTATCTCCTATAAACTTTTGAGCTTTTTTTATTCGAGCACCAGTCATACTATTTATCCCTGTATCTAAAAGTGTTACTTTCCATGGTTCACTAAAATTATTATGAATCTCCATAGAACCCTTTAGTAAATCTATTGTAACATCACTTTGATGTAAAAAATAGTTTGCAAAATATTCTTTAATAATATAACCTTTATATCCTAGTAATACAACAAACTCATTAAATCCATATTGAGAATATAGTTTCATAATATGCCATAGAATAGGTTTCCCCCCTATTTCAACCATAGGCTTAGGTTTTACATCAGTTTCTTCACTTAATCTTGTACCCATTCCACCAGCTAGTAATACTACTTTCATGTTAACCTTTTGTTAATAAATTATTATAATTATTTATGAATTATATTATACTATTTTAGTTCTTTTATCCAAGAGTCTTCCCAGTTGTTAGAAGTTCTCATATATTGATGACAAAATCTTTTTCTAGCATCTTGTACATTACTAGATAACCACCAACTTTCGATATTATTTTGTATCTTATTGGTAAATTTTGCAGCATCTAACGGATTGTAATATAATATATTATTATCTATTAACATTTGTATAAATGGTTTACTGCTGTCTCTAAAATAATAAACATCTTTAGGAATAATAATTATTGTTGGAATATTCATACTTAAACTTTCTAGATATCCAGTATGCATATGATTATATATATTTAGTTTTGAATTTGTAATTTGAGTATAGTAGTTTATATTATTATTAAAGTACAATTGTTTATTACTTGACAATAACCTTTGTTTGATATCCCATCCAAACTCTATTGGAAATTCCCTAATTGTCAGATTTGATATATTCGTTAAATTATTCAAAAACTGCTTTGTATTTTCAAGTGAGTCTAGCATTTTTGAGCTACTTTCATTATAATTTAATCCATTTGGATATCTTGACATTGTAGTAAGAATTAAAGTAATTTGATTATTAGTAATATTTTTATTAAATTTATATTTAGGCATAGAAATAGGTTTAGTGTTGTTATAATCATCCCATCCAAATGTAAAAAATTTATCTGCATAGGTTCTCTCTATTTCTTCAGCTAATGTTACCTTATTTATTCCATATCCACCACCATGTTGAAGCTGAAAAAATTTTGTTTTTGTTATATTATTCGATAAGTAGAATCTAAATATTTCATTATAATGAATCGAGTTAGCAGTAACTATAGCAGTAGGTACTTCTATATTTAGATTTTTAACTTTAGAATCAAATTCTTTATATCCTTCTAGAAATATGATTGGAAAATTATACTCAAAAGTTTGATATAGTAAAGCTTCGAATTTCTCATCACTATTATTTTGGAAAATAGATTTTCTAGCATAAGGAGCTATCTTTTTATTGATGTTTATATCATATTGAAAATCGTTAAAGTAATACTTCATTTTTGTTTTAATAGCTAGTTTTTTTAAATTTTTCCAAAAATCAAATTTAAAATATGGGTTTACAACGACTATATTGTTTGAGTGTTTGTATTTTTTATTTATAAGCAGAGATAATTTTTTTGCTTTTTTACTCCAATATGAAGATTGTATAATAATTCTTGTGTCTAGCTTTGATATAGAATCCTCTTTATCAAGGTGTTTAATTTTTAGAAATTTAATTATCTGAGAGTATATTTGTAAATTATATTCATCATTCATTTCTATATTATTTATAAATGAATGAGTTGTATTTATATATTGATAATTTTGTTCTTTTAATGTATATGTATAAATAGTGTATTTTTCTTGTGCAAATTTTATATGTCGGTATTTATCATATAGTATTTGAATATATCTAGTTAGCCAAGGTCTTAACAGAATATCCCAATACTGGATAGATTTATTAACTGAATGGTACTTATTTAATACTTTTGTTAAGTTTAATATTATCTGTGGATAAAGAGAGTCATGATAAGTCCATGCTTGATCAATCTCTTGATAATTTCCCCATATAAAATCTAAAGTTTCAGAATTTAATTTTTTGTATATGTCCTTATTTTTATATATTTTACACCACTCTCCTAAAAAAAGGATTTCTTCGTTTTTATTCCAAAATTTATCTAAAGCAGTTGTTGCTAAAAATTTAGTTTTTTTCATTTAAATACTTTCTACTTATTCTATATCAGATATTTTTTACTATTTTATT
>Ga0193955_1001172_pt1 | contig 12769 bp, 9 predicted proteins | sample BB_6_MG_FD_140343 | JGI IMG/M metagenome (GOLD analysis project Ga0193955, IMG submission 140343) | Microbial mat bacterial communities from the Broadkill River, Lewes, Delaware, United States - BB_6_MG | ecosystem: Environmental > Aquatic > Freshwater > River > Microbial mats | place: USA... | reverse complement strand
CGCCGGACCGCAGAAAAAAAATATACAAGCATATTCTCAAATACGGACTGGTGGTGGATTGCAGTGTTGCAACAGGTGCCAGAAAAGCGGATATTGAAGAGCAACAGGCGGTGCTAAGGGATATCAGCCGGCAGATGTTGCTAAAGACCGGCAAGCAAATGGCACCGGATGCCTTTATGGCGCTCGTGGACCAGACAGGTTTTAATCCGGAAATTTTTGCCAATGCCATTGAAAAACTTGTGGCATATACCGGGGGCAGGGATCGGATATCGGTTACCGATATTGGTGCTGTGGTGCATAAGGATAAAAAAGACCCCATATTCGCTCTGACCAATGCGGTGATGGAAAGAGATGTCGCCAAAACCCTTAGCCTTTTGTCCAGCTTGTTGTCCGACGGATTTCATCCGCTGCAAATTTTGAAAACCCTGGAAAATCAGGTGCGAAAACTTTTAGCCGTCAAAAGCTTTATGACGGCTCTGAATACGGGCAGGAAAGGTGGGCCGCCTTTAAGAAGTATGCAGTTTAATGCATTCAAGCAAATGCTGCTGCCTGCGATCGTTGACTGGGATGCAAACACCCTGAAAGCCGATGAGCAAATCATAGGTTTCTTCAGGGCGGCAAACGATAAAAGTAACAAAAAATCACCCAAATCGCCGGCCAATGACCTTTTGCTGGCACCAAACCCTAAAAACGCTTACCCCATATTCCAGAATTTTTTAAAATCTGAAAATTTTGCGTTGGATGAATTAACCCATGCTATCTCGGATCTTTGTGATCTTGATTATCGCATTAAATCATCCGGTGCAGATGCTGCCACAGGGCTTGAAAACTTTATTATGACCCTGTGCCGCAGGTCCAGTTGATTGTCTCTATTTTTAAAGTATAAATCCAACCAACCCCATATTGGCAGATTTTATCCCATTCATATTCCTTTTGAAAAAAATGAAAAAAGGAATTGATACCGGATTAAAAAAAAGTCATTATACGACTTTGACGCTTGACCAAAAAGCAAGACTGTTTAACGTTAATTGTATATCTTTTAGGCTTGGCTAAGTTTTTTAAAGGTGTGTAGCGCACTCAAGATTAAAAAGAGCACACTAAACACTTAAAAAAAGAGGGGAAAATGGCTTATAAAATCGTTTATAAAACCGGCATGTCCTTTATTTCCAACGCAGGAACTTTGGTTGAAGCAAAAAAAGAAGCACAGGAATTTGCAGGTTACGGATTCGGCAGCATCTGTATACTGGAAGGTGAGGGCGACGATTCTTCCGGAGAACCGGTGGCTATCATGCTAGAACATGGCATTGAATGGATAGAACCCTGTTAGATGGACCGTACCGTGGGTCTGTTTCCGTAATTGAGGATGAACGATAATCGTCTATGGTACCGGCCCACTAAATATTTGTCACTTTTTACAAGGCATTGTTTTTATCCGTCCAGACTACAGGCGGTCCGTCGGGTCATACCCGAACAACCCACTGAATATACTTGAAAATATAAAATATATGCCTATAATCATGGCAAAAATACCGACATTCTTATTATCCAGGCTCTGGTAAGCAAAGATACTGCGGCCCAGACTGTAATCAAACCCTGTTTTAAACACAACAATTCCCACCAGAACTCGGCACGCGACTAATATCCAGGTTAAAAATTTTTTCATTTAGGTCTGGTTTCCTTACACATGATGGTAAAACTGCCCCAAATGCGGTCTGGCCGCCGGAATCGTTCTGGATAAAATTCCCACGTAACGACTGGTTGTCCCACCAAAAGCAAGACCTCTTTTTATATTTTATAAAATCATAAATTCCGGGGAATTTGATAGGCTTGTTCCCCGGAATTATTCGTAACCCTTAAACCTTATGGTCCGCTTTTATTTCGGCAAGCACCTTGTCCGGTGTGGCAGGAAGATTGGTAATCAAAGCGCCGCAGGCATTCTCAATGGCGTTGATCACAGCTGGTGCCGTTGATACCATGGACATTTCTCCCACTCCGGTGGAGCCCAGGGTTCCCCGTTTTCTGTGCGTTTGTCTGTAAAATACCTCCATCTCAAAGGCGGTTTTCATGGTCGGAAATTTAAAGGTCTGCCAGTCTTTTGTTTTTCCGGCGATGTACTGTTCACGCAGGGCATAACCCACCCCCATATCCATTCCGCCTTCCATCTGGCCTGTGAGGTTATTGGGGTTGATGACGGGGCCTGCGTCAACCACAGCGGTCATTTTTAAGACCTTAACCTCTCCTGTCTGGGTATCGACTGCCACTTCAGCCAGCTGAATGGCATGGGTGTCTGACTCTGTTGACGGTCCCTGGCCTGTTTCCGGATCCAGGGGTGCGGTTTGAAACGTTGATTTATTGCCGACATAACGGGTGGGCTTTCCTGCTGCCGTAAACGCCTCAAACGTCTTTGCGCCAACTTCATCCATGGCGTTTTTCAATTGTTGTAAGGCATCTACTGTTGCCCCGCCAACCATCAGTGTAACCCTGCTGCCGGAAGCAGGCCCAGCCGCACTGGTTTTCGCGGTTGTCCGGGTGACGGCACGCACCTTGTCAAGGGGCAGTTCCAGCACCTGGGCCGCAAGCTGGGTGAGCATGGAATCATTGCCTTCTCCCGGATCTGCCGCCGCCGCGTATACCGTGACGCCGTCATCGGGTTCCAGTGCCACGGCCGAGGTGGATTTATCTGCCGGAAACCCAATGCCGAAGGCCGCAGCCCCCAGACCGACACCGCGTTTGACAGGCCCTGAATTGTCATGGGCCTTTGCCTCAGCCATGGCTCTTTCATAATGGGGTAAAATATCATCACACAGCTCGGGGAACGGCCAGACATCGTCCTGGACATGGCCGGTGGCCTTGGTCTGCCCGGGTTTAAGGCTGTTTTCCCGTCTGAACGTCAGCGGGTCCATGTTTAATTTTTTGGCAAGCAGGTTCATGCCGCACTCAAGGGCATAATGCGCCTGTGGGGGGCCCGCGCCCCGGGCTGCGCTGCCCCATGGATTATTGGTATAAACCAGTTTTGACGAGACCTTGACGTTGGGCACATAATATGAACTCGTCAGCATTTGGAGGGCCCGGTTGATGATGACGTTGCCGATGGAATGATACGCGCCGTTGTCCACGGTGATATCCATCTCAAGGGCGGTAAGTTTTCCATTCTCGTCAGCGCCCATTTTCAACTGCATATCAAAGGGATGACGTTTGGATGTCATCATCATGGATTCGGCAAGGCTTGGGATATAACGCACGGGCCTCTTGAATTTCAATGCCGCTGCCGCCGCAATCCCTTCGGTGAAGATTTCCAGTTTCATACCGAACTGGCCGCCTGAAAACGGCTCTTCATAGCGAATGTTTTCATATCCAAGGGCTGTTTGCAGGGTGGCTTTGTGAAGATGGATGTTGATACTGCGGCCCATCACCACCAGAACGGCATCCTGATCTTCTCCTTCCATGTAGGCCACGCTGTTTTCAGGTTCCAGAGGGGCCTGGTGGTTCAACTGGGTTGTGAAGTGTTGTTCAATAACAGCTGCCGCATTTTTAAATCCGTCATCGGTATCCCCTTTGATCAAAGGCTGGGAAAAACATAGATTGGGCGTGTTGAAATGGATCTTCGGTGCGTCGGCGGCCATCGCCCGGCGGGTTGTCGTTACTTCTGGCAACGGGGAATATTGAACGATCACGGCCTGGGCCGCAGCCAATGCCTGTTCACGGGTCCTGGCCACCACGGCGGCAACGGCATCTCCCATGGTTCGTACCCGGTCTTCGCATAGAACGGGGCGGTCATCCACAACATATTTCAATCGGTTGGTGCCTTTGATGTCTGCGGCCGTCAGTGTGCCGATGAATCCCGGCATTTTTTCAGCCTCGGAAAAATTTATTTTTTGAATTTTTGCATGCATGTGAGGGCTTCGTACTACTGCAATTTCCAAGGCCTCCGGCAATACAATATCCGAGGTAAAGGTTGCCGTTCCGCATGCTTTGATCATGGCTGACGGCCGGGAATGGGACACGCCTATTTTGGGATCGGTCGGCAACGGTGTGATCTGTTCAGGTGTTTTTTCTCCCTTAAGGAATTGGGCGGCCAGCTGCACAGCTTCAATGATTTTTACATACCCTGTGCAGCGACAGATATTACGGCGCAGGGCGTGTTTGATATCTTCAACCGTAGGGTTGAGATTGGCGTCCAGCAGGGCTTTGGCCGCCATGATCATGCCGGGCGTACAAAAACCGCACTGGATGGCGCCTGTGAGCGCAAATGCATGCTGGATAAGGTGCGGGTTGTCCGGTGTGCCCAAGCCTTCAATGGAAATTATCGATGCCCCATCCAGTTTGTCTACCCGGGTCAGACACGACAATACGGCTTTTTTATTGACGATGACGGTGCATGCACCGCATTGTCCTTTTCTGTCACAGGATTGTTTGGTGCCGGTCAGGTGTAACTGCTCCCGGAGCAAATCAAGCAGAACCAAGCTTTTATCGGCAATCACCTGTCTTTCACTGCCATTGATTGTTAAATGAATTTTTTTCATGTTTAATCCTTGATTTACCATACAGCGTTATAAAATATACTGAAGTCAGAAGGACAAGGGCCGGGTTTTGAAATATTAAGGACAGCCCCAAGCAGTTCCTATCATAATTTTATATTTTCATTAACATTTTTTTAATTTTGTTTCGCTGGGACCCAGCCTGGACATAGACAAATACACAGATTGTGTATCCGCAATAGGTATAATTCCTGTGGATGATGCTTTTTTCTTGCGCCGGATTCCCAAATTGGCGTATTCTTTCATAAATAGTCACAGCTGATTACAGTCTATCGATATCCAGATTCACCCCTCGAAATATGACAGTATTTTAAAAACTTATTTAAAATTTTTATATGAAAGTAACAATACGTTGCTAAATTACTTTCATGTTTTGTTGAAGGCCGAGCCGATGAGTGATAGACCATGTCGGCCCATGGCTGTTATTGAGACATTGAAAAGAACATTTATCATGGCATTGTGCCGAAAGAGAGATCTGTTTTGAAAAGGCGTAAAACAAAAATTGTGGCAACCATATCCAGCCTGAATTGTTCGGTGGAATTCATTGAAACGCTTTATAATGCAGGAATGAATGTGGTGCGCTTGAACACGGCCCACATGAGCCATGACGATGCCATTCAGGTGATTGAAAACACCCGCAAGGTATCGGATAAGATCGGCATTCTTTTAGATACAAAGGGGCCTGAAATCAGAACCTGCGATGCCAAAGAGCCTTTGTCCGTGGCCTCCGGGGATTTAATCCGCATCAAAGGCGAGGTCGGCGGGATCTCCCAGGGTAATGAGATCTGTGTTTCCTATCCCCAGTTTGTGGATGATGTGCCTGTGGGGTCTTCCATCCTCATTGATGATGGATGCATTGCCTTGAAAGTTGAGGATAAGGATGATGGTTATCTCAACTGTTTCGTGGAAAATGCCGGGGTCATTTACCCCAGAAAAAGTGTTAATATTCCGTCTGTTCATGTTAAATTGCCGGCGCTGAGCGAAAAGGACAGGGGATTCATTGCCTTTGCCGCAGACCAGGGACTGGATTTTATTGCCCACTCTTTTGTCCGGAACAAAGAAGACGTTTTGGCTGTTCAGGATATCCTTGATGAAAAAAAATCTTCCATCAAAATCATCGCTAAAATTGAAAATGCCCAAGGGGTGGAAAACCTTCGGGAAATTCTGGAATATGCTTACGGCGTGATGGTGGCCCGGGGGGATCTTGCAGTTGAGATACCCACCGAAAGAATCCCGCTTATCCAAAAGGATATTGTTCAAACCTGCATTGAACTTAGGCGGCCTGTAATTGTCGCGACCCAGATGCTGCATTCCATGATTAAATCGCCTCGGCCCACAAGGGCTGAAGTATCTGATGTGGCCAATGCCTGCCTGGATCATACCGATGCTTTGATGCTGTCCGGTGAGACGGCCAATGGCCAATACCCTGAAGAGGCCGTGTTGACCATGGCCAGGATTGCCCAGGAGGTGGAGTTAAAAAGAAGTTCGTTCATTGATGTCCCCTATTCAAGTCATGGCAATCTAACGGACTATCTTGCCAAGGCCGCAGTCAAATCATCCCTGCGTTTGAACACCAGGGGCATTGTTGCCGATTCACTTTCCGGGAAAACCATTTTGGCCCTGGCCGCCTACCGGGGGGACAGCCCGATTTTTGCCCAGGTTTACGATAAAAGGGTAATGCGGACTCTCTCTTTGTCCTTTGGGGTGTTTGCCGAGTACATACCGCTTGGAGATAATCCAAGGGAAGCGCTGACAGGTTCCATATGCCGTTTAATTGCAGACCAGAATTTTAATGATGATGACCTGATTATTGTGCTTTCCGGCAGTTTCGGCCCTGAAAGAGGGGCCTCTTATGTTGAAATCGGCAATGCAGAAAATTTCAGTGAGAAGTGCTCGTGGAACCCGAAATAAGATTTGCAACCAGGGAAGACGACCGGACAGCGCCGCACAGGGTGATATTTTGAAGCTTTTGTATGAATGTTTTACATAAATCAATACTGTGGGGATGGCGATAGATGCGGCCTTGGTGATCCATTCCTCTGGGAATGGCGTCTGTCAAAAACATTTGCAGTAAAAGACCGCTGGCCTTGTCTCTATCTATTTTTTCATGGCAGGCGTTTTCCATGGCTGCAATTTCGCAGGCATCTAAGGTGTCCGGCAAAGTACCATTTTGATCCACACAGGATTTAAGAAAATTCAAGATTCTTGCCAGTCGTAAAAGCGTTACGGCTTCTAATCTGGAAGTCGTATCGACCACGGGGAAGGCTGTGGAACGCATTAAGGTGAAATCATGGGGCAGCAACCGTTTTTTTTCACACAGGGCATAATCGGTACTGCCGGGCGCCGGATAGTAGATGGACAGCCCGGCAATCGTTCTTTTGGAGGCAAGTGTCAAAAGATCATTCAAGGTGGTGGCCGCCGTCTGGCCGGGAGCGGCCCCAAGCAGATAGGAGACGCAATCCATATCCAAATCCTTGGCCATCTCCAGCACCTTGTCATGGGCTTTTCTGACATCCGGACGTTTAAACATTTTTAACTGGGCTGCACAAAAAGAGCCCACGGACAGGTTCAGGGTTTTAAATCCGGCAGCTTTCATGGCTGCCAGAATTTCTGCATCAAGGGACGGGGGAAAAAGTCCGTTCATGGCGCGCAGTTCGACATCCTGTCCCGCGAATATTTCCTGGACGCCGGCTAAAAGTGCCAACACCCAAGATTTTTTAAGGGTTAAATTTTCATCCTCAAAATCAATAAACCCGATCTGTTTAGATTTTGCCTGCAACTTAATTTCATCAAGCACATCCGAAACTTCCCGCATTCGAAAGTCTCCGGAATTACCAGCCGCCGATACCGCGCAATATGAACAGGAGAAAGGACACCCTCTGGAAGCCACAATGGTGATGGCACTTTTTTTATTGCGTTGGTAAAAGCCCCAGTCGATTTTATCCAACGCAGTTTGGTCAAGACCATGGGGCGAGTCTGCCCAGACAGGTGGATTCAGTGTGATATTTTTTTCATGCCTGAATCCTATCCCTTTAATTTTTTTTAATTCATCTGCCCCGGGCATGGCGTGAGCCGCTTGTTTTATCAGTTGGGCCAACTGAACCATGGGTATTTCGCCCTCACCCTGGATAATAAAATCGATCTCTTTATGTTCAAGGCACGCCTTTGGAAACTGGGTAACATGATGGCCGCCAAGAACAATAAGAGCGTTGGGCCAGAATCGTTTGACCGCCTTTGCCGTGTCCAGGGCCTGGTCCCAATAGGGGGTGAACAGGGCGGATATGCCAACTAAAAACGGTTCTTCCCGTCTGACCAGGTTGGCAATATGCTCAAAACTGTAGCCAAAGTGCCGGAAATGGTGGAACAAGGAAAAAAGCGTAATATCCATTCTTCCGTAGTGGGGAACCAGGTGGTCAAAACCTTCCGGGTATTCAATAACCTTTGATTTATCTCTGGCAAGGGCATCAATAATCGTGCATGAAATTTGGGCCTGTTCCAGCTGTTTGGCAATACAGGCCAGTCCATAGGGAATGGTCCGCTTTTTGGTCAGATAAAATTCCCGGATGGGCGGGGCAATTAGTACAACATCCGGCATGACTATGCGCCTATTTTATCTTGGGAAACATGGCAATGGGTACCAGGCAGACCAGGGGGATAAATGCGGTGCATTTAAGCACGATGGTCAGTCCGAAAATATCCGCCAGCCAGCCGATACCGGGGGAGATGACACCGCCCAGTCCATAGGCCAGCCCCATCATCAGACTGGCTGCCATGGCCCTGGAGCCCGGGGCAAGTTTCTGGGCCATGACCACACCCAAAGGCATGGGGGCCAGCACAAAAAAGCCGGCAAGAAAGGAACTTGCGTAGGCGCCCAATCCAGGCATGTACAAAAACATCAAAAGGGTCGGTGCCATGAGCAGGTATGAGATAAAAAACACCGGTTTGAACCCAAACCGGTCTGCGCAATACCCAGCCGTCAGTCCGGACAAGGTTCCTGCAATGGTGAACAGCGCGATGATAACCCCCACGGAGGGCAACGGATGGCCATGGTGGGTTAGATATATGGGCATGAAGGTTAAAAAGGTCTGACCCACAACCGCCCGCAGCACCATCACCAGCCAGATTAAAAACACCGCTTTATATACTTTGCCAAAGGTGCGCTTCAAGCTGTTGATAAACCCCAGTCCCGCCATATTCTCGGACACGGGTTTAGGCATATATTTCAGGCAGAATATATAAGAGACAAGGCCCAGCAGCATGGTCCAGGGCATGGCGGACAGGCCGAACCGGCTCACGTACCAGGTAATGAACACAGGCCCTAAAGCAAAGGACAAAGTCCCGCCGGTGTTAAAAATGGATTGAGCAAAACCAGCCCGGTTTCCGGCATACAGATTCACCATGCCCGATGTGGAGGGATGAAACATGGACGATCCAAAAGAGCCCAGGCACAAAATGGTAAGCAGGACCCAGTAATTGGGTGCAATACCGGAAAAGGGAATGACAAAAAAGACCAGGAACAGTCCGGTAAGCACGAACCACCGGGTTTCGTACCTGTCTGCCATATACCCCACCGCCGGCTGCACCACGAAAGACAAAAACCGAACAGTGCCGGTAATCAGGCCGATTTGGGTCAATGTAAGGCCCAATTTGGCCTGGAATGCCGGGAGCAAAGGGGTAAAAAAAGAGGAGTAAAAATCTCCGGTAAAATGAACCAGGCTTAACACCAGGACAATTTTATAATCAATCCTCTGCCCCTGGGACGACCGGCCCTGGGCTTGTATGCTACTCATGTACGGATTTCCTAAATTGTTTCGAATCACTGTGTTTGGATGAAAAGTTACCCAGATGCAAGGCGCAAAAAAATTGCAACCGGAGCATACTAAAGTATGTGAGGATTGCAAATTTTTTTGCAACGCCGAAGGTGGGTGACTTTTCGTTCAAACAAACACTAGTTTTTTAGGCTGTGGATTGGGGCCGGAATATGCCCCCCATACTCTACAAAACTATCTTCAAGGTCAAGGTGGGGCACATTCATGATACTTGCCTTGCCCAAAAGTCCGCCGAAGTTAACAAAGTCCCCCGCTTTTTTACCGGGCACTGGAATAATGCGGGTGGCTGTGGTTTTCGCATTGATCATGCCGATGGCCATTTCATCGGCAATAATCCCGGCTAAAACCTGTTCGGTGATATCTCCGGGCACGGCCACCATATCCAGCCCCACGGAGCAGACACAGGTCATGGCCTCCAGTTTTTCCACGGTGAGAAACCCTTTTTGTGCAGCTTCGGCAATGTTGAGATCTTCACTGACGGGAATAAAGGCGCCAGACAGCCCACCCACATGGGATGAGGCAAAGGCCCCGCCTTTTTTAACCGCATCATTGAGCATGGCCAACGCAGCGGTTGATCCGGGTACGCCAATATGAGAAAGGCCCAATGCCTGGAATATTTCACCGACACTGTCACCCACGGTGGGGGTCGGAGCAAGGGATAGATCCACCACACCAAACCGGATATTGAGGATATCCGCCACTTCCCTGCCGACAAGTTCGCCTACCCGGGTGACCTTGCAGGCGGTGCGTTTGATGATTTCGGCAATACGGCCGAGGGACAGGCGCTGCTGGGACAGGTTTCTTTCAATGGCGCGTTTAACCACGCCGGGCCCGGATACCCCGACATTGATCACGGCATCGGCCTGGCCTACCCCAAGATAGGCACCCGCCATAAACGGCATGTCCTGGGGAATATTGGAAAACACGCACAGCTTGGCGCAGGCCAAACCGTCCTCGTCCGCTGTAAGTGCGGCCGCCTTTTTAATGGCCTTGGACATGGCAAGTACGGCGTCCATATTAATACCGGCCTTGGTGGTGGCTACATTCACGGATGCACAGATCCGCTGGGTCTCGGCCAACGCCTGGGGGATGGCGTCAATTAATGCCTGGTCTCCTTTGGCAATGCCTTTTTCCACCAGGGCTGAAAACCCGCCGATAAAATCAATATTCACGGTTTTGGCAATATCATTAAGCTCGTGGGCGATTTCCACCATCTGCTCGGATGAAAAAGAGGCGCCTACCAGGGCAATGGGAGAGATGGAGATCCGCTTGTTGACCACCTTGATCCCGTATTTTTCACCCACCTGGTCACAGGTCTCCACAAGCTTTGCTGCATGCCCAATGATTTTTTTGCGTATATTTTTTTTGAAAACATTCAGGTCATGGGAGATACAGTCAAACAGGCTGATGCCTAACGTTACTGCCCGCACATCCAGGTTTTCATTTTTTACCATCTCTATGGTGGAGATAATTTCCTGATCTTCAAACACCGTAAAATTTCCTTTTATAAAAAAAGTCTGGTTAGGTTACTCAGATTTTTAAAACGTTGTTGGGGGCCGTGCCTGATGGTCGATATGTCAGGTCAGCCCGTGGCTGTTATATTTTGTTGGTTACGTCAAATATATTTTTATGCTGGATGCGGATATCCAGGTTGAGGTCCTTGGCTTTTGCCTTAAGGGCCGCAAACAGGGCCGGAGCATCAATCTCTTTGGTTACCGGAACCTGGTAGGACATGACATTTTCATTGGGATTGGAACCGCCCATGAATACAGCCTTCATGTTGATAATATTGGCGCCGAAACTTGAAATCACACCGGACAACTGCGCCACAAGGCCTTTCTGGTCCGGGCCGGAGGTGGTGATCAGAAAAATTTCCTTGTCCGCCACAGGTGTCTGGGGCTCGTCTTCAAGGGATCTGACATGGATGGTCAATCCCTTGTCTTCCTCTTTTGAGATCAGTTCTTGACAGATGGTTTCGGCAGATACCCCTTCCGGTGCCTGGACGACAAAGAAACCGGCAAACTGGTTTTGCAGGATCATCTGATTTACGTTTTCAAGATTACACCCCAGATCACACAGGTCCGAGGTGATATTTGCGATAATGCCCGGCCGGTCCTGGGCCAGGACGGATATGATCATTTTGTTCATTTCTTGCCTTTTTCGGAACGATTGCGAAGTTCGTCGATGGTTGTTTTATAGTCGGGGGTGTTGAAAATGGCGGAGCCTGCCACAAAACAACGGGCGCCGGCCTTTGTAACAGCCTCCATGGTATCGTTGTTTACGCCGCCGTCCACCTGGATGATGGCGTTTGATCCGGCGTCAGACAGCATTTTAGACAACGCGGTAATTTTATCTAAGCTGGAATCAATGAATTTCTGGCCGCCGAAACCGGGGTTGACGCTCATAATCAGAACAAAATCGAGCATATCAATGATATATTCAAGGGATGACAGCGGCGTTGCCGGATTCAGGGCAACACCGGCCTTTACGCCCAGGCTTTTTATCAGCTGCAGGCTTCGGTGCAGATGGGGGCATGCTTCGGCATGGACGCTGATATAGTCGGCTCCGGCTTTGGCAAAATCCGGAATTCTCGCGTCTGGGGTTTCAATCATCAGATGGACGTCCAGCACCAGATCCGTTACTTTCTTGCAGGCATCCACAATAATGGGACCATAAGAAATGTTGGGCACAAACTGGCCGTCCATAACATCAATGTGAATCCAGTCTGCACCGGCCTTTTCAACCGCTTTGACCTCTTCTCCCAGACGGGTGAAATCAGCAGACAGAATGGAAGGGGCGATCAGTGTCATAATTGTCTCCTATTTGGTTTTTGGACGAAAACACCTTTTCGTCCAAAAACTTGTTTTCGTTTTAAAATCTTATGTTTAATTTTTTTTGTTACGTCTCATCCTGGTCATGAAAAATCCATCCATGTCGAGATGATCCGGAAACGTTGTTTTCTGAAATGTTTGACTACCGGATTCGCAGAAAAAAGGCAGTTGCTTTTCAAACCCGGATGGGTCCGGGGAAAAATCTTTTCTTTTGTCTAAAAACCGCGCTATCACCTGGGTTGTCTCTTCGGGTTCACAGGAGCAGACCGCATATACAAGCACGCCCCCCGGTGACACCAGATTGGCCGAGCCGTTCAGAATTTTTTTCTGCAGGGCGGCCATGCGCATGATGTCCTTTTGTTTTCGCTTCCATCGGCTGTCCGGGTTTCTGGCAAGGACACCCAGGCCAGTACACGGCGCATCCACAAGTACCCGGTCAAAATAAGATGAAAAATCATTGATTCCGGCCCGGGACATGTCCACATGGGTGCTCTCAATAATATCAATGTTCAATCTGCCCGCTTCATTGTTCAACCGCTCGGCTTTGCTTTGACCGGTATCATTGGCTGTG
>Ga0193955_1001170_pt1 | contig 12783 bp, 23 predicted proteins | sample BB_6_MG_FD_140343 | JGI IMG/M metagenome (GOLD analysis project Ga0193955, IMG submission 140343) | Microbial mat bacterial communities from the Broadkill River, Lewes, Delaware, United States - BB_6_MG | ecosystem: Environmental > Aquatic > Freshwater > River > Microbial mats | place: USA... | reverse complement strand
GTTTGTACATCAATTAAAGAAACTCCATTTTTATCAGCTATTGCTTGAATCGAGTCTAGGTTGATAGCCTTGTATTCAACACGGTTTACATTTTTAAAACCGAATTTAGGCACTCTACGCTGTAAAGGCATCTGACCACCTTCGAAACCACGCTTAGCAGAGTATCCTGAACGAGACTTAGCACCTTTATGACCACGTGTAGAAGTACCACCTTTTCCTGATCCTTGTCCACGGCCAATGCGCTTTTCTCCTTTAACAGATCCTGCAGCTGGTTTTAAGTTATTCAATTCCATATCTTAAAACTTTTATTGTTTTTCTACTCTAACTAAGTGTTTCACTTTCTCCACCATTCCAAGTATAACACGAGAATCCTCGTGTTCTACAGTTTGGTTAAGACGTCTCAATCCTAAAGCTTCCAAGGTAAGCTTTTGATCTTCAGGACGACGAATTTTGCTTCTAATCTGAGTAATTTTGATCTTAGCCATAACCTTCAAATTATTTATTAAAAACTTTTTCAAGAGTAACGCCTCTTAACTCAGCAATAGTGCGAGCATCTCTCAACTCAAGCAAAGCTTTAAAAGTAGCTTTTACAAGATTATGAGGGTTAGACGAACCTTTTGATTTTGCAAGAACATCAGTAATACCAGCACTCTCTAATACGAAACGCATCGCACCACCAGCTTTAACCCCAGTACCGTGTGAAGCAGGTTTCATAAACACGCTAGCACCACCAAAACGAGCATATTGTTCGTGAGGAATAGTACCTTTATATACAGGAATACTTACTAGGTTCTTCTTAGCATCTTCGATACCCTTTGCAATTGCAGTAGTTACCTCGCTAGCTTTACCAAGACCATATCCTACTACACCGTTCTCGTTACCAACAACAACAATAGCAGAGAAACTGAAAGTACGTCCACCCTTTGTTACTTTAGTAACACGCTGTATACTAACTAACCTGTCTTTAAGTTCCAGGTCACTTGTCTTTACTTTTCTAATATTTGTCGACATAGTTTTTAGAATTTAAGTCCACCGTTTCTGGCAGCATCTGCCAACTCTTTAACTCGACCATGATACAAATAACCATTACGATCGAAAACAACGTTTGAAATGCCAGCGTCAGCAGCAACTTTTGCAGCCTTCTCTCCAACTAAACGTGCTTGTTCAATTTTCGTAATACCTTTGTTCTCTGAAATTTCTTTTTCACAAGATGATGCAGAAGCAATAGTTCTGTTATTCACATCGTCAATAAATTGAACGTATATTCCCTTGTTGCTTCTAAACACGCTCATACGAGGTGTTTCAGAAGTACCAAAGACATTTTTTCTAATACGTCTTTTTATTTTTAATCTTCTTTGATTTTTCGCTAAAGCCATTTCTTTAATGTTTTAATTATTTAGACGCAGATTTACCAGCTTTACGACGTATTTGCTCACCAACAAAACGAATACCTTTTCCTTTATATGGCTCAGGTTTACGGAATGAGCGAATTTTTGCAGCTACCTGACCTACAAGTTGCTTATCACAACTTGATAAAACGATCTTTGGATTACCACGCTTTTCAGTCACAGCCTCTACTTTAACTTCTGTGGGCAACTGGAAATGGATTTCGTGTGAAAAACCCAGAGCCATTTCCAAAATTTGACCTTTGGCTTCAGCTTTGTATCCAACACCTACTACTTCAAGTTCTTTTTTGAAGCCATTAGAAACTCCTTCGACCATATTATTAATCAAAGCACGGTACAAACCATGCAGTGATTTATGTCTTTTAGATTCTGTAGGACGTTGTAACTCTAGCACGTTATCCTCAACGATAACTTTAATATCCGGATCAACCTTTTGAGATAGCTCTCCAAGAGGCCCTTTAACGCTTACCACGTTTTCCTTATCGATGTTTACTGTAACACCTTTAGGTAAGTTTACAGGTAATTTTCCTATCCTTGACATTGATACTTATTTTTTAATATACATAACACAATACTTCACCTCCGATGTTTTGTCTCTTAGCTTCTTTACCAGTCATAACACCAGCAGAAGTAGACATAACAGCAATTCCTAAACCGTTTAATACACGAGGAATCTCACCAGCTGAAGCGTATCGGCGTAAACCTGGCTTACTTACACGAACTAAACCTTTAATGGCCGAAGTTTTCATTTTTGGATGATATTTCAAAGCAATCATAATCTTACCCTGAGGTTTCTCATCGATAAACTTAAAGTTTAAGATAAAACCTTGATCAAACAAAATCTGAGTAATTGCCTTTTTAATGTTAGAAGAAGGAATTTCAACAACACGATGGCCAGCCATAATGGCATTTCTTACTCTAGTTAAATAGTCTGCTATTGGATCAGTAACCATTTTTTAATTATTTAATTATTTTACCAACTTGCTTTCTTTACACCTGGTATTAAACCATTAGATGCCATCTCTCTGAAAGTAATTCTACTTAACCCAAACTGACGCATATATCCTCTAGGACGACCAGTAAGTTTACAACGGTTGTGTAAACGATTAGGATTAGAATTTTTAGGCAATCTAGCTAATGCTTGAAAATCACCCTCTTCTTTAAGTTGAGCTCTTTTAGCGGCGTATTTAGCAACTAATTTTGCACGCTTTACTTCACGTGCTTTCATTGATTCCTTAGCCATATTAATTAGTCTTTTTAATATTTTTAAAAGGTAAACCAAACTCGCGTAAAAGAGCATAACCTTCTTCATCTGTATTTGCAGAAGTAACGAAAGTTATCTCCATTCCTAAGATTTTATTAATCTTATCGATATCGATTTCAGGAAAAATAATCTGCTCGGTAATACCTAGGTTAAAGTTACCTTTACCGTCAAACTTTTCATTAATACCTTTAAAATCGCGAATACGAGGAAGAGCAACAACGATTAAACGCTCAAGGAATTCGTACATACGCTCTCTACGTAGTGTAACTCTAACTCCAATAGGCATTCCTTTACGAAGTTTAAAATTAGAAATATCTTTCTTCGAAAAAGACTGAATTGCTTTTTGACCAGCAATCATTGTCATTTCGTTTTGAGCTACTTCAATAATTTTCTTATCCGCTACAGCTTGTCCTAAACCTTGGTTTAAAACAATTTTCTTTAGCGTAGGAACTTGCATTACAGTTTTGTAACCAAATTCTTTAGTTAAGGCAGGAATTATTTCCTCCTTATACTTTGTCTTAAGAGTTGGTATATAGCTCATTACTTAATCTCCTCTCCTGATTTTTTTGCGTAACGTACTAATTTGTTGTCCTCGTTTAATCTTCTTCCAATTCTTGTTGGTTTACCAGTTTTAGGATCAACCACGTTTAAATTAGAAATATGGATAGCGGCTTCTTTCTTAATGATGCCTCCTTGAGGGTGCGCTGCATTAGGCTTAGTATGCTTAGAAACAAGGTTGACACCTTCCACGATTGCGCGGTTTTTATCAACTAATACTTCTAGCACTTTACCTTGTCGACCCTTATCTTCTCCCGAATTTACGAAAACAATGTCGCCTTTCTTAATGTGCAATTTCTTACTCATCATTTTCTCTTTTAAATTATAACACCTCAGGCGCTAAAGATACAATTTTCATATGACTATCACGCAACTCACGAGCAACAGGACCGAAAATACGAGTTCCTCTCATTTCGCCAGCAGCGTTTAAAAGTACACAAGCGTTATCATCAAAACGGATATAAGAGCCATCTGGACGACGGATCTCTTTTCTAGTTCTAACAACAACAGCCTTAGATACAGTACCTTTTTTTACATCACCTGATGGTAATGCACTTTTTATTGAAACTACAATTTTATCACCGATAGTTGCATAGCGCATTCCAGTACCGCCAAGAACGCGAATACAAAGTACTTCTTTAGCACCGCTGTTATCAGCTACTGCTAATCTGGATTCTTGCTGTATCATATTATTTTACCCTTTCAATAATTTCCACTAATCTCCAACGCTTATTTTTGCTTAATGGACGCGTCTCCATAATTTTCACAGTATCTCCAATATTGCAAGTATTCTCTTCGTCGTGAGCAACGAATTTCTTTGATTGCTTAATGAATTTACCATAAATAGGGTGTTTTTTCTTACGTTCAACAACAACAACGATAGACTTATCCATCTTATTGCTCGAAACAACACCAATACGCTCTTTTCTTAAATTTCTTGTTTCCATTTCAGAACAATCTTTATTTCTCGTTTAACTGACGTTGACTTAACTCCGTCTCCATCTGAGCAACAGAACGACGAGTTTCCTTAATCTTCATAGGATTGTCTAACGGCGAAACTGCGTGATTAAGCTTCATTCGAGTAAGCAAATTTCTTTCGTTATCTAATCTCTCGATTAACTCCTTAGTGCTCAATTCTTTAATCTCTGAATTTTTCATTTTCTCTTAGATTGCTTATTCAACATAATCGCGTCTTACGATAAACTTCGTAATGATTGGCAATTTTTGAGCTGCTAAACGCAACGCTTCTTTTGCCGTTTCGTAAGGCACTCCTTCTGCTTCAATTAGAATCCTTCCAGGAGTAACGGTAGCTACAAAACCTTCTGGAGAACCTTTACCCTTACCCATACGAACCTCAGCAGGTTTCTTTGTAATAGGTTTGTCAGGGAAAATTCTGATCCAGATCTGTCCTTCACGTTTCATATAACGAGTAACCGCCTGACGTGCAGCTTCAATTTGTCTTCCGGTAATCCAAGATGATTCTAGAGCTTTAATACCGAATGATCCGAATGCAAGTTGATTACCACGTTGAGCATCACCTTTCATTTTGCCTTTCTGCATTCTGCGAAACTTCGTTTTTTTAGGCTGTAACATCTTTACTTAATTTTTTAAGTCCTACTTTCTTCTTTTCTTAAAACCTCCTTTTTGCTTAGGGTTTTTCTCAGCAACAACAGGCGATAAATCGCGCTTACCATATACTTCCCCTTTGCAAATCCATACTTTCACACCTATAACACCATAAGTTGTATGTGCTTCAGCAAGAGCGTAATCAATATCAGCTCTTAAAGTGTGAAGTGGAGTACGTCCCTCTTTGTACATCTCAGAACGAGCCATCTCAGCTCCTCCGACACGACCAGATACCTGTACCTTAATTCCTTCTGATCCCATTCTCATGGTAGCAGCGATAGCCATTTTCACAGCGCGACGGAATGATACACGGCCTTCTAATTGACGTGCGATATTGTTAGCAACTATTGTAGCATCAAGCTCAGGTCTTTTTACTTCGAAAATGTTAATTTGAACATCTTTCTTAGTAATTTTCTTTAACTCCTCTTTAAGTTTATCAACCTCTTGACCACCTTTACCAATAATAATACCCGGACGAGCAGTATGAACAGTAACTGTGATTAGCTTTAACGTGCGCTCAATAATAATTCTAGAAACACTAGCTTTTGCTAAACGAGCGTTCAAATACTTACGAATTTGAGTATCCTCGAATAATTTATCGGCATAGTTATTACCACCGTACCAGTTAGAGTCCCATCCGCGGATGACACCTAATCTGAATCCTATAGGATTAACTTTTTGTCCCATGTAATATTATTTTGATTCGTTATTAACTAGGCTATCAACAAGGATAGTCACGTGATTAGATCTCTTTCTAATTCTATGAGCTCTACCCTGAGGAGCTGTTTGAAGTCTCTTAACCATGCGAGCTGAATCAACAAAGATTTCTTTAACACATAGGTTACTGTCTTCTAATCTAACACCCTCGTTTTTTGCTTGCCAGTTGGCAATAGCGGACATAAGAAGCTTTTCAACTTTTCGTGATGCCTCCTTAGAGCTAAAGCGCAGTAAATCAAGAGCACGATTTACTTCAACGCCACGAATCATATCAGCTACCAAGCGCATTTTTCGAGGAGAGGTAGGACAGTTATTTAACATAGCAAAGCTGTTTTGCTTTTTCTGTTCCTTTAACTGATTCGCTCTTATTCTTTTTCTTGCACCCATTGCAAATAATATATTTTATCTATAATTATTTATTTTTCTTCCCACCGTGACCTTTGAACGTACGAGTAGGGGCGAACTCACCAAATTTGTGTCCAACCATGTTCTCTGTAACATAAACAGGAATAAATTTATTTCCGTTATGCACAGCAACAGTATGTCCAACGAAATCAGGAGATATCATAGAACGACGTGACCAAGTTTTTATCACGTTCTTTTTGCCACTTTCATTCAAATCTAAAACTCGCTTTTCAAGTTTAAAATCAATGAATGGTCCTTTTTTTAGTGATCGGCTCATAATAATTTACTATTTATTCAATTATTTTTTTCTTCTCTCAACAATATACTGACTAGAAGCCTTCTTTTTGTCGCGAGTTTTGTATCCTTTAGCTGGAACACCAGTTCTTGAACGTGGATGTCCTCCTGATGAACGACCTTCACCACCACCCATTGGGTGATCAACAGGGTTCATAGCAACACCTCTAGTTCTTGGACGACGTCCTAACCAACGGCTACGACCAGCTTTACCAGAACGCTCTAGTGCGTGATCAGTATTACCAACAGTACCCACTGTAGCCTTACAAGTGATAAGAATCATTCTTGTTTCGCCAGAAGGTAACTTAACTATAGCATACTTACCATCACGAGAAGCTAATTGAGCATAAGCACCAGCACTACGAGCCATTACAGCACCTTGTCCAGGACGTAACTCGATATTATGTACAATTGTACCTAGTGGAATATCTGCAAGGTATAGAGCATTTCCAACTTCAGGAGAAGCCTCTTTTCCAGACATTACTTGCTGTCCAACTTGTAATCCGTTTGGTGCAACGATATAACTCTTCTCACCATCAGCATAAACAAGAAGTGCAATGCGTGCGGTACGGTTCGGATCGTATTCGATACCTTTAACAACAGCGGGAATACCTTCCTTGTTTCTCTTAAAGTCGATTACACGATATCTTCTTTTGTGACCACCACCAATGTAACGCATAGTCATTTTACCGACATTATTACGTCCACCAGTTTTTTTAATTGGCTCTAAAAGCGATTTCTCAGGTGTGCTTTTTGTAATGGTATCAAACGCACCTATAATTTTATGTCTTTGACCTGGTGTAACAGGTTTTAACTTACGTACAGCCATTTTTCTTAAATATTGCTATAAAAATCAATCTTATCTCCTTCTACTAGAGTTACGATAGCTTTTTTGAAACTATTTGTCTTACCTTTTAAGACACCAGCCTTAGTAAAACGAGTTTTGCTCTTACCACCGTAACGCATAGTATTAACAGCTTCAACAGAAACACCATACATTGCCTCAACAGCTTTTTTAATTTGCTGCTTATCAGCTGTTTTAGAAACTACAAATCCAAATCTATTAAGACTATCTGCTTGACTTGTAAGTTTCTCTGTAACGATAGGTTTTAATAAAATATCCATTCTTTATTAATTTTCTAGTTACCTGACAAACGATTAACAACCTCAATTGAACTCTCAAGGAACACAATGCTCTTTGCATTAAGAATGTCGTAGGTAGTTAAATCTGATGCTGTTACTACATTTGTCTTCTTTAAATTTCTAGCCGACAAATATATGTTTTTATTTGGTTCTGGTAAAACGATTAGCGACTTTTTATCAGTCACTTGCAACGAATCGTTAAATTTAACCATTGCTTTAGTTTGTGGAGTTTCAAAATTAAAATCCTCAACAACTAAAATAGAGTTTTGCATAGCTTTATATGTAAGCGCAGATAAACGAGCTAGGCGCTTAACTTTCTTATTCAATTTAAAGCTATAGTCCCTTGGCACTGGACCAAAAATACGTCCACCACCACGAAAAACTGGAGACTTAATACTACCCGCACGAGCAGTACCAGTACCTTTTTGCTTTTTAATCTTACGTGTACTACCAGCAACCTCAGCTCTTTGCTTAGATTTATGAGTACCCTGACGATTATTGGCCATAAATTGTTTTACATCCAAATAAATGGCATGATCGTTAGGCTCAATTGCGAATACACCGTCGTTAAGAATAACCTTTTTTCCGGTATCTTCTCCTGTAATTTTTAATACGGATAGTTCCATTACTTCTCAATAATTAAAAATGAACCTTTTGCTCCTGGAATTGAACCTTTAATCAAAAGAAGGTTGTTCTCAGGGATTACTTTAATAACCTTTAGGTTTTCTACTCTTACACGTTTACCACCTGTACGTCCAGCCATACGCATACCTTTAAATACGCGTGCAGGATATGACGCAGCTCCGACAGAACCTGGGGCTCTTAATCTGTTGTGTTGACCGTGTGTGCTTTGTCCAACACCACCAAAACCGTGACGTTTAACTACACCTTGGAAGCCTTTACCTTTAGAAACACCAGTAACATCAACCCAAGAATTCTCTTCGAAAATGTCTACTAAAATTTCTTCTCCAAGTTTTAACTCGCGCTCAAAATCTGCGGCGAACTCAACTAATTTTCTTTTAGGTGTTACTCCAGCTTTTTTGAAGTGTCCAACAAGAGGTTTTGTAGTGTTTTTTTCTTTCTTTTCTTCAAAACCTAACTGAACTGCTTCGTACCCATCTTTTTCCAAAGACTTAAGTTGAGTAACAACACAAGGACCGGCCTCAATTACAGTGCATGGTATATTTTTACCCTCGGCACTGAATACGGATGTCATTCCGACTTTTTTCCCAATAATTCCAGGCATCTTTTCCTAATCTTTACTTAATTATCAAACTTTAATTTCTACCTCTACTCCACTTGGCAATTCAAGTTTCATCAACGCATCGATGGTTTTTGGAGATGAGTTGTAAATGTCCATTAAACGCTTATAAGAGCTTAATTGGAATTGTTCGCGCGATTTCTTGTTAACGAAAGTAGAGCGGTTAACTGTAAAAATACGCTTGTGAGTAGGAAGTGGAATTGGTCCGCTTACACTAGCTCCTGTAGCTTTAATAGTTTTTACAATTTTCTCCGCCGATTTGTCAACCAAGTTGTGATCGTACGACTTTAACTTAATTCGAATTTTCTGGCTCATTGCTTAGCTAATATTAATTATTTTTTCTGCCGTTAATTTCTTCGATAACTGCCTCAGAAATACTCTTAGGTACTTCAGCGAAGTTAGAAAACTCCATAGTGCTAGTAGCACGACCAGAAGTAATAGTACGAAGAGCTGTAACATATCCAAATTGCTCTGACAATGGTACTTTAGCTTTCACTACACGAGCTCCAGCCTTACTATCCATGCTTTCAATTTGACCACGACGTTTATTAAAGTCAGCAATTACATCTCCCATATTATCTTCAGGAGTAATAACTTCAACTTTCATAATAGGCTCCAATAAAATTGGCTTAGCTTTAGGAACAGCGTGACGGAATGCCATTTTAGCAGCAAGTTCAAATGATAATTGGTCTGAATCCACAGGGTGGAAAGAACCATCTTTCAATGTAACTTTTAAGCTATCAACAGTAAATCCAGCAAGAACACCATTCTTCATAGCTTCTTTAAAACCTTTTTCAACAGAAGGAATAAATTCCTTAGGAATGTTACCTCCTTTTACTACATCAACAAATTGAAGACCTTCTTTGCCTTCGTCTGCAGGTCCAATTTCGATAACGATATCAGCGAATTTACCACGACCTCCAGATTGCTTCTTGAATACCTCACGGTGATCAACAGTTGCAGTAATAGCCTCTTTGTATGTTACTTGAGGTTTACCTTGATTACAATCTACCTTAAACTCACGTTTAAGACGGTCAACGATAATTTCTAGGTGTAACTCACCCATACCGCTAATAACTGTCTGTCCAGTTTCTTGATCTGTTTTTACAGTAAAAGTAGGATCTTCTTCAGCAAGCTTTGAAAGAGCATTTCCTAATTTATCAAGATCCTTTTGCGAAACAGGTTCAACAGCAACACCAATAACTGGTGCAGGGAAATCCATTGATTCAAGAACAATTGGATGTTTCTCATCACAAAGAGTATCACCTGTGCGAATATCTTTAAACCCTACAGCAGAACAAATATCACCTGCTTCGATAATATCGACAGGATTTTGTTTGTTTGCGTGCATCTGGTAGATTCTCGAAATTCTTTCACGGTTACCACTTCTTGTGTTAAGAACATATGATCCTGCAGGTAAAGAACCAGAGTATAAACGCATAAAAGCAAGACGACCTACAAAAGGATCGGTTGCAATTTTAAATGCTAAAGCAGCTAAAGGCTCATCTGCAGAAGGTAGGCGAATTTCTTCTTCTTCAGTCTTAGGGTTTACACCCTTAATACCATCAACATCCATTGGGCTAGGCAAATAAGTTACAATAGCATCCAATAAACTTTGAACACCTTTGTTCTTAAATGCAGAACCACAAAGCATAGGAACAATAGTCATATCTATTGTTGCCTTACGAATAGCTTCGTAGCACTCTTCTGGAGTAATTGTTTCTGGATCTTCGAAAAATTTCTCTAACAATGCTTCATCATATTCGGCAACTGCTTCAAATAATTTCTCTCTCCATTCAGCTGCTTCCTCAGCTAACTCAGCAGGAATTGGACTCTCTGTAAAAGTAGAACCAAAATTTGCGTCATCAGTCCAAGTAATAGCAACGTTTTTAATCAAATCGATAACACCAGCAAATTCAGCTTCTCTACCAATAGGAATTTGTAGAGGAATTGGATTAGCACCAAGGTTCTCTCTAATTTGAGTAAGAACATTGTAAAAATCAGCACCTGAACGATCCATTTTATTAACGAAACCAATACGAGGAACGTTGTATTTGTTAGCTTGTCTCCAAACAGTTTCTGATTGAGGCTCAACACCACCAACACCACAGAAAACAGCAACAGCTCCGTCAAGAATACGAAGCGAACGCTCTACCTCAACAGTAAAGTCAACGTGACCAGGAGTATCAATAATGTTAACTTTATAGTTCTCATCATTGTATTTCCAGAAAGTTGTAGTAGCAGCAGAAGTAATAGTGATACCTCTTTCTTGCTCCTGAACCATCCAGTCCATAGTAGCACCACCGTCGTGAACCTCACCAATACGGTGTGTAATACCAGTGTAAAACAAAATACGTTCAGTAGTTGTTGTTTTACCGGCATCGATGTGAGCCATGATACCAATATTTCTGGTATATCTCAAATCTCTTGTCTTAGCCATCTCTCTTACTTAAATTCAATTAAAATCTAAAATGAGCAAATGCTTTATTGGCTTCCGCCATACGGTGCATATCCTCTTTACGCTTGTACGCGCCACCTTCTTCATTAAAGGCTGCAATAACCTCCGCTGCAAGTTTCTCGTCCATAGATCTACCAGAACGCTTACGTGCGAATGAAATCAGGTTTTTGATACTAATAGAGTTCTTTCTTTCTGCACGAACTTCCATTGGTACCTGAAAAGTTGATCCTCCAACGCGACGGCTTTTTACCTCCACAGCTGGAGTAACATTTTCTAGAGCTTTTTTCCAAATCTCTAGCGGAGTCTTATCAGAATCTTTCATTCTTTCCCCTACAATATCCATCGTATTATAGAAGATCTTGTAGGCCAGACTTTTTTTTCCGTCAACCATTAAGTCATTAACAAATCTTGTTACCAACTGATCATTAAATCTAGGATCTGGTAACAAAATTCTCTTTTTTGGCTTTGACTTTCTCATTGCTTTTCTAAGAATTATTAATTAATTACTTCTTTGGTCTTTTAGCACCGTACTTTGAACGACGTTGCTTGCGACCCTCAACTCCCGATGCATCCAAAGCACCGCGAACAAGGTGGTATCTTACCCCAGGTAAATCTTTTACCCTACCACCGCGAACTAACACGATTGAGTGTTCTTGTAAGTTGTGTCCTTCTCCTGGAATATAGGCATTAACCTCTTTTCCATTAGTCAATCTAACACGAGCAACTTTACGCATTGCCGAGTTAGGCTTCTTAGGAGTAGTAGTATAAACACGTACGCAAACTCCACGTCTTTGTGGACAAGAGTCTAATGCGCGAGACTTACTTTTCTCAACAATCCTGTCACGTCCATTTCTTACTAACTGCTGAATTGTAGGCATATAAATACTACATTTAAATATTAAAAATATTACAATTTCGGTCTGCAAAGGTATATATAAATTATCTCAACAACAAAGAATAAGCTTATTTTCTCACCCTTTGCCATTTAAAATAAATTATAGCTACTACTCTGTAAACCTTTTAATTCACTAAAACAAATCTGGACTAACCAGCATAATCCATCCCTATTTTAAGCCTGCAAATGTAATAAAAAAAACACAACTTTTTGAATTTAAATAACTTTTATTCAGATCAATTTTCATCAACTTCCAAAAACATTGACAGAAATGTTTTTTTACGAGAAATTCATTAAAAAAAATTACAATAATCATATTCATATAATTATCACGAGTTGCACATTATAAAATAATTATTACTTTTAAGAGCCAAATTTTAATAAAACACCAAAAATCATTAATTAATAATTTTAAACTTATGAGAAATTACAAAACTAACGAGATTAAAAACATTGCCCTTCTCGGTAGCGCTGGTTCTGGAAAAACCACGTTAGCCGAGGCTATGATGTTTGAAGGTGGAGTGATAGACCGCCGAGGAGAAGTTGCTAGTAAGAATACAGTTTCTGACTATCACAAAATTGAGCATCAGTACGAGAGCTCTATTTATTCAACTGTATTATATACCGAGTTTTTAGATAAAAAACTAAATATAATTGACACTCCAGGATTAGACGACTTTTGCGGAGGTGTAATAACTGCATTAAGAGCATCGGATACTGGAATTATTGTTATTAATGCTCAACACGGTGTTGAAG
>Ga0193955_1001167_pt1 | contig 12834 bp, 11 predicted proteins | sample BB_6_MG_FD_140343 | JGI IMG/M metagenome (GOLD analysis project Ga0193955, IMG submission 140343) | Microbial mat bacterial communities from the Broadkill River, Lewes, Delaware, United States - BB_6_MG | ecosystem: Environmental > Aquatic > Freshwater > River > Microbial mats | place: USA... | reverse complement strand
TCATCTTTTAAAATTTTTAAAAAATCTTTTTCATTTTTACTTACTTTATTTAAGGGAGTTTTTTCATCTATTTTTTTACTTATATTTATATTATTATTTGTATTATTTATGATTGAAACTTTGTCCCAGGGAACTTGCTTTGTACAGCCTAAAATTAGGATAAGGCATGATGAAATGAAGATGATTTTTATAATTTGCATTATTCTCCCAATATTTTTTTAAATAATACGGAATCTTATCTAAAAAAAGTGAAAAAAGAAAGTTCTACCAAGAAAGCCCTAAAAGATGAGTTTTAAATGCTTTCTTGGCAAGTTAATATTTTAATTTTTGACTAAAAAGAGTATTCTAATGTTAAAGCGATTTTATTATAATCATCATCAGAATCTTCGGCATCAACATCAACAAATAAAGCTCCAATAGCTAAATTATCAGTAATCCCATAATCAACCATTAAATTTAATTCTTTTTCTTTATCACCTGAATACTTTGTTTGACCATAAAGAGCGCCTAATTCTACACCAGAAATTTCATATGATAATCCAAAGTATGTAGTATCTGCGTCTACTTCATATACTTGATTTCCATCTTCTAAAGGATTAATATTATCTCCTAATTCTTCCATGCTTCCAGCACCACCGTCATTGTCAGTTGAGATATAACCTAAGTTTAATCCTAATCCTGCAAAGTTTGTTCGTCCTTCAAAATGTAAGATTTGACCATCTTCTGTTCCTCTTACATCTTCATTACTTTTAGCTCCATGAGTTGTAATTCCAAACATTTCAGCATCATAATCAAGTTTTAAACCATACCATTTAGCTAAATTATCAGCTTTGTAATAGTAAGGATTTACTAATAAACCTTTTACTCCTTCATACTTTATATCAAGAACTGCTGCGTAATCCACATCTTCACCAAAATCATGAAAATCTTCTAAAGGCGCATCAGCATCAGCTACGGCAATTCTTTGTGTAAGTCCCAATACTACAGTTGTATCAGGAATTGCAGTAATACCTAAAATCCCTGCTTCATGGAAATCACCTAACCATTCTAAATCAATTTCTTGTCTACCAAGAGTAAAGTTTGCATACTCATTTGCATATGAAATATTTGCTGTATGGAAGATTGTTTTAGTTGTTTCATCATTTGAGTAATCTCCATCTTCTTCTTCAGAGAAGTCATGATTCCCTCTAAAACCAACAGCTGCTTTAAAACCATTTAAAGAACCTGTTTCAAAGTTAACTCCAATTGAACCTGAAGTAAATCCTGCATCTTTATTTGATCCACTATTATTTTGTTTTTCACCATAAAGTGTTACATCACCACTTACTGTTCCTGCTTTTATTGCACTAGCAATGCTATCATCTGCACTTAAATTACTAGCTAATAGTAAAGAAGCAACGATTATACTAACTTTTTTCATTAATTATTTCCTTTGTGTGTTTTGAAATGATAATCCATATCAATTAAAAATGGATTATAGAGTATTTCTTCTTAAAGTTTTATAATATCAATAACAATTATTACTATTATATATTTGAAATCTCTTTGCACCAATTCTCAATTCTTGAATCTGTAAGTTCAGCTTGATTATCTTCATCAATTACTAATCCTACAAATTCATCATTTATTTCTGCTTTTGACTGATCATAAGCATAACCAGAAGTAGAAGTTTGCCCATAAATTTGAGCTCCATTTTCTTTTACTACTTCATATATAATTCCCATAGCATCTACAAAAGTATCTTCATATCCATATTGATCACCCAAACCAAAAATAGCTAGTTTTTTTCCAGTAAAATCAATCTCTTTTAAATCCTCAAAACAATCTTCCCAATCATCCATCAAATCCCCATCTCCCCAAGTAGAAACACCCATAATTACAGATTCACAATCATTGATTTTTTTTACTCCATCGCTAGAAATATCAATTAACTCAAAATCATCTAATTTTTCTTTTATTTTATTTGCAATCAACTCCGTATTTCCTGTACTTGTTGCATAGAAAATTGCTTTCATTATCTTCCTTTTATCTTAATGTTGAACGTAGGGAATATGGAATAAGTTTTATTTGATATTCCCCTACTTTTATTTCTTCTGTCTTAACTTGAACATGCTTATTAAATTTTGCATTTTTTGGATACACAAGATAAACTTGTTTAAACTCACTTGTATTTATACAATCAACTGCTTTTTTTATATGCTCATCTATTTTCAAATTACTCATATCTAATAGTTTCCAAAAAGTAAATATTTTTGTTTTAAAATTGTTTTCATTTGAAATAACATCAATTGAATCTTTATGTACATAAACTTCTCTACTATTATCAGATCTTAGAACTTTATGTGATACAAAATTTTTAAATATTTTCTCTCCATCTAAAAACATAGAATAATTACAATCTTCCAAAATATCTATTAGTTTTACTGCTAAATTAACATTTGATTCTTCTAAACTATTTAAAAAAGAAAAACTGTTTCGTTTTAATTTTTTATTTTTGTTCGTTTTAGATAAAAAGCTATTTATCTTGTTTGTTTTTTCTATATCTATATTTTTAATAGAAGAATAAACATAATTATCAAAACTGATATTTTTTATTATCTTTTTTGCAAAAATATCAAAAAGGGACTCTTCTTTACAAATAGCCAATTCCTCTTTTGTAAAACGCATATCAGAAGACACTTCTTGATTAAAAAATTTTAAAAACATCAATCTTTGATTTGAAGGAGAATCAAACTTATCAAAACTTGGAAGAAACTCTTTATTAATATCAAAACCTATATTTCCCATCTTGCACTCTTACTTTTTACCAAGAATTCTAATATCAATATTAGTGGTAAACTTATATTTAATACGATTTGTATCTAACAAATGAGCTATTTGTAAAAATTCATCCAAATCTGCATTTGAGATGCCTTTTAAATTTACAACCCTATTTGTATCAGCTTCATATCTATAGTTATTAAAACTTGATAATTCATTTACAATCATCTCACTCATTATTTATCCTTCACATTTATTAATTTTTAAAAATTTACATACTTCACAATGAACTGAACTAGCACTTCTTTTGCTACAGATTAAAGGAATATTTTTCTTTTTCGCTTCTTTTCTATATTTATACATTGCATTATGATTTATAAAATCCGTTAGCATCAAAACATAATCCGTATTTAATGGAATATCTTTTCGACATGCGCTTGATTTTTTTCTAGTATCCCAATGAGTTATAGAAAAATCTCCAAACTCTTCTAATATATTTTTAATTGTATTTATTTTATCTCCACCAATTATTAAAATTGACATCTTTAAATCCTTTATGATAATGAATATCATAATCTTAGCAAAGTGAAACTTAATGTTTCCTAATTATGATAACTATTATCATAAAACAGAAAATAAGCTCTTTTTTTATATACTTTTACTTATATTTAATCTATGGAGTTTTAATGAAACTATCTTTTTTCAAAATAATTTTTTTATTGTTTGTTATCCCTATTTATCTCTTTTGTGCAACAGAGCAAGAAGCCTCTACAAATACTAATACCTCGGAAGTTCAAACAAGTGTAGAAGATAAAGATATTGTAGAAGAAAAACTAGCAAAACAAGAAAAGATTGCTCAAGAAGTTGTTGAAAACATAAATAATGAGACTTACTTAAAAAAAGAGACTGATCAAAAAAAATATAATAGAGAAATTTCTTATTTAACAAATAGAATTAAAATAAATAAAAAAGAAAATAATGATATTGCAGTAAAAAGAGATGAAATTAAACTTATAGAATTAAAAGAATTAAGAATGTATGAAAATACCTTAATTGATATTATTTACGCAAAAAGATCATTCAAAGAAAAAAGCTTTTTTGTAAATATTCTTTCAAATAATATAAAAGTTTTACAAAATGATTTGTCCTTAGAATATAAAGATATTTATACTCAAGAATTAAAAAATGATAATAAAATAGCAAAAGACCTTGTAGAAAATTATGAAAAACTTGTTGAACAAAATGAAACACAGCTATATACCTTGCAGTATTTATTAGATAATATAAATTTATATAGAAAAACAAATTTTTTTATTGATGAATTTAATTTACAATATTTTATAAAAAAAATTGATGCACTTCCTTTTTTATCCCCTGTTTCGGAGCTAGTTATTTATCATTTTAATTTTTCAATTGGAGAACTACTTTTAGTAATTATGATAATAATATTTTTTAGACTTTTAAATACTAGAATTATTACACTTTTAACTTCTATTTTAAGTAGACTATTCGAAAATACAAAAAAACAAAAAGATAAAGATATAGATGAAGAAGATATTGAAGATAGTGAAGATGAAAGTAATATTCATATATATCTAAAAGAATCTACAGAAAAACCCCTAGTTATGGCTTTATATATCTTATCTTTTCACATTTCAATATATATTCTTATAAAAGACCCTTTATTAATAAGTAAAATTATTCCTTGGTTAAATACTCTTTACATGGGTCTTATAACTTGGGTAATTTATAGTTTGTTATCTAATTTTATTTCTAATTTTGCACAAGATTTAATTGAGAAGTATCCTAATGTTAGAAGAGAAATGATTGTTTTTATTCTAAGAATTATAAAAATAATTTTAATTATACTTGTAATTTTATTTTTATTTACACAATTAGGCCTTGATATAAAAGCAATTGCCGCTTCTCTTGGAGTTGGAGGTATTGCTATTGCCTTAGCTTCAAAAGATACACTTGCAAACTTCTTTGGTTCTTTAAATATTATGACTGATAACTCTTTATCACAAGGTGATTGGATTGTTACTAATGATGTGGAAGGAACTGTTGTAGATATTAGAATGAGAACTACAAGAATTAGAACTTTTGATAATGCAATGATTACCATTCCAAATTCTCAACTTGCAAATGCTCATATTAAAAACTACTCTAAAAGAAGAATTGGTAGACGAATAAAAATGACTTTAAATATCACATATGAAAGTAAGATGAGTGATATAGTTAATCTAAAAAGTGACATCCTAAATATGCTTGAAAATCATCCTGACATAGCTACAGGGAAAAATGCACGTTCTAGTATTACAAAGAAGTTTGAAGCTATTAAAAGAGAAGATTTACAAGGTGTAAAAAGAACTCTTTTAGTTTTTGTAGATGAGTATGCTAGTAGTTCTATAAATATTTTAGTTTATTGTTTTACTAGAAGTCCTGCTTGGGAAAATTGGCTAGGAGTTAAAGAAGATGTTATTGTAAAAATAAATGATTTAGTTAAAAAGAATAATTGTGACTTTGCTTATCCTTCACAAACTTTATTTATAAAAAAAGAAAAAGAAGAAGAAATAAAAGAAGAGCCATTAGAAGAAAATAAAGAGGAGTAAAACTCTTTATTTATTGAGGTTTTTTTTCTTCTAATTCTGAGGCATTTTTTATTATATCTATTCCAAATTTATCTCTTAAACCTTGAATTTTATTACTAAGTTCTCTTTTTTTCAAATCATTTTCATACTCAAAAAGATTATAAGTAAACTCTCTAGGTTTTGTAAAGTTTGATACAGTTATATTTAATTGAACAATTCCATGGCTTTTATGATTATCGTTTTTTATAAAAAGTTTTTTCATATTAAATTTAAAATCCTCTTCATTAAAAATACGATTTACATTTACATAATCTTTTGATTTTATATTTGATTCATACTTAATTTTTATTGCATAAGTTAGTGGATTAACATCAGCTTTTTTAACCAAAAAACAAAGATATCTACTTAAGATTATTACTCTTCTTTGAATCTCATTTCTATCATATATTTTGTCAAAAGTTCGCCCTATTCCTATTGATTTTTTATCTCTATGTTGTATTATTTGATTGTCATTTATTCCACAAACTCGATTATATAATTCAATACCAGGCTTTTTCCAAGAATAAAAAAGTTCTCTTTTCTTTTCTATATCACCTAAAGTTCTTATTCCATAACCTTTAAGTCTTATTTGATATGCTTTTCCAATTCCAGGGAATTCTTCAATGGGAATATCTCTTGTGAAATTTTTTATATCTTCTTTTTTTACATACTTAACCCCATCAGGTTTTGCGTACTCTGTAATTAATTTTGATAAAAACTTTGTATTTGCAATACCAATAGAAATTGGTAAACCAAGTTCATTTGCTATTTTTTGTTTTAAATTGTATGCAAAATCCACAACTTCTGAATCTTCTATATAACCACTTAAATCTCCAAAAAATTCATCTATTGAAAACTGCTCTACTAAAGGAATTTCATGTTCTAAAAGTTTAAAAAGTTTTTGAGAAAGCTCGTGATATAAAGGATAGTTAGGTGGAACCATTTTAAGCTTTGGACAAAGAGTTAAAGCTTCATTTACACTCATAGCAGTTCTAACCCCATAAGCTCTAGCTTCATAAGAAGAAGTTGTGATTATTCCTCTGATTTTTCCATTTTCATCTACAAAATAATCTTGAAAAGATTTTTGACCTTCATTAGTTAAAATAGTACTTACAAAAGCACCACTATTTTCACTAATCTTTCGAACTTCTTTTTTAGTTGAGAAAATATTTAAGTTACTTCTTCCTCCAACAGCTGCAGGAATATTTTCTAAACTTTTATCAATAGTTCTGTGAGCAGATATAAAAAAACAATCTAAATCTAGGTGAATAAACATAAAGGTATTTTATCTAAATATGTTACATATTGCAAGAAAATTACAATATGTAACAAATATAAAGTTTTTATAGTTTAAAAACTTTCCCATTCATCATCATCTTTTGAACTTTCAGCTTTTATGATTTTTGGATCTCTCTTTTGTATACTTTTTATTTCATTTTTTTTATTATGGAAATTGTCATTTACTTTCTCTTTTGTTGTACTTTTAGTATTTTCATAAGAAGGAAGTTCTTTCTTTTCACTTTTTTCTATTTTTTCCACTTTTCTAATTGTAACACTATCTTTACCAATGAAATTCTTTTCATTTGCATCTGATACAATTAATTTAGCAATAGTATCAGTCTCTACTGCAATATCACTAGTTTCTGAAGCAATACTTGCATTCTCTTGTGTTTTTCTATCTAAAGAGGCTACAGCATCATTTATTTGCTCTATTCCTAGAAGTTGTTCTTTAGTTGCATTTTCAACGTGTGCAATTAAATCTACTGTTTTACTAATATTTTCATTTAAACCAGCATAACCGTTTATCATTTTATCAGCAATTTGTTTACCATCATTTGCTTTTGTATTAGCACTTTCAACTAAATTTTTAATTTCTTTTGCAGCTTCTGCACTTCTTGAAGCTAAGTTTCTTACCTCTTGAGCAACAACAGCAAAACCTTTTCCTGCTTCCCCAGCAGTTGCAGCTTCAACCGCAGCATTTAAACTTAAAATATTTGTTTGGAAAGCAATTTTATCAATAATTGTAATTGCTTCATTAATTGCAGATACTTGATTATTAATATCATCCATAGCTTCAGTTGTTTGAGTTGCTAAAGATTGTCCATCTTTTGCAGATTCATTTAGTTGGTTCGTAAATTCAGCCATTTTAACTACATTTTGAGTATTTTGAGAAACATTTCCTGTAATTTGTTCCAAGGCAGCTGATGTTTCTTCTAAAGAAGCCGCTGCTTCATTTGAATTTATGTTTAACAAGTTTACATTTTCAAGTAAAATATTACTACTTTTATCTAATGTCATACCATTAGTTTTATTTTCAACTAACATACTATTAATTATTTCAGCAAGTGAATTTAACCCTTTTGAAGTTTCACCTGTTGGATTAGCTAATCTATGTGTAAAATCTAATTTTTGATAACTTGTTAATGCTTTTTCAATAGTATTAATATCATCATCAACTTTTTTGCTAATAGTGTCAAGCATTTCATTAAAAATTCGTTTTAATTCTTCTAAACTTTCATTTGTTGTTGAAACACTAATTATTTGACGTATTTTTCCTTGATTAACTAATTCAACTACTCTTTTTACATCATTAATCAATAACTCATCATCTTCAATAAGTTTTTTAGTTTTTATAATATTATCATTAACAATTTTTGCCATTATTCCTATTTCATCAGTACTATCAATATTAATAGGTTTTGCAACATCACTCTCTTTATTTAAAAATCTAAAGAAACCTAAAACTCCTTCTTGAAATACATTGATTTTAGAAGAAATCTGTTTTGGTATAATAATCCCACATAAAATTACTAAAATAAGAACAATACTTGCAATAATTAAAGATGTACTTACAATACTTTGATTAAGCTCGGCAACAGCAGGCCCAATAATATCTTGATCTTTTTTTATAGATAACTTAACATCTTCTGCTAATTTTGCAATATTTGGTCCAATTTTATTAAGTTGGTTATGAACAATATTATTTCTTTCTTTTATAATTTCAACAATTTCATATACACCTTTGTTATAAATAGAAATAAGTTCCATAGACTCTTTTAATTGTTCTATTCGTTGAGAATTTTGAATCTCTTTTTGTATATCAACAAGTTGATTTTTTAAAATATCAAACTCTTTTTTTGATCTAATAGCATCTTCTTCTCTGTTTGATTTAAGATATTTTTCTGTATATAGTCTTGCTAAAAGAACTGTTCTTACAGCTTGTGCAACTGTAATTGCAGCATCTTTATCTCCATCATTGTTAGCACTTTGCATTACAGCTGATAAAAGTTCTTCAATCTTTTTTCCATTAATATTTAGATTATTATCTACAATGTCATTTCGTTTGTTCATATCTTCTATAACTTTATAAAAAGATTCTTTATAAACAACTAACTCTTCAGACATCTTTTTAACCTGAGGTGCTCTACTTGATTTTTTTATCTCTTTTAATGCTTCATCTACAAAATCTGTTGTTTTTTTATAATAAAGGTCAAATTCATCAATTTCTTTTTGTACTGGTTTAGCTAAATAATCTTTAACATTCATACGTAGCATCAACATATTTGATTGAACTCCACTTGCTAAGACACTATCTCTTGCCATTTCTCTATAATTAGAAAAGCCCTCAGATGTCTTAGACACACCATAATTACTATACCCTGCTAACACTGCTACTAATATTGCAATTAGTAAAAATGCTCCAATCAACTTTAACTTTATTGATAAATTATTTAACATAACGTTCCCTTTATTTGTCACTAATATGTCATTATTTCATAATTATTATAAATTTATATTTAAAAAATCAAGATAAAAAAATTATAATATAATTTATTGCTTTATTAATTATATTATCTATCTTGAGCTAAAGTTAACTTCTAGTTTTTTAGTGATATTATTTCATTTTTAAAGGATTTATTATCAACTTAGAACCATGTAGAATGTGTAAAGCAGAAATTCAGTCAAAAATAGGACGATGCCCTTACTGTGGGACTTTAAATCCAACAGTAAAGTTAAAAGAGATATTTATTGGAATCGCAGGAGTATTACTATTTATGTCTATTGTGACATATTTTGTAAATAATTAAAGCTATTTATTTCTCATAACCCCTAAAAGAAGACCTATCCCTAATCCAATAAAGTGCGCATACCAAGCAATTGGAAGACCTATAAGTAGTGGTGCTACTGAGATTACAAAATTCTAAACTTAATTTAGATACCATTTTATCGAACTTTCAAAAATAAGAAAAATCATTTTATACAACTCTTTATACCCCTTAAAAAACTAAAAATCTATATTATTATTTAAACAAATTTTCAACTTCTACAAAATAATATATAATTATTAAGTTCATAAACAAAGTATATTTATTAAAATAATACATAAGGTAATAAGTAAAACTATTTATCACAAAAAATGATTTTTTTTATTTTTTTTCCAATTTTGTTATTTCTAAAATAGTTACCTAAGTCCATTCTAATATTTTCAATAATAGTTACAGTTTTACCAACAATAATATAATAAATATAATTGTAGTATTCTGCTTCAATTACTTCTTCATTACTCATTTCATTAATTCTTTTTGTTATTTCTTTATTAAAATCTATAACGTTTATTTCTTTTATACTTTTAAATTTTGCTTTTTTATTCTTATTAAAAAAACTTTCCAAGCTTTCTTTATTAAGTAAATCATCTTTAGTTAAAGTGAAACCATTGAATTTAGTTCTATAAGAATCTTCTCGTAAAGAAAGTATTTCTTTTTTATCATCAGTAATAAATTCAACTAAAAACTTTATATTAAAGCCATAAGATTTACCTTCATATTTTAATCTATTAGGGTGCATTACAGCAGTAGCATAATTTTCAAAAAATAATGTAATTGGATTAGTAAGGTTTATGTGAGCTTTAACCTCATATGTTCCCTCTGTCGTATAGAGAAGTATTCTTTTTTTTACTTTTTTGTCACTAAGTAGTTTGTCTAAATTTATTCTATTCATTGATGCAGAATAAAACAATATTGGGTCAAATTTTTTTGTATAAACTTCAAATGGTTTAATAATTAAAGGTTCATTTTCAAAATTTTCTAGTTCTAGATAATAGTTATGCCCAATTTTTAAATATGTATGGAAAATTACAATAGACTTGTCTTTTCTATTCTCTAAAATAAAATTGCTTATATATTTATCATTACATTCAATAGAGCTACATACACTATATGAACACCTAACATCTATTCCCTTTTTCATATAAAATAATCTAATTGTAAAAATAAGGGTTATTGCACCTACGAAAAATGCCAATAAACTTATTGGTAAGCTTATCGTATTTATTATTGATGTATTGTTTTCTAAAAAATTCATTATATTGTTCATTAGTAGCCCATTCTAATCAAAAAGATTTTATTTGATTAACATTTTTTAATTCATTCATTTAAACTCTTTTGATTTATGTAATAAATACATTCTATTATAAATTTCTTTATTACTTTATAATAATATTACATATTCTCATATACCATAAATAAAGTATTAAATAACTAATAATAATGACATAAAACTCATATAACTTTAGATAAAATTATCTATAAAAATATAGAATATTTAAATTGAAAATAAATAACTAAGGTCAAAAATGGAATTAATTTACTTGTGGATTGAAGATTATAAAAATATTAAACAGGAAGGATTTGTCTTTTCCTCTAAATATAAATGTATATATAATAACGAAACTAAAGAATTAAAAATTGATAAAAAAAGTGATTATATAGAAAACTTTTTTGGAGAAAATATAGATATAACTGCAATTGTTGGAGAAAATGGAAGTGGAAAAAGTAATTTATTGGAATCTATTCTTTGTATAATGTTTTATAATAGTATTCCTTGGCATAATTATAAGATTTCTGCAATTTTTTATGATAATGAAAATAGTGAATATTTTGAGAAATATATAAATTATTCTATTGATAAAGTAAATGGGAAGTATTTGTCTCACAAGCACAAAGATAGAAGAAAAGCATTTACTTTTCATTACAACTATAGCTTAGATTATGTCAAAAATGATGAAAACAATATAAATTTCAATAAGTTATATCATAAAAATGATAACTATAAAACACCAATATTACTTCAACCAAATAAATCAGAATCCAAGGTTAATTTATGGTTAATAGATTATTTAGCAAATCAAGATATGTTAAGTTTTATCACACATGAAAAAATTAAATTTGATAATATTGATAATTTTTTTGAACCTACTCACTGTAAGTTGGATTTTGATTACTCTTATATATATGGGGGAAAAAATAGTTCATTGTTTCAATATATCAATAATTTATCTAAAGAAGGGAAATTAAATATTTTTGATACAATTCCAAGTTATGGATTAGAAGATTATTCTTCAAAGTTAGAATATATTACAAGAGATGGATTAATACTTTTAACATATTATTATATACTAAAAAAGATTCATAAAAAACAAGAATATATTATTAATCAAGATTTAAAAACACACATAAAAGATGACAATTATAATAAACCTTTAGAACTTTTAAAAGAGATGGAGATAGAAAAACTCTTTAAACCTAAATATGATTATGATTCATACAAAATCAGTCAAAGTTTAAAATTCATAAAATTCTTAGAAAAACAAGATATTCAATATAAAATCTTTGATGATAAGATAGATATATTTACAAATGAAGAACTTCTTCTAAACTTAGCTCCTTGGATAAGTATTGAGTTCTTTGATGTAAATAAGGTCTCATTCTATAGTTTAAGTTATGGTCAAAGATTTTTAATAAAGTTTTTATACAGTTTGTTAAACCAAATAACTAAATTATCAGTTCATACGGAATATGACAATATCATTTTGATACTTGATGAAGTTGAAATGGGCTTACACCCTCAATGGCAAAAAGAGTTTTTTTCACTATTATTAAAAGTCATAAATACATTCAAAAGTAGATTTCAATATCAAATAATTGTAACTTCGCACTCTCCATTTATCCTTTCAGATTTACCAAAAGAAAATGTAATTCTGTTAAAAAAAGGTGCACAAACTCAAGAATTTAGAGGTATGCAAACTTTTGGAGCAAATATTCATACTCTACTTTCAAATGGTTTTTTTATGCAAGATGGACTAATTGGACAATTTGCGAAAGAAAAAATAAATGAGGTAATTGATAATTTACGAGACAAAAAAGATTCACTTACAAAAAAACAAATCGAATCTACTATATCCTTATTAGGAGAGCCTTTTATACATACAAAACTAGAACAAATGTATAGTGAAAAGTTTGGTATTGAAGATGAATTAGAAGAATTAAAAAAACAAAAAACTAGAATTGATTCTAAAATAAAAGAATTAGAAAAAGAGACTAAAGATGCTTAAGTTAGATATAAAACAAAACAAAGCATATACTATAGATTTTCAAAAAAAATATCT
>Ga0193955_1001163_pt1 | contig 12888 bp, 11 predicted proteins | sample BB_6_MG_FD_140343 | JGI IMG/M metagenome (GOLD analysis project Ga0193955, IMG submission 140343) | Microbial mat bacterial communities from the Broadkill River, Lewes, Delaware, United States - BB_6_MG | ecosystem: Environmental > Aquatic > Freshwater > River > Microbial mats | place: USA... | reverse complement strand
TCATTTGAATATGCTGATGTAGATGATTTAGGGACAATCACAAATGATGACTCTTACCTTCAAAAGCACATTGATGCAATCTTAGCCTTACCAATTGTGAACAAAGAAGCAATTAAAGCGGCAAATTTTTCTGTAGTTGTTGATGCTGTAAATTCTACTGGGGGGATTTTCGTTCCTGCTATGCTCGAAGCACTTGGAGTTCAGCACATTGAAAAATTGTACTGTGATCCAACGGGACATTTCCCGCATAACCCAGAACCTCTGCCTGAACATTTAACAGACCTCTCTGATAAAATCAAAGAATTAGGTTCAGATATGGGGATTACTGTTGACCCTGATGTTGATCGTTTAGCCCTTGTTTGTGAAGACGGATCAATGTTCGGTGAAGAATATACTTTGGTTGCTGTAGCAGATTATGTATTATCCAAAACACCAGGTGCTACAGTTTCAAACTTATCATCTACACGAGCTCTACGCGATGTAACTGAAGCAATCGGTGAAACTTATCATGCTGCAGCTGTTGGTGAAGTAAACGTGGTAAATAAGATGAAGGCTGAAAATGCTGTAATCGGTGGTGAAGGAAATGGTGGTGTCATCTATCCTGAACTTCATTATGGTCGTGACTCGCTTGTTGGAATAGCTCTATTCCTATCTTTACTTGCAGAAAAAAAGATGTCGGTTTCTCAATTAAGAGATAGTTACCCGGCTTATACAATATCAAAAAACAAAATTCAATTAACACCGGAAATTGACGTTGATGCTGTATTAAAATCTATGGCAGAAAAATATGCAGACCAAGAAGTTGATACAACAGATGGTGTTAAAATTTACATTGAAAAAGAATGGGTTCACCTACGAAAAAGTAATACTGAACCTATCATTCGTATTTATTCCGAAAGTAAATCTGCTGAAGCAGCAAACGCTCTTGCAGAACGTATAATAACTGAAATCAAGGAGACACTTTAGTCTCCTTTTTTAATAAAAAAACTTATACCATGTTAAAGTCAATAATTGGTGCCTTAGTTATTCTACTCGCATTCTCTTCGCTTGCTCAACGTATGAATGAAAATGTGAACATTTCTTTTGGAGACCTAAAAATGGAATCTGGAGGTGATGTCTTCATTGTCAGTACATTCAAGGTAGATGATGGGTATATCGTTTTGAAAAAACAACCGATTAGAGGACCAGGTGGATTCAATTATTATCTAGAGAAGTTTAATGAGGATCTTGAATCTCAAAACCTACATGATATCTCTTCTCAATTTGAGCTTGACGACTTTGTCATTAATGGAATTATTAAAGTGAAAGATTCTTACATTCTCTTTTCTACAAAAGATTTTCCTGATGTCAGAAAAGAGGAACTATACGGCCAAACCTTCAATTGGGATAATGGTAAAATGAGCTCTCCTCAAATGATTTTCTCTCAAAAATATGAAAGAAGACGTGGTGGTATAAACTACGAAATGAAAACTTCGAGCGATGACAACTTGTTGCTACTTACTATTCATCCTCCTTATGTCAGAGGTCAACAAGAATCCGTGACGTTTGAGGTATACGACGATCAACTAGAACGACTTTACTCGGAAGAAAACATCACTTTTGAAGAAGAGGATAAAAACTACGTCATCAAAGAAACTTTACTTGGAGCAGATGGGAAGATTTACCTTCTAGGAAGTAAATTCACTCCTAAAGATAAAAAATTAGGTAGAGAAACTGGACCAACTGAATACGAAGTGATTACTATCAATGATGGCATTCAAGATAAGTCTATCTTGGATTTTGGTGATAAGTTCGTAGATGACATCTCACTTGTTTTCAGTGAAGACGGAACCCTTTATTGCGGTGGATATTACAGAAAAACGGACGGAATAGGAATTGATGGTCTTTTCTTATTTACAATCAACAATGAAACCGGAGAAGTAGAAAACGAAACTTGGGACGAATTCACCAAAGAGTTTATTACTGAAGGTTGGTCAGATCGTGCTGTAGCAAAAGCAAAAAGAAAGGAAGACCGAAAAGGAACAGACTTGGGACTTTCAAATCTTGAATTTAGATCAGTAATTAAACATGATGATGGTTCTATTTCAATGGTCGGAGAAATCTTTTGGATTACTACAACAACTAGAACAAACTCAAATGGAACAACAACGACCACGACGACATATCACTATGGTAACCTAGTCGTTTCTAGAATAAACAAGGATGGTGAGTTCTCAAATCACACACGACTAAGAAAGCATCACACTTATTACGGTGGTTATGAATACTTCAACTTAAAAAATGAAGTCGCTGTGCTTTTAATGCGCCGAAGAGATGTGCTTTATGATTTCGATAAAGAGACTTTAACGAAGACTCAGAAAAAAGAAATGGCCGGCGTTGCATTGGTTCTTGCTACGATTAAAGAAAATGGTGAAGTACTTGAAGAGGGAATTATGGATTTTAGAAATCCGGATTATGCAGGCTTTAGAAAATACAATAAAATTCGAAATGAAGCTTTTGTATTAGACACGGAAAAAGGCGTTGAAGTTCTGATTACCACCTATTTTGGTAAAAAGAAGTTTGGTATCTGCAGGCTTGATTTCACTACAAAATAGGTTACATTCCTAATTTTTATTTTAATTTTTGTTGAACGTATCTTGAATGAGTTTGTACTGATTCAAAAATACGTTTATGAAAAAAATATTAGGTTTAGCTTGTATCATGCTTATTGCTTTTGGTGCAGCCGCAGTGGATGAAAAAATAGTTAATTCATCCCTTTCTCAAGTAACTGTGTACTCTCAGGGAGCACAGATTTATCGTACCGCTTCATATTCAGTTAGTAAAGGTGTAACTGAAGTAATTATTGACGGAGTAAGTAGTCAAATTGATGCAAATAGCTTACAGGTGAAAGCAACTGGAAATGTGATTATTTTAGATTCGAAATACAATCTATTCTACCCAAAACCTGAATCACCAAAATTAGATGGCCTTCCTTTAAAGATTCGTCAAGATATTATGGCCTTAGAAGATTCAATTTTTGTAGTAAACTACGAATTACAAACCTATCAAGATGAAATTGATGTCTTAATGGCAGCTAAGTCCATATTGGCTAATAACGGAGCTATTCGAGGGCAAGGAAAAGTTAATGATTCGATCGCTTTGTTGAAGGAAGCAATTGATTATTATACGATTAAAATGATGGAGGTGAACAAAAAAATCCAAGTTCTTAATCGCTACAAAACCAAAAAATCGAAAGTCAGAGAAGGAATGAATGCCCGATTGATTGATTTACAGAATTATCAAAACAGCGCCAACCTTAAGAACAAACCTAAAGGACCATCGTATCGCATCACAATCACTTTAAAATCAAATGATTTTGCCAAAGGGAAGTTAGATGTGTCTTATTTAGTTTCTGGTGCAGGATGGACGCCAGTTTATGATTTAAGAAGTGAACCATCTACGGGGAAAATCAACTTAAATTACAAAGCACAAGTGTATCAAAACACTGGTATTGACTGGGAAGATGTGCGTTTGAACATTTCAACAAACAACCCATATCAAAACAAAACAAAACCTTCAATTCACCCTTGGTATATCGACTACAACATGTATCGAAGTTATAATACAAATCAAGACAAAGACCGCAGAGCCAGATCAAGTCTTGAGAAAAAAGCTGAGGCATACGGATATACTGCTGGGGCTCCAACAGCAGTTGCTGAAGATGCTGAAATGGACGCGATGACTGCTAATCAATTTGTACAAATCGTGGAGCACATGATTTCTGCTGAGTTTAGAATTGACCTTCCATATTCAATCAAATCAAATAATCAACAGCATATGGTTTTGGTTAAAAATGTAGACCTAGACGCTGATTACAAATACTATAGCGTTCCAAAATTTGATCAATCGGCCTATCTAGTTGCTCAGATCACGAACTTAGATGAATTACAACTCGTACCTGCCAAAGCGAACATTTTCTTTGACGGAACATATATGGGGGAAACGTACATCGACCCAACTTCAATGAACGACACATTAAACTTGAGTCTAGGAAAAGACCCGAATATAATTGTCAAACGTACTCTATTGAAGAAAGAATGCAAGGACAAAGTTGTTGGAACGAAGCATGAACGCACATCAGTTTTTGCAATTGAAGTGAAAAACATGAAATCTACTTCCATTGAAATCGTAATCCAAGATCAAATCCCGGTGACTTCAAATCCTGAAATTGAAATTGAAGTGTTAGAGGTTGACAAAGGAACTCTGGACAAACGAACAGGTATAGTTGAATGGAAATTCAACCTTAAGCCTAAAGCAAGTAAAGACATCCAGTTCGGTTATAAAGTAAAACACGACAAGGATAAAATCGTTCCTTTGAATTAACATTTAAATAGAATCGAAATGCCAGTTGCGAAAGTGACTGGCATTTTTTGCTTCATTTAACGGTTTTAATAGGGTTAACAAGTACGTTTTTCTTATTTTTATCTTGATGAAAAAATTCGAGATCCCGGAGTATTATAAATCCCCAATTATTAGCAAGGTAAAAGCTAAACGCAAATTGGATGACCCTAGAAAAAAGGACTTCTCTCCTACTACGCTTAAATTTGGGAGTGTCGAGTTTATTATCAGTCGACATTTTGGTTTTTGCTATGGTGTTGAAAACGCTATTGAAAAGTCGTATCGTGCAATTCAAGAAAATCCGGATAAACGCATTTTTTTGATTAGCCAAATGATTCATAATCCTGATGTTAATCAAGATCTATTGAGTCAAGGCGTTCGTTTTATTCAGAACACTGATGGTACTCAAATCATTCCGTGGGATGAAATTACACCAGAAGACATTGTTATTATTCCAGCATTTGGGACAACCACAGAAATTCGTGACCTTTTGATCAACAAAGGAGTTGATGTTCAAACCTATAACACAACCTGCCCTTTTGTAGAAAAAGTATGGAACCGCTCTGCAAAACTTGGTGAAAATGACCATACAATCATTATTCATGGTAAACACAATCATGAAGAAACAAAGGCAACTTTTTCACATAGCAAGGAAAACTCTCCTTCCCTTATTGTTAAAAATATGGAGGAAACGAAATTTCTTGCAGACTTCATTTTAGGTAAACATACTTTATCCGAATTCAACCTGTTTTTTGAGGGTAAATTCTCAGAAAACTTCAATGCTGAAAAAGACTTAAATAAAATAGGCGTTGTTAATCAAACAACCATGTTGGCAACGGAAACACAAGAAATTGCTGACTTCCTGCATACAACAATGATTGAAAAATTTGGAATCGAATCCATTAAAAATCATTTTGCTGATACACGAGACACCCTTTGCTACGCAACAAACGACAATCAATCTGCAACCCTTGAATTATTAAATTTAGAGGCAGATTTAGCGATAGTTGTCGGCGGGTACAATAGTAGCAACACCTCTCATTTGGTAGAATTACTTGAGCCTAAATTTAAAACGTTCTTCATTAAAAATGAAGATGAAATAACATCTAAAAATGACATCACTTCGTTTGATATTAGCACGAAGAAAATAGTTCAATCTGATCAATTCCTTGGAAACAAAACCAACTTAAGAATAATTATTACTTCTGGTGCATCCTGTCCTGATGCAATCGTTGATAATGTGATGAAAAAGGTTTTAAACCTCATGGATATTACATTTGACCCAAACAACATCAATCTTTAGATGGAAAGGTTTATCAATATATTGGTCATTCACCCTGAGGAAATTATTCGCATCGGACTTAAGGAAATTTTGTCTGGTGGTGGAAACAATGTCTTGATGACTAGTAATACGGAAGATGCTATTGCCATCGTTAGTAAAAAGGAAGTCGGTATTGTTATTTTGGATATTGAATCTTCAACCCATGGAGATAATATCATCAAGGAATTAAAAAATCAGAGTCGTTTAAAAAACAATTACATCATCCTCATAGCAAATAGAACAACAACGGACTCTAAGCTATATAAAGGGATGCAAAGTGGTGCTGTAGATTACATTCCATTCCCCTTCAATCCTAACCTAATAAAAAGTAAGATTGAAGTATTCAAAACATTGTACTATAAAGACCAAAGAATTGGTCAACTTTTAAGTAATATTTTCCCAGAAACGGTGCTCAACGAACTTTCATTGGGTGGTAAATTCTCTCCCAAAAGAGTTGAAAATGGGGTTGTACTTTTTACAGACTTCGTTGACTTTTCATTGAAAGCGAAATCTTCCAAACCATTATATTTAATTCAACAATTAGAGAAGTATTTTTCGAAGTTTGATCAGATTATGCTGAAATATAACCTTGAAAAAATCAAGACAATTGGAGATGCATACATGGCTTTATCTGGCGTTACTGAAACACATCCAGAACCTGCAATAAGAGCATGTTTAGCGGCGATTGAAATCAGAGACTTCATGAGAACCGAAAGGGATGTTGCCATTGCCTTAAAACGGGATTTCTGGGAAATTAGAATTGGTTTGCATATGGGACCACTGGTCGCTGGAATCGTTGGTTCAACAAAATATAGTTTTGATGTTTGGGGCGATACGGTTAATGTAGCAGCTAGAGCTGAATCTGGAACAAAGAACGGAAGTATAAGTATTACAAAATCTATTCATAAAAATCTTAAAAATCACTTTACTACAACCCCTCGTGGGAAGGTTGATTTAAAGAAACGAGGTGGTGCCGTGGAAATGTTTTATCTCGACGCTGTTGCGCCAGAAAGTTCAATGGACAATGAAGGTCACTTACCCAATAGTGCTTTGCGTATCCAATGTGGTTTAGAGTCAATGGACTTTGAACTTATGCGTAATTGGATATTAAATCACCTGAAATCATTGCTACCAGAAAACATGTTGTATCATGACATTCCACATACGCTCAATGTTGAAAAAGCAGCAATGCGCTATGGAAAACTTGAAGGAATCACCTCTGAGGAGATGCGTTTGATTCGAACGGCTGCGCTTTTCCATGACTCTGGCTTTATCTTAAAATACGATCACAATGAAGATTTTGGAATTGCAATGGCAAAAGCAATGCTCCCTAAATTTGGTTATTCCATAGAACAAATTGAGATTGTTTGTAATTGCATTCACGCCACAAAACCAAACGTATTACCAGAATCACTTTTGGAACAAATTATGGTTGATGCGGATTATGATTATCTGGGACGACCAGACTACCATGTCATCGTTAAAAAACTAAGACAAGAACTGTCAGATTATGGTACAGAGATGTCTGAAGTTGAATGGTTAAAATATCAATTAAACTTCTTAGAAAACATTCACAAATATTTTACAGTTTCAGCTAAAAACATTAGAAATTACGGGAAATCAGTTCGAATTAATGATTTAAAACGAAAACTAGAAAACCTGAAATCAGAACAATAATGAAGGTATACACAAAGAAAGGAGATAAAGGAACAACGCAATTAATTGGTGGAACTAGAATCCCTAAAAATTCGTTACGCATTGAAGCATACGGAACGATTGACGAACTAAATTCGTATATAGGACTAATACGAGATCAAAATATCAATCAGAAATATGTAGATCAATTGATTGAAACTCAAGATAGGTTATTTACCCTTGGTTCGCTACTTGCAGCAGACCCAGAAAAATCTACAATGAAACTACCTGAACTGCAAGAGACTGATGTAACGAACCTTGAAAATTGGATTGATGAAATGGATGCAGAATTAGATCCAATGACAAGTTTTGTTCTTCCAGGAGGACACACAACCGTATCATTTACTCACATTGCTAGATGCGTCTGTCGAAGATCCGAACGTATAATTACTGAACTGAGTTTGAATGATAAGGTTTCTGCATTAGTTTTAGCTTATGTGAACAGATTAAGCGATTATCTTTTTGTCTTAGGTCGAAAATTAACGAAAGACCTTGATGCAAAAGAACAACCTTGGCAACCAAGGATGTAATTTCGGCACTTTATTTGATTCAAAAATGAAACTTTCTCGAATTAAATTTGGTTTTTTTCAAATTAAATTTACTTTTGCGGCAAAGACAGATTAATTTTTATAAAACATATATATATGTACTGGACATTAGAATTAGCTTCATACTTAGAAGATGCGCCGTGGCCAGCGGCAAAAGACGAATTGGTAGATTTCGCTATTAGAACTGGTGCACCACTAGAAGTAGTTGAAAATCTTCAGGCGTTGGAAGACGAAGGAGAAACATACGAAAATATCGAAGAGATATGGCCGGACTACCCTTCGCGAGAAGATTTTCTTTTCAACGAAGACGAATATTAAAAATCAAATCCCGAGTTACCTCGGGATTTTTTTTTCTCACTTATTCAACTATGCAACCATGAATTTCCTAGGACATCTTTATTTTTCAGATAACAATATTGAATTGATGTATGCCAACCTGTTTGGCGACTTCGTTAAAGGCAAAGACTTATCTGAATATTCAGATTTTATTCAAAAAGGAATTCATTTACATCGAACTATCGATTCTTATATAGATCATCACCCCATAGTTCTTGAGTTGCTGCATAAATTATATCCACTTTTACCCAAAGTTTCAGGTATTGCTGTAGACATTTATTTTGATCATTTGTTGGCTAGAAATTGGGATACTTACAGCTCTACAAATCGAGATACGTTTATTGACAATTTCTACAATTATCCAATTGAACGCAACTTTGGTAATGATCATTTTTGGGATGTAATTGATCGAATGAAAAAAGGGCAATGGCTCTTTAAATATAAATCAATGGAGGGCTTAACTAAAGCCTGCCAAGGGTTATCAAATAGAATATCTTTTCCAAATGTACTAGATCAGGCACCTGATGTTTTTATTCAAAATGAATTAATGATTACTCAGGCTTTTCACAAATTTATGCAAGAAGCAAAGGAATATTTTGAAGCTTATTACGAAGAGAATATTCGCTCTTGACACCTCTTTTAAAGTTACTTTTCTTTTCGGGCAATTTTTTCATTCAAAAAAAAAGCCTATTTTAATAATCGAAACACTAATTATTCAATATTGAATCTTTTCAAAAGTATATTCTTCTTACCGTTGGTTTTCGTTTTTTTAACGTTGTCTAGCTGTATTATGGAACAACCTGAAGAGGTTGAAAAATTTGTTCGTCCAGAAATTGAATTTGACCTTCCCGAAATAATGCAAAAAGGTAAGCTTACTGTTCTTGCTGAGAATAGTACTACTTCATATTTTATGTATAAAGGAAAACAAATGGGGTTCGAATATGAGCTTTTAAAACTTTTTGCAGAAGATATTGGTGTAGAGTTAGAAATCAAAGTAGTACACAACTTAGACAGTTTAATTACCATGTTAAATTCAGGACAGGGTGATTTAATTGCATGTAACTATACGGTAACACGTGAACGCAATAAACTGATTCACTTTTCTGAACCATTCATGCAGTCTGAACAAGTTCTGGTTCAACGAAAACCAACTGGTTGGGAAGATATGGACGAAGAAGAGTGGATGGCAGAAATCATTACCGATCCTGTTCAATTGGCAAATAAAACGGTCAAAGTATGGCAAAACTCAAGTTACTATGAACGTTTAATGCATCTTCAAGAAGAAATTGGCGATTCTATCAATATTGAAGGATTGGAAGGAAATGTTGGCGGAGAAGAATTAATAGAAATGGTTGCTGATGGGATCATTGATTACACAATAACAGAGCACAATGTAGCTCAAGTCAATGAACAGTTTTTCGACAACCTATATACAGACCTTACCCTTTCGGTTAAGCAAAAACTTGCCTTCGGCATGCGCAAGTCAAGTCATCTATTAAAAGTAAAGTTAGATGAATGGCTCATTGATTTTAAAGAACGGTCTACTTATAAATATATAGCACGGAAATATTTTGAACTTCCTCATGTTGCTCATAAACGTCAACGCGATTTTTCTAGCCTAAACGGAACTTCAATCTCGGCTTATGACGCGTTCTTTAAGCAAGCTGCTGCGAAGTCTGGTTGGGACTGGAGATTGATTGCCGCTATCTCATATCAAGAATCTAAATTTAATCCAAATGCACTTTCTTTCGGTGGTGCATACGGAATGATGCAATTTATGCCGAATACCGGTCCAACATATGGCGTTTTTCCCGATTCTCCTCCAGAAGTTCAAATTATGGGAGGAGGTAGAAAATTAGCTGCGGATGAAAAACATTGGAAGGAAATACCGGACGACTTTCAACGTAAAAAATTCTCAATGGCCTCATACAATGCAGGGCGTGGTCATATCATGGATGCTCAGCGTTTAGCAAAAAAACATGGCTTGAATCATTTAGTTTGGGACGATAATGTAGAAAAAATGATACTAAACCTTTCTAAACAGGAATACTACCAAGATGAAGTTGTACGTCATGGAATGATGAGAAGTCGTACCACATACAACTATGTTAGAGAAGTTACTGAAAGATACCATAAGTGGGCAGCCATTTATCCGTGATACTTTCTATTTTTACAAAAAAAACATCAAACACTTAATTGTCATAGAAGGCCCAACGGCAAGTGGAAAAACATCCCTAAGTGTTGACCTTGCAAAGTATTTCAATACAGCAATCATTTCGGCAGACTCGAGACAGTTTTATAAAGAATTAGAAATAGGTACCGCAAAACCTTCTATAGAAGAACAAAATGGTATTCAGCATTACTTTATTGATTCTCATTCAGTATTGGATGAAGTTAGTTCGGCAAGATTTGAAAGAGAAGGTTTACAAATATTAAATGAGCTCTTTAAATCAAATGACGTCGCAATTCTTGTTGGGGGGTCTGGAATGTTCATTGATGCTTTATGCTATGGATTAGATAATATTCCAGCTGACCCAGCAATCAAAGCAGTCATTCAAAAAGAATATGATGAATTTGGAACCCACCCCCTACTTGATGAACTCAAACAAAAGGATCCGAATTATTACAATACAATTGATAGGGAAAACCCAATGCGTATAATAAGAGCCATTGAAGTTATTCGAATTACGGGAAAACCTTATTCAGAATTACGCAAAGCCAAACCAAAAAGTCGCCCTTTTCAAATTCATAAATACGTCATCAATCACGACAGAAAAATTTTATACGACAGGATAAATTTACGTGTTGATTTAATGATAAAAGCGGGGTTGATCGATGAGGCTCGATCTGTAATTCAACACAGGGGGCTCGCATCTTTGAATACCGTAGGTTATAAAGAAATCTTCGATTATATCGATGGAAATTGTACCCTTGAAGATGCTATTGAACGAATAAAACAAAATACACGTAGATATGCTAAGCGCCAATTAACCTGGTTTAGAAGACATAAAGATGCCGTTTGGATCGATTACGACAAGAACAGCAAAATGATTGAATCGATTTTACAGAACTTCAATTCTACTATGCAAGCATAGAGTTAATTGCGAATTTGGAATGATTATTGAATCTTCCATGGAAACAACCATTCATGAAAATAACACTCAACAACGTTATGCCTCATCCTTTAGCTTCAATAAAACATGGAGCAGATAGCATTTGGGGTAATCTCATAGAACTAAACGAAGGGAAACGCATCATGTTGAATGCGTCTAGCGGAAAAGGAAAATCAACATTCACAACAACCTCAATTGGTCTAAGAAGAGATTATGAGGGACAATTATTATATGACGGAAGAGATATTAAAGAATTGAACCCAAATGATTGGGCAGAAATTAGAATGACTAAAATCTCAGTTGTTTTTCAAGATTTACAACTCTTTCCAAAATTGACCGTTCAGGAAAATTTACTCCTAAAAAATAGCCTAACTGATACTTACACTGAAGTGGAGTTAAGACAGCTTTTGGAAAAATTGGAAATCGACGATAAATGGAATCAACAATGTGGTTTGCTTTCAATGGGACAGCAACAACGTGTCGCTATCATAAGAGCATTATCACAACCATATAGTTGGCTCATTATGGACGAACCTTTTTCTCACCTCGATGTAGATAATACAAACAGATGTTTGGATTTAATTCACAATAGAACAGTGGAACAAGGTGCCGGGTTTGTTTTAACTACACTCGGAGACGACCATGGATATAATTATGATCAAGAACTAAAACTTTAATCATGTTGAATAAATTGCTTTTCAAAAATCAAGATAAAAAGCAACTAATCATTGCAGTGATTGGAGCTTTTATGGGAATCACTTTTCTCATCACTTCTATTCATTACCTCATTAAGGTCAATGAATTTGGAGAGGGCGCTGACATCTTAGGCCCGAATACCATTATTGTACAAAAACGCGTATCCAATTCAAGCACTTTAAACTTGACACGAACAGATTTCTCTAAAAATGAAATTGAAAAAATAAAAGCGGAGTCTTTCATTCAAGATGTAAAACCGGTTATTGCGAATAATTTTGACGTTTCTTTCGAAACTGCCGACCCCTTAGTTCCTAGATTTAGATCCGATGTATTCATTCAAACTGTCGATCCTGAATTTATGGATGTTAAATCTGAAGCTTGGAAATGGAAAGAAGGAGACGAATTTGTGCCTATCATTATGCCACGCGATTTCTTAGTTATGTTAAATACATTTATGAGTGCCAGCGGAATCCCACAAGTATCTGATGACCTAGCTATGGATATAAAATTCAAATTTACGTTGAGTAATAACGATAATTCTAAAAAAGAATGGGTTGATGCGCGTATTGTTGGATTTACAAATGAAGTTGCTTCTCTATTAGTTCCTGAAAGCTTTATGACTTATGGAAACGATAAATTTTCTGATGGAACCGAACAAAAAATCACTCAAATCATGATTTCTGGTGAAGAAAGCGAATTTGGTTTAGTAGAAGAACTTTTGAAAAAACGTGGACTAGAATCAAAGAACTCTCAAATGGTTGTCGGTCGACTAAAAAGTATGGTTGGAACCTTATTCCTTGTT
>Ga0193955_1001161_pt1 | contig 12896 bp, 7 predicted proteins | sample BB_6_MG_FD_140343 | JGI IMG/M metagenome (GOLD analysis project Ga0193955, IMG submission 140343) | Microbial mat bacterial communities from the Broadkill River, Lewes, Delaware, United States - BB_6_MG | ecosystem: Environmental > Aquatic > Freshwater > River > Microbial mats | place: USA... | reverse complement strand
TGAACAGATTCCTTTAAATTTGGCCGGTAAATCAAGCAGAGGCCTGGCCCAGGGGGGGAGGTTCACCAATGAAACCCGGAAGGCAGGCATTTGCCAATCATATGCGTCCTCACAACCGGGGGTGACCCCCGGCCCATATATCCAGCTTAGTTTCAGTGACACCGGGGTGGGTATGGGCGAAAAAACCATCGAAAAAATATTTGAACCTTTTTTTTCGACCAAGGAAGAAAAGGGTACCGGTTTAGGTCTGGCAACGGTTTACGGAATCGTCAAGCAGCACAAAGGCAATATCTGGGTTTATAGCGAACCGGGCCAAGGTAGCACATTTAAAGTTTATCTGCCGGTTGCCCCAAAAAGCACTCCGGTAAAAAAAGAAAAAAAACAGAAAGTTTCTGACCTGAATGGTTCTGAAACTATTTTGCTGGCCGAAGATAATGATGAAGCTCGTAATATAGCAAAGGAAATATTGGAAAAAAAAGGGTATAATGTATTAACTGCTTCAAACGGAAGGCAGGCCATTGAAACTTGGGCATCTTATCAAGGGGCGATTCATCTTCTGCTTACCGACGTTGTGATGCCTAAGGCCAATGGCAAAGAAGTTTTTTTAATGATTAAAGAACTGGACCCTCAAATCAGAGTCCTTTATATGTCCGGGTATACTGACAATGTAATTTCCCGCCAAGGGGGACTTGATGAAGGCGTTCACTTTATCCAGAAGCCTTTTCGACACATGGATCTGTTGATCAAGGTTCGACAGGTGCTCACTGATTAGAATGATTGCCGGATCCTTTTAAAACGATGAGGAAAGAAATGCCGAAGGTTTTAATTATTGATGACAACCGTCAACTCTGCGAAATGCTCGTGGAATCGCTTTCAAAAGATGATGTAACCGTATCATTCCAATTAACCCTGAAGCAAGGGCTTGATCAATTGTTTTCTGATCAGATTGATGTAATTTTTCTGGATATAAACCTTCCGGATGGGAACGGCCTTGGGGCCATTGAGCGGATCAATTCTCATCCCAACCAGCCTGAAATAATTATAATAACAGGGTTCAAAGATCAGGACGGTGCCGAAACCGCCATAAAATCAGGGGTGTGGGATTATATCCCCAAAGGTGGATCTCCCAAAGAATTTCAGCTTTCTTTGGAACGTGCCTTGAAGTACCACAGACAAAAACAACAACGCAGTCTGGAAAACAAATTAAACCGTAATGAAATAATAGGGGAAAGCCCTGCTATAAAGAGTTCTCTTACAAAAATTTTTAAAGCGGCCCAGACTGATGTCCCGGTTTTGCTCAGTGGAGAAACCGGAACCGGCAAAGAACTTTTTGGAAAGGCCATTCATAAAAACAGCAGCCGACTTAGGGAAAATTTTATTATTGTTGATTGTGCGGCGCTGCCTGAAGAACTGGCAGAAAGTATCTTATTCGGGCATACTAAAGGGGCTTTTACCAGTGCGGATTCCGATAAAACAGGTCTGGTTCGCCTGGCCCACAAGGGGACATTGTTTCTGGATGAGGTGGGGGAACTTTCTCTTTCCCTGCAAAAAAAATTTTTAAGGGTATTGCAGGAAAAAAAATTCAGGCCCATTGGTAGTAAAGAGGAAATTGAAAGCGACTTCAGACTTGTTTCGGCCACACACCGGGACCTGCAAGAGATGGTGAACAATGGTGATTTCCGAGAAGATTTTTATTTTAGAATTAGTGTCATTAAAATAAACATCCCGGCGCTAAGAGATCGCAAGACCGACATTCCTCTTCTGGTACAAAATATCCTCAAACAACACTGTTCCCCAGAACAGGGAATCATTTATGATGCCTCAACTGCTTTTATGAAAGAGTTTTTGATGTATGACTGGCCCGGCAATGTACGGGAATTGATCAGTGCACTGGCCTATGCCTGTGCCGACTGTTACGGTGGCGGCCAGCTTGTTCCCATGCATTTGCCCGATCAGATCCGAACTACCAATATCGATAAAAAGATAACCATCGACGATGGGTCGGATTTTTCCAGCGACGTAAAAACAGACCCAATTCGTTTTGAGCAGATGCCTTTGAAGGCGTTTATAGAAGAAATGAAAGAAAAGTATCTCAACCAGTTGCTGCTGTACACCCAAGGTAATATTCAAGAAGCCTGCCGTCTGTCAGGACTTTCAAGGGGGCATTTATATTCCCTGTTAAAAAAATATAAAAAACCGGTGGCTTGATCTGTCTTAAAAGCCATACAAAAGTCATATAATTCTCACTCCTTCAAAACCTCCATTTTTCAAGAAAAATTCTTTTAGCGCCTGTTTTCCAACATCAGATGTTTCCGGATATGTCTGAAATTCATGACAATTCCCCCAAACACTCTATTTTATAACATATTGAAATGAATGTATAATATTAAAAATACATCTGTGGCACATTTATTGATATTATCCCTGGGGCTGGAATCAAATATGATGAAAATTATTATTTATTACCATATACAGGCCTCAGTGGACGGGGAAGACTTGGTCCATGTAATTGAAAAAAAATTACCACACCTGGCAACGGAAGTTTTCTGCGGTATTGAGGCGTTACAAGGCAGACTGAAAAGGCCGTCTTTATATCCAAAACAGGAAGTGTTTCTTCTTTTAGCCAAAACCTACAGCCAATTGTCTGATTTGCTCCGCATTGCAGGACAGATTGAAGGCAAACGAATTATCCTGATTGTCCCCCGTGACTTGACGCTGTTCTTAAGAACATCGTTAGTATTGTATCCACGGTTTATCGCCATGCTCAGGACAGATTATGGACAATTGTGTCGGGTCTTGGAAAAAATGACATCTGCCATACAAAAAATTAGTAAAAACAAATGAAATGTCTGATGGCTACATTATTTCAAATATATTTGCACGCTGTTTATCACGAATAAAGAATTACCGGTTTTTTTGAAATAAATTGAGAAATAACAACGCCCAATTCAGGTAACTTTGAGCACCTATTATATCTTACAGATAAACCATTTATGAATAAGTTATTACATCAATCAAATGTTCGCATTCTCAATATTCTCCGAATAAAAAAGCTGATTCCCAAAAAAGAGTACGAGGTTGCCCAACGTATCCTTGAAAATGAGTTGCATCAGGGCCGGCAGCCTTCACTTGACGCAGTTAAATCTATCATGGGTATCATTTCGTATGAAACACTGTGTCGGGAATTTTTTAAGTATAATCAAATCATCCTCAAACTTTCCCATCAATTTCTCACGAACACCGTTTCCCGGAAGCTGAATTCTTTTGGTGAGGACACAGATTCAACGGATAATCGGTTTTGCGACTTGGAAAAGATCTTCAAAGAACTTCAGGAAACTGCCACCGAGGATTATCTCCAGAAACGATTGAAAAGTATTGAACCGGCTTTACTGAAACGTAATATTATGGATTCATCCCAACTGGAATTTATTCATAAAAATGCAATCCATCTTGAAATTAAAGCCATGGATAAAAAATTTGGAGAGATTGCAGTCAAGAACCAGTTTACCACAAAGAAGACCATTGATAACGCCCTTTCAGAGCAGACCCGGTTATATTTAAAGACCAAGGAAAACCATATTATCGGGGATATCCTTGTTAACAGGAAAGAGATGACTCCTGAGATCCGGGACGAAATTCTGTTAATGCAGAATCGGATACTGAAAGAAGACTGGGAGTCTCTTTTGCGAGAAAGCGCAGCCAGCGTCATTCAGGAGCAAGAAAAAAATGCTTTGTTTGGTGCAATTATTCTTAAAGAAAAATTGATGGAAGAAAAGGACGTCAAGGCTGCGCTAAAACGCCAGAAACTGGAAAGAAAGGCCTTTGAGGATCACCAGAAAGCAAATATCGGCAGTAAGAAACAAGAATCTCCTCCGCCCCGGAAACCCAGGTGGCTTGGCGACATTCTTGTACAAGATTTTGGACTTTCTAAAAAAACGCGTGAAAAAGTGGTTGCTAAACAGCTGCAACAAAAAATTAAGATTATTAATTTCAAATTGGGCGGCAATATTAAAAATGCCCACCAAGAAATGATTAGAGCGTTAGATTCATATTTCCAAATCCATTATACTGAAAATAGACTTCAGGCCTTTATAAAGCTCAACAAAGAAATTCCGAGTTCAATGACCTCCATGAATATCATGTTGTGGCTTTATCAAAAAAAAATTACTAAAGGCATTATCAATTCTTCCATTCATCGACTCCTTGAAAACAAGGTGAACCCAGGAGATAAGGTGATAATTGCCAAAGGCGAAACGCCGGTTCATGACAAGCTGACTCCAAATTTGCATTTTAAAAAAGGAGATGCTTTAAGACCGTTCATTGTTCATCAAAAAGCGAGATTGGCATCCATCCGCAGGACTAACGGGCAGGCCGGAATAAACGTGAATCAGTGCTTTGTTGCACAATATGTAGAGGCCATCCCAATTCAGATCGGTCCCAATGTGATACGAAAAAATAATACGTTTTTCGCCGCATGTGACGGCGTGCCGGATCTTTCGAAAAAAGGAGTCCTTTCCATCTCTCCTGTGATAAATATTCCTGGAGATTTGGATGATACGGGCCCAAAAATAAATCATGATTGTGAGGTTTATGTTCATGGACAGATTCTTTCTGCTGAAATGATAAATTGCAAAAAACTGACTGCCAATGGGCTTAAAGGGGCGAGTGTATCATCGAATAAAATAACGGTGAAAGAGCTTATCGAAGATGCCAGCATCAACGCGTCAGGCGAGATTCATCTGGCATCAATCCGTAACAGCGAAGTAACAGGTTTAAAAACGGTATTGATACACAAAAAATCGACAGAAACCACATCCTTGCATTCTTCTCATGTATCCCAATCAATTATTGACAGTGATGATGTCAGTATTTTCACCGATGTCGATATAAGATCCTCGATAATTCGAGCAAGAAATAAAATCATTCTTCGAAAAGTGAAGGTGGAGAATGACTGCAAATTAATTGCCGGCGACTCTTTGGAGGTAATTAGCCAAAAAAAGAACATCGAGAAAATTGAAAAAAAAACCATTCGGATAAAGGAAAATATACAATCCTTAGAACAGCAACTTAAAGAGTTGTTCTCAAGTTTGGAGAAAAAAGATATATCGAATCTTGAGGCGGAAATTAAAAAGCTAAATAATCTAAGGCAAAAGACAAAAGCAGATCTGGATAGGGTTCGTGAATTGAAAAAGAGAATTAGAGCCCTCAAAAGAGAATCTGAAAAAGAGTACAATGAATCTGGAGAGATGTTCCTTAATATGTCTCAACGTATTTCAGCTGAAAAAAAACGAATTGAAGAACTTAGACAAGAGCAAATTCTGATCCAGGAAAAAATTGTAGATATGTACAAAAGAGAAAAAGATCACCCTGAAATTGATGCCCGAAAGGCAATCATAGCAAAAGGGACAGTGCTTCAGTTCCGGTTTACCTCTCTGGCATTAGAGTCGGATAGTACCGGATTCGTTTTCAGGGAGCAATATGATGCCCACTCCGGGCGTTATGAGATAAAACGACACCGATGGTAAGGTTCGGAGAGGGCTTATTCAAGCGCCTTTATCTTCGCTTCGGCCTCAAAATATACTGCCCTGTCTGGAAAATCAGACAATCGTCACAGATTTCTCACTAATCATAACCAATTCTTTGTATATACAATAATACAAGAGCGAATCTAAGTGGCCGTTCGAAATTCCGAGTCTCTTGAAATCCATGACGATTTGGAAGCCGCGCACGTTATTTAACATCCCTAAATTACGGTACACTTTTAAACTGCACACTGTGGTACGCTTATTGAATATCCATCTTTTATAAATATGAAAAAAGTCCAGGAACGCCTGGAGAAGCAAATCCACACAGTAATCAGGTAAAATGATATGGAACACTGGCAAAAAACAATTTATCGAACATTGGTATTTGATTAAAAACGACATGGAAACACGAATATGAATGAACAAGTCTTAACACAGTATCAAAATGAAATCCATGCATCGTTTCTGGATAATTTAACAGGGTTATTCAATCACGGTATTTTCCAGGTATTGCTGGAAGAAGAACTCAAGCGTTCCCAACGATATGGGGATTCGTTTACAATAGCCGTAATTGATATTGATTCCTTTTCTCTTTTTAATAAGCGCCACTCACACACCGCCGGTGACCAGGCCTTAATTGAGATTGCTCGCTTAATTCGCGATAATTTGCGGGATCCTGATATTGCATCCCGATTCTCCGATGACTCCTTTGCCGTTATTTTACCCAAATGTTCCATAAACGAAGCACGCAATGCCTTAGAACGAATCCGGGAGTCCATTGAACGCCATCAAAATGGTGTATTGACAGTCAGTGTCGGGATGTCGTTTTTTCCCGGACAAGCTGCCACGAGGGAAGTTCTGATACAGAAAGCAACTGAAGCGCTGGATCAGGCGAAGATGAAAGGGCGTAACAGAGTCTGCTGTTTGGAAGAGGAACAAAATCATACGATCCTAGAGAATAGCAACGTGCTGATTGTCGATGACGAACCTAAAAACGTAAAATTGATGGAGGCGATTCTCAAGTCTTTTGAGTACAAGGTGTTTAAAGCCTATAATGGGGAAGATGCGTTATCCATTATCAAAACGACAGATATCGACCTAATATTGCTGGATGTCATGATGCCCGTCATGAATGGGTTTGAAGTATGTCGAAGAATTAAACAAAGTAACAGAACCCGTTTGATCCCCATTATCATGCTCACCGCTCTGGATGATACACATTCCCGTATTACGGGGATTGACGCCGGAGCAGATGATTTTATCACAAAACCGCCCAATAAAATCGAGCTGACAGCCAGAATCAACTCTTTGCTCAGGGTCAATGAGATGAATAAAAAAATGACCCATGTGGAGAGTATTATTGTGACCATGGCCAATGCCATTGAGGCCAAAGATGCTTATACCCAGGGGCACATCGAGCGGGTTGCCGGGATTGCGGTTGAACTTGGCAAAAAGATGGGGCTTTCCAAAAAAGCACTGTATGAATTATGGTTAGGCGGAATTCTTCACGATGTCGGAAAAATCGGAATTTCAAAAGGGATCTTAAATAAACCCGGTGCGCTTGATGATGACGAATATGAAGAGATCAAAACCCATTCCGAGGCAGGTTATAAAATTTGTGTTCCCCTGAAAAGGATCCTGGGAGATGGTTTGAACGCCATCCGCCACCATCATGAAAAACTTGATGGCAGTGGATATCCAGACGGTCTTAAAGGAGATGAGATCTCCGTTGTCACAAGAATTTTAACCATTGCCGATATTTTTGATGCCTTGGATAGTGATCGACCCTACAGAAAAGGATTGCCAAGAAACAAAACCCTGAAAATTTTATTCGAGGAAGCGGATCAGGGGAAATTGGATAAAACGATTGTAGGGCACTTGGCCGGCTTTCTTGAAAGAAGTTAACTATCAAATATCATGCAATGATTGTGGGCAGGTGCAGAACCCCACAAAGGCAACCATTGAAAAAATAGTTTATTACTGAAGGACCTTCACATGAAAGAAAAGACGATTTTAGTCGTTGAAGATAATATTTATAATATGAAATTAGTCCGTAGTCTCATTAAATTGGGCGGGTATGAAATTCTTGAGGCGGCCAGCGCGGAAGAGGGGTTAAATATACTTGAAGACCACACGCCGGATTTGATTCTTATGGACATACAATTGCCTGGAATGGACGGACTTAGTGCCACTCGGCAGATTAAATCCACACAAAGATTAGCAGAAATTCCCGTGCTTGCACTGTCCGCCTATGCGATGAATGGCGATAGTCAACGGGCGCTTGAAGCCGGATGTACCGGATATATCAGCAAGCCCATCGACACAAGGCGTTTTTTTAATACGATTGAAGGCTACATGCCAGGGCCCCCGCCTGAAACCAAAAAGCAGGAAACGTTTGCAAGGCCCATAGACAATCAGGCCTCTATCGAAGATATTACTTTTTTTAAACACAAAATTCTCATTGTTGACGATGACCCGTTAAACGTAAAACTTTTAAAAGCCAAGCTGACCAGCAATATTTTTGTCACCATTGAAGCCTATAGCGGACAGGAATGCCTTGATATTGTCAATAGAGAGCTGCCGGATATTATTCTTTTAGATCTGATGATGCCGGGAATCGACGGTTTTGAAGTTACCAGAATTTTGAAATCAAGCGAGAAAACCAAATTAATCCCCATTATTCATATCACAGCGTTAGACAGCCATGAGGACAAGGCCAAGGCGCTTGAAGTTGGTGCTGATGAATTTTTAAACAAGCCGATTAATACAAAAGAGCTGATGATTCGTATCCGGTCTCTTTTACGTCTGCGAAATTACCAGCAGCAGCTTTATACCCGCAAACAATCAGAGATGCATTTTATCACGGATGAATTCAATGATCATGAAATCTGTAACAACATGCCAAGGTGTACCGTCCTTGTTGCAGACCCTAACCAAAAGGATGTTGAGTTCCTCAAGGATACGTTGCGGCCATATTGCAATGAACTTCTGGTTACCCATAGCGGGAAGGACGCCGTATCCCTGGCTGAAAGCCGAAGTATTGATATTGTCTTTCTGGAGATTCCCTTGTCGGATCTGAACGGCCACGAAGTTTGCAAACAATTAAAAAAAATGGATAAGACAAGAAATATCCAGGTGATCACTATCACCTCCCAGGCAGATTTAGAGACCAAAGTCAAAAGCCTCGAATACGGTACAGACGACTATTTAGTTAAACCGGTGAATCGACTGGAGCTTCAGGCGCGTATCAAATCGTCCATTAAAAAGAAAGCGTATCTGGATATCCTGGTTTCCAAATACGAAGCAGCATTCAATACATCAATTACAGATCATCTAACCGGATTATACAATAATGCTTTTTTTCAGCATTATATTAACCTTGAACTGCGTCGGTGCGTCGAGCAGAAGAACCACCTGGCATTAATGATGATAGATATTGATAATTTTAAGCAGATCAATGACAAATACGGACACCAGACAGGGGACGCTGTCCTGAAAACCATTGCCGATAGCATACGGGCTAATGTGCGCGAAATTGATGTATGTGCGCGGTATGGTGGAGAAGAATTTGTCGTTGTGCTCCCCTATGCGGATCAATGCAATGGAACAGGCATTGCCGAAAGAATCAGAAAAGCAATTGAAGGCAAACAATATGGTGATGGTGTGCCTGGCGGCATAGGCCCCATCACAGTTTCCATTGGCATTTCTGTATGTCCTTCGGACACTGAGAAGGTGAACGAACTGATTCACGTCGCCGACATGGCCATGTACGAAGCCAAACACAGAGGCAAAAATCAAATTGTTTGCGTTCAAAATGCCCGTACAGGCTCATGATTTTTTACAGGAGAAACGTTTTATGAAGCCGTTACTATTATTGTTTTCAGCACTTTTGGTAACTATTTCTATTTTTACCTGTTCAGCATTTGCTGCTGACAAAGCAATGTTCAGCACAAAGCCGACGCTGAATCATGGGGAAAAGTGGCGAATAGGGTATTATGAAGGTGGAGAATATTATGATTACAAAGGATGGTTTATCGCCACCATTAAGGGGTTGATGGAGAATGGGTGGATTGAAAAAGCGACCATTCCGGTGGACAAGGGCGAATATACCACCGGTGTATGGAACTGGCTGACCACCAAAATGAAAAGTGATTATATAAATTTCGTTAAGGATGCCCGTTACAGTGCCAGATGGGATGATACGCTGCGTGCGGTAATGACCAACGACATCATTAACCGCCTGAATACTAAGAAAGATATTGATCTGATGCTGGCCTTTGGCACCTGGGCCGGCAAGGACCTTGCCAATAATCGCCATTCAACGCCGACACTGGTTTTGTCCGCCAGTGATGCCATCGGTGCAGGCATCATCAAAAGTAATGAAGACTCAGGGTTTAACCATATCCATGCCCATGTAGATCCTTCTCTTTATAAACGGCAGATTCTTATTTTCCATGATGTGATCAAATTCAAAAAGCTGGGGGTGGCCTTTGAAAATACGGTAAACGGAAAAAGCTATGCAGCCATTGAAACCATCAATAAAATTTCAAATCAGAAAGGATTTGACGTTGTTCCCTGCTATACACAAAGTGATATTGCAAATCAAAAAGAGGCCGGGGAAAGTGTACTCAAATGCATGCAAAAGCTAAGCACCCAAGTGGATGCCATTTATGTAACCCAGCAAGGTGGTGTTAACTCGGAAACCATTTCCCAAATAGTGGAAATTGCCAATGCCAATCGTATTCCTACATTTTCCCAGGCCGGTTCTCAGGAAGTTAAGCAAGGTCTGTTTATGAGTATTTCAAATTCAGGATTTAAGTATGTGGGGCAATTTCATGCCGGCCTGATTGCTAAAATTTTTAACGGGGCCAAGCCCCGGCAACTGGAGCAAATTTTTGAAGGCCCGCCTAAAGTCGCCATTAATTTAAAAACAGCTCAATTGATTGGTTTTGATCCCCCAATGGTTTTGCTTGGGGCTGCCGATGAACTCTACAGGGAATATAAATGAAAGTTGTCAGAATAATTGCGCTTGTAATAGGTATTGTTTCATTTACCAGTATGTCCCATTCGAATAATTTAAAGACATTTTCAACCGAGCCAAAAATCAATCATGGGAAAAAATGGAAGGTCGGTTATTATCAGGGCGGGGATTATATAAATTATCAGAGTTATCTCAGTTCGACGATTCTCGGTTTGATGGAGTTGGGATGGATTGAGAAAACAAAAATCCCCCAAATTAAGGGAAATACAAGGCTATTCTGGGAATGGCTTTCAACAAAAGCAAAAAGTGATTATATCCAGTTCTTAGGGGACGCATATTACACGTGTAGCTGGGAAAAAAATTCAAGAGCTAAAATTACCCGCAAACTGCTCACCCGGCTTTCGAACAAAAATAATGATATAGATTTAATGATAGCCATGGGAACATGGGCAGGCAAGGATTTATCAAACAACCAGCATCACGTAAATACCATTGTCATATCCGCCAGTGATCCGTTGGAATCGGGCATTATTAAAAGCAACGAAGACTCAGGATTTGACCATATCCATGCCAGAACTGATCCATCCCGGTATGAACGTCAGATTATGATTTTTAACGATATGGTCAAATTTAAAACCCTTGGGGTGGCCTATGAGAACTCCATTGCCGGAAAAAGCTATGCGGCGGTTGATGCCATGGAAAAGGTGGCGGCACAAAAAGGATTCAGCATTGTCAAATGCTTTACCAAAAGTGACATTGCAGACCAGGAAATGATAAATAAAAGTGTCATTAAATGCTTTTCAGAACTTATTCCAGCGGTAGACGCCATCTATGTTACGGTGCAGGGGGGCGTGAATTCAACCACAATCCCCACCCTGGTGGAAATGACCCAAAAAAAACGAATCCCCACTTTTTCTCAATTTGGATCAACCGAAGTGCAACAGGGCTTTTTGATGAGCATGTCCAGAAAAAATGGTTTCAAATCTGCAGGCGTATATTTTGCTTCCCTGGTGGCCCAAATTTTTAATGGTGCCAAGCCTAGAGAATTAAATCAGGTTTTTGAAGAAGAACAGAATCTGGCCGTAAACTTTAAAACAGCTGAACTTATCGGATTTTATCTACATACAGATATTATTGCGGCCGCCGATGAAATCTATCGGGATATTAAAGCCCCCGAGTGAGGCTCATGATCAAAAAAAGGCAAGCAGACACAAAAGCCTGCTTGCCTTTTTTAGATCCTAAATATTCAGATACACAGACAGATTATACAAGCGGGATTTTTTCCCCCAGCAGTTTACGACAACACACGGATATCTCCTGGTCCCAGCCATCGGTTCTTTTAGAGAATGGGACAATGTCAGGGATCGTTTCACACAAGGATGCCAAATGGGCTTCTTTGATTGTCAATTGCTTGAGTCGAGCCAAATCATCCTGCTTGAGGCCTCCTGCAGCAATGATTTCCACAGGTCCTGCAGGGATCAAGCCGTCATCTCCAACTTTTGTCATTACCGCCTGCATACCGGACAGGTAATTGCCGGTGTGCAAACTTTGAACCTGTTCACAGATCGTTTTCATTCCGGCTTTCTTTGACAACGCGCTAATCACGGCGTTTTGCATACCTGGCAGGTATTCACTTTGATAATACCCCCCAATACATCCCATGCCCCGGGCCAGGGAAAGGCTGGTATAGCAGGTAAAAAGAGAGGGCATCAAATGGCCTTGCGCCAGCGCGTCTGTGACCGTTTCCGGATCAAAGGCAATCGTATAAACCTGACCGTAATCATCTTTGCCCTTTAGTTCCATCGTCCCTGACCGTCTTCCGGCGAGCATCATTGGCACCAATTTATTCTTTGCCCCAACACCCCAGAAAAAATGAGTACCGCAATTGCCCAACGCCTTTTTAACCTCTCTGTCTGAACAATCCTCGACCAACCTGCGCCCAAGTTTATCTTTTTGCCAGCACGCAGGGGCACCGTCCAGTTTAGAGATCACATTTTCGGCAATATCCGGATCAAACATCACCCTGTAGATCAGGGCCGTCGGGTCTTGCAGATCTTTTACCAGTAAACGGGACACAATCGCTTCAAGATCCATGTAAACCAGGTCCAAAGCCTTGTCCTTATTCGGATCAGCAAACATACGGTTCCACAATCGGTGATTTAAAACGACCGCCTGTTCTGAGTAACCTTTCCAACCCTGGGCCACGGTTTGTGCATACTCTTTATCAAAAATATCCTTCAGCACCGCCCCATACGCCGGCAAAAGTTCCCCTTGGGATACCAGTTTTCCCGTGCGTTGAACGGCCCTTTTTACCATATCTTTATCAATGGGCCCGGCCAGGCTCACAAAACTGGTTTTAAACTTGTCAGAGAATACGGGGATTTTTCTGG
>Ga0193955_1001158_pt1 | contig 12910 bp, 13 predicted proteins | sample BB_6_MG_FD_140343 | JGI IMG/M metagenome (GOLD analysis project Ga0193955, IMG submission 140343) | Microbial mat bacterial communities from the Broadkill River, Lewes, Delaware, United States - BB_6_MG | ecosystem: Environmental > Aquatic > Freshwater > River > Microbial mats | place: USA... | reverse complement strand
CTACAAGAATTTCAGTTTCTGGACGAGGTATAAGTACTCCATCACTTACATGAAATACTTCACCATAAAAACTAGCTCTTGAAGTGATATATTCTAAAGGGTAATTAGTAGCTCTTTTTTGTACTAACTTCTCAAGATTTTTTTCTACCTCTAAATCACACTCTTTATCATAATTTAGATGTAACCAAATCGTGTTTTGTTGTACAAGATGAAGAATTAATATCTCCACCTCTTTTTGAGGAATATGTGTTACCTCTTTTAAGTATCGTGAATACTCTTTAACTATTTGTTTATACGTTTTCGAGATTTTCTTTCAATGCTTCATCTTCTTTTGTTTCACTCATCCCTGCACCTTGATATCCTAACTCTTTTAATCTCTCTACTAAAGGTGGATGTGAATAATGAAAAAATATGTAAAGTGGATGAGATAAAGGAAATGATTTATTTTCATTTGCAAGTTTTAAAAGAGCATTAACGAGATCTTCTTTTGTTGAAAGATTACTTCCAAACTCATCTGCTGCATATTCGTTGTGTCTACTCATCGCGCTAATTAAAGGCATCAAGAAAAATGACAATATAGGACTAAACATCATAAAAACAATAATAACTGCATACGGCTGATTATTTAAACTGAGTTGTAAAAAAAACTCTTCAGGAATATTTCCAAATATTGCAAAAAACACAAACATCACAAATCCCATAATCCCGATATTTTTTAAAATATCACCATTTTTAAAGTGCCCTAGTTCATGTCCTAGTACTGCTAAAAGTTCATTGTGAGTTAGTTTTTCTACTAATGTATCAAACAATACTACTCGTTTTGTACTTCCCAGTCCTCCAAAATAAGCATTGAGTCTGTTATCTCGTTTACTAGCATCTACACTAAAAACTCCACTACTTTTAAAACCAACCTCTTCTAAAAGTTTATTAATTTTTACAGCCAACTCTTCATCTGCTAAAGGGCTAAATTTATCAAACATTTTATCTCTAATTAAAGGATATAAAGCATTAATTAAAATAATAACTGCAAAGATAAAAATAAACCCATAAACCCACCATGATGGAAAAGTCTCAATAATATATGTAAGACCTGCGATAACTGCACTACCAAAAACTAAAAATAATATACCACTTTTTAGAGTATCTTTTATAAAAAGTGCTGGTGTCATGTTTGAAAATTCATATTTTTTATCAAGTTTAAATGTTTTGTAAAGATCAAAAGGTAATGCTAAAATCCAGTTTATAATTATAAATAAATCAACAAACACTACAGCTTTTTGCCATCCTATTAAACCAAATGTAAGGTCATCTAAAGCGATTAATCCAAAACTAATCCACATAAAAAATAATATAAATTCATAAAATATACTTACTAATGATAGTTTTTGTGACTCAACACCATAATCACCTGCTACTTTAAATTTTGACGGTGTTAAGATAACAGCACTTTGTAATCTTGCTTTTTTTACATAATCAATTTGCATAAAAACTGTATATGCATTTATTAAAAAATAGATACAGTAACAAATTATTGCGATTTCCAACATATTATTTATTTCCTTTTGTTTCTACAAATAATGAGAAACTTTATAATTTTATTGGATTATATCGAATTTTTTATACGAGTTTCTTTGAGTGAAAAACTAATGACACTCAAGAAGAGTTCTATCAGGTGTTACGAGATAATTATATCCATTGTAAATAGTATATGACCCATAGAGTATCACTGAAATTGCAGCGAGTTTCATCATAATATTTCTTAATCCAGACTGTTTAAAAAGTCCTACAAAAAAACCAAGTGAAAACAATGCAGGCACAGTGCTTATACCAAATATAGCCATAACCATCGCACCATATAAAGGATCAGCTGTACTTGCAGCTGTAATAGCAAAAAAGTAAACAAAACCACATGGTAAAAGTCCATTTAACATCCCAAGTAAAAAGAAACTTGTAAACGTTTGACTACTTATGAGTGCTCTAAAATTTTTTTGATACCAAGTAGATTTTGAAAATGAGTGTTCAATTACAGCTAAAAACTTCACTTTACCTAATAAAGAAAGTCCAGTTAAAAGCATTGCTGTACCTGCAACTAACCATAAAACACCATTTGCAGTATTAGAAAAAGTTGCAACTCCACCAATATAACCAAAAATAGCTCCAAGTATAGAGTAGGTTAAAATTCTTCCTAGTGAGTATAAAAGATGGGAAAAAGATTGTTCTGTTTTACTCCAACCTTGTTCTACTTTAGTACTAGAGTAAGCGATAACTATTCCACCACACATCCCGACACAGTGTCCAAATGAACCTAAAAAAGCGATAGTTGCTATAGATAAAAAATCAATCGCTTCCATTATTTAGAATCTTTTAAAATATTTTTTTGCATTGTAGGATTTCTTAAATGCTCACCTCTTAACATATGTAAGAACATCTCATTATAAGTGATAAGTTTATCTGCTTTATTTTCATAGGCACCAAAACCATAAAGCATTGGTGTTTTTTCATCTCTACTATAAAAAGCAGTTCGTCCATTTATCCATTTTTTAGTATCTAAACTATATACCCAAATAACAGCTTCATCTTTAAACTCTTTTGTACTAATCCAGTTTACCATACCTCCATGATCATGAAAAAACCAAGTTTTTCCACTAGGAGAGATCACTTGAGAAGCATAATCTATATCATTTATAACCATACCACAGTCACTATCTTGAAACTTACCAAGAACTATCTTAAGTGGTTTTTTCGATAAATTATCTGTTTGCACTACTGTCATATTTTGTGTTTTTGACATAGAAATAAATAAAAACACTATTACTATTATAATTACTATTATTGTTAAGATGGGGAATATTTTATTTTTTATCATTGTTAATTATATACTTTATCTGTTAAACCATTGTTAAATGATTGTTAAATTGTTTAATATTCAAAATTTTTATTTGCTAAATTTTCTATAAAAACAGTAGCATAAGAACTTTTAGGTAAAGTAAACTCTAAAAGCATTGAGTTATTCTCTTTTTCATACTTGTTTTTTATGTTTTCTGGTTTTATCCAAGCATCGCGTCTATAGCCTTTATCATGGATAAAAAGATCATCATACTGCTCTTCTAACTCTCTAGCTTCATTTTTAGCTCTTAAAATATCTCTACCTGGAAGAAGACCTGTAATTATAGTTCTATCATGTAAATTAAAAATATCACCTTCTAAACTAAGGAGTTTATTACTATTTTGTTCTTTTGATAACTCGACTCGTTTTGCTAACCACGCATTAAAAAAATAGCTTTGATATGCTAACTTCATAAATTTTTCCAATTTTTTATCTTTTAAAATCTCTTCACCAAAACAGATACGTTTTGATTTTTCAAAATTGCTCTCTTTTCCAAATCGTTGAAACCCAAAATAGTTAGGTAGTCCATGTTTTTGTATTTGAGATATTGTTTGATAAATTATAGGTAAACTAGTTGGATCTATATCTTTAAGTCTTATTTTAAACTTATTTCCTAGTAAATTTCCTATTTTTAATTTTTGGTCATGCTTAAAAGTTTCTAACACTTTTATATTTTTACTATTTAATTGTCTATACTCTTTACTTTTATTTATAGGGATACTTATATATTGTATAGTTGTTGCATTTTTATCTTTTAAACCAGCATAGCCTATGAGATGTTCTTCTATACCTAATACTTCTGATATGATAGAAAGTAACTCCCAAGTTGAAAGTGATTGTTTTTTGATTTTTAGTATTAAAAAGTTGCCTTTACCTTTAAAGGTACCATTAGCAATCTCTTCTACGAAAAAATCATCTTTTGTTTGTTTAAATGTAAAACTGAGAGGTTCATGTGTTTGTAAATATATTCTTTGTGTTTGCATAAATGAAGTATACAGTTAAATTGCTTTAACTGTATAGATTAGAATCGTTGTAAATTATTTAGTAGGAATAGGATAGTTTTCAACTACAAAATCAATATCCTTATCACCTCTTCCACTGAGGTTTATCAAGATTGATTGTTCAGGGTTCTCTTTGGCATATTTCATTGCAAAAGCAACTGCATGTGCTGATTCTAAAGCGGGGATTATCCCCTCATACTGAGATAGTTTATAGAATGCATCCACTGCTTCTTCATCGTTACAATGCCCTATTTTAGTTCTACCAATACTACTTAAATATGCATGTTCTGGACCAATTGAAGGATAGTCGATTCCACTTGCAATTGAGTGAACTGGTGCAGGCTCTCCCTTATCATCTGTTAACATAATAGAATTAAATCCATGCATAATACCCTCTTTCCCATATGTTAAAGAAGCACTATGATCACCAATTTCACCACTTTTTCCCATAGGTTCAACACCATATAAATCTACTGCATCGTCAAAAAATCCACTAAAAATACCCATCGCATTAGATCCACCACCAACACAAGCTGCAACTACATCAGGTAAGTTTCCTGTCATTTCATGAAATTGTTCTTTTGCCTCAATACCAACTATCGATTGAAAATCTCTTACCATCATAGGAAAAGGATGTGGACCAACAACTGACCCTATAGCAAACATTTGAGTTTCTGTATCTTTTATATATGCTTCAAAAGCACTATCTACAGCTTCTTTTAAAGTTTTTAATCCATGCGTAGCAGGAACAACTTTTGCTCCTAAAATTTGCATTCTCACTACATTTGGATACTCTTTTTTAATATCAACTTCACCCATATGTATCTCACACTCTAATCCAAAATAAGCAGCCGCAGTTGCAAGTGCTACACCGTGTTGTCCAGCACCTGTCTCGGCAATGAGTTTCTTTTTTCCTAAATATTTCGCAAGCAGTCCCTCTGCCATACAATGATTTAATTTATGAGCACCTGTATGGTTTAAATCTTCTCTTTTTAGATATATTTGTCCACCACCACAAAAATCACTTAAGTTTTTTGCATGATATACAGGAGTAGGTCTTCCTTGGTAGTGTTTTCTAATATCTCTTAACTCTTTAATATAGTGATGAGATTTTGACAACTTCATATAAGCATCTTTAATCTCCTGAAATGGCTTTTCTAATTCAGGCGGTATAAATGCACCACCAAATTTTCCAAAATATCCATTTTTATCAGGCATGGTATCCAAATATGGTCTTTTATTCATTATCGTAATATCCTTTTATAAAGAAATTTTGGAAAGTATTGTATCTAAAATTTAATTATTTATTATATTTTAAAAGAGTTGTTCTGGTTTTCCTAAATAAAAACCTTGAGAATAATCAACATCCATATTTTTTAATGTTTCTAATACCTCTTCTTTATGTACATACTCTCCTATTGTTTCAATATTTAATCTTTTTGCAAAATCGACTATCAACTCTGTCACAATTTTAGCATTTTTATCATGGTCAATATTTTTAATAATAGAACCATCTATTTTAATAAAATCTACATTTAGTCTCATTAAATAATCAAAATTTGAATACCCCGTACCAAAATCATCTATAGCTATCTTACACCCGAAAGATTTCATTATTTCTATAAAATTACTTACTTGTGAATAGTTTTCTATCCCTTCATCTTCAACTATTTCTAAAATGAGCCTTTTGCCTATCCCTTGATTATTATTTATTTTTTCTATTAAAAAATCTATGACATGAAGATTTAAAATATCGTCCAATGTTAGATTTATAGAAAAATCAACATCTTTATCTTTAAAATACTCTATTGATTTTTCAACAACAATTTTAGTAATTGAAGTATATAATCGTGATCTTTTTGCAATGGTTAGAAACTGAAATGGAGATATTATTGTTCCATCTTCATCAATCATCCGCACTAAACATTCATATTTATTAATAGTATTTGTTTTATTAGATACTATAGGCTGAGCAAATACAACAATACGATCTTCTTCTATAGCTTTCTTAATTTTTTTTGTCCATTTAATATTATCTATTAATTGATCTTTGATATTTAAATTGTCTTCAAAAAACACTAAATTTTTATTGGTTACTTTAGCATAATTTGTTGCCATCTCTGCATTAATAAAATAATTTTTTTGCATCGACACACCAGAGATAAGTCTAATATTAAATTTAAACTTTCCTATCTCAAAATCCATATCTCGGATCATAAGCAGTAAAGATGAAATCATCTTCTTAAACTCATCTTTAACAGTTTTTTTACTTGCTAAAACTGCAAACTCGTCCCCTGGTAATTTATATAATATTGCATCATATTCTTTTAAATAGGAACTAAAAGTTGAAGATAATTCAATTAAAAGACGATCCCCAATGTCAAAACCGTAATATTCATTTATCTCTCTAAATTTTTCAATGTTTAAAATTGCTAACTTCAAGTCATCTTGCTCTTCTAAATCTTCCATCAGCTTTTGTCTATTTGGTAGTTTTGTCATACTATCAGTAGTCTGAAATTTTATCTTTTTCTCTTGAAGAATCAAATCTGTTACATCGTGTCTAATAGCAATATATTCTTGAATATTACCATCATAACTTAATATAGGAAATATAACAGTTTGTACATAATATGTTTTATGTGTTTTACTTCTGTTTTTAATAATCCCTTTCCATATCTTTTTTTCAGATATATCTTTCCATAGTTGTTCAAATAATGATTTTGGATTTTGGGGGTGTCTTACAATATTATGTGATTTTCCTATCACTTCCTCTTTTGTATAACCAGAGATTCTGCAAAACTCTTTATTTACATAAGTTATAACCCCTTTTGTATCAGTTTTTGTAACAATAGCACTTTCATCTACTGCTTTTTTGTACTCATCAAGAAGTGCTAAGTTTATCAGTAACTCTTTATCTTTTTTATTGAGTTCTTCTTTTAACTTATCATTATCTTTTTTATGAGATGTGATATCTGTGATAAAACCTTCTAAGTATTTCACTTCACCATTATCATCAAATATGGCAACACCTTGCTCCCATACCCATTTTATTTCACCATTTTTTGTCATTATTCTATATTCAAAATTGAAGGTTTTTTTCTCTTTTATCGCATTTGTGACAACTTTAAAAATCCAATCCTCATCATCTTTATGAATAAGAGATGCATAACTAGCAATTTTATTATTTATGAGCTCTTCTTGTTTATAACCTGTTAGCATATCACAGCCATCACTAACAAACAGCATAGTCCAATTACTATCAAATTTACAACGGTATAACATACCTGGTAGTTTATTAATTAAGTTTTCTACTGGTACATTTTGCAAATTACTATCCATATCCTACCCACTAAATTTATTTGATACTTAAGTATAACATAAAAAAATAAATTTAAATTTTACTATTCATCTTTTTTAAAATTTCAAATGTTTTACTTACATCATAGGTAGCACTATGATAAGCGTTAGGATCAAAATCTATACCGTAATATATACAGGTTTCATCTAGTTTGGGATTTTTTATACGTCCGTTTTTATTTAAAGCTTTAACGATAGTTTTATTTTCTTTCATAGTACAAAAGTGATTTTGAAATACTACAAGTTTTTCTATATGTCGTAACTCAAAACTTATATTATGAGCTACCAATGTTGTACACCCTTTACAAAAATTTGCAAAATCTTCATCTTCTTGAAAATATGAAGCATATTTAATTTCTGTTTTATTTCTATGATTTAAAATAAGCTCTGGACTTAACTTATGTACCTCATAAGAATAAGGATTTACTGGATATCTTGAAAGATAGTAGCGATGAAATTTATCTTTTACTATATATTCACCATTTATGATTTCTATTTTTACAGCAGCTGCTTCTATTACATCATATTGATTAGTTGAATTTGTTTCGAAATCCAGTATTATTATATCTATCATGATTTTTTTAATTCACTTTTTTTTGCATTCATGGGTCTCTCTTTCAAAAGTTGTGAAAATTTTAGCTGCTGTGATTTTGTTATTACTTCACTTTTTAATAACTCTCCTAAAATAGAACCTGTTGTTCTTTCTAGTTTTGATGCTATTTGTATTATAGGGATATCTTTATTAAACATACTTTTTGCTTTTATTTTATCTTCTAGACTCCATTTAAGACCACTATTTTTCGCTTTCCCATCTTCTTGATTTCTTTGTTGTCGTAAAATTTGTTTATCTTCAACATCCATTTTAGATACTTTTGTTTTATTTCCTGACTTAATATTTTCTAAGTCTTCTTTAGCCTCTTTTATTCTGCTATTTGTTAATTTTTCTATATTTTTAGACATCAGATAATGAAAGTTTTCACTATCTTTTATTAAAACTTTTTTTGCTCGTGTGATAGCCACATAAAAAAGATTAAACTCATCGATTATCTCTTGATTTGGAAGATAATTTTGTTCCTCTTGAAACTCTTTTAAATCGTCACATCCAAAATCTACGATTAAATCAGCAAAATCTGTAAAATCGTCAGATATCGTTACTTTATCCCACTCTAAACCTTTTGCTGTGTGTGCTGTTGTTAAAAATAATATCTCCCCTATTCTTTTATCGAAGCCATTTGCATTTTTATTTTTCCACGCATTATAAAATTTTTCTGAGATATCTTTAAAATCAAAAAGTTTTTCTTTATACTCTTTTGCCATTTTCAATGCTGATTTAAGTTCATAGTCATCCACTTCAATTGCATAATCTAGTATCTCATCTTCATTAGAAAACTCTTTTAAAAACCTATTTCTTTTTACTTCATCTTTTTTATTTACTAATATATAATGAACTTCAATAGTAAGGTTAAATATCTCATTTGGATCTCGTACAGTTACAAATGGTTTACGGTTTTCTATACGATTTGATATAATAGATATAAGTTGTGCATTTGTTCTTGAGATATATCCATTTGTAATGATATCATCATCTTTTATATTGTTTTTTTCTAAGGTATCTATTTGAATTTCTTCATTTTTAAAGTTTTTCAGTAAAATATTTGCATAACTTGCAATTTGTTTGTTAAACCTAAAACTACAAGATAAATAGAGTTTTTTATCAGATTTTATTTTACTTAGAGCATTTTTACTCCCACGAAAAGAGTATATCTGTTGGTGTTCGTCGCCTACATATATTTTTACTTTTGAGCTTAATGCCTCAAAAATACCAAGTGTTACTTCATTTGTATCTTGTGCTTCATCTAACATAATGATGTCATAATTAAACTGTTGTATCTGTCCACTAGAGATAAGAAGATAATAATATTTTAAATAAAATGCATGTGTTGGTTTCATTTTTGAAATAAGCATTCTATCAAACATATGTTTTGCTGTTTTATGCTCAATATCTTTTTGTTCTATCTCATTTTGAACATTATTACAGAAATTATCAAAAATCTTTATTGCTACTACTGCTTGATTGTAGGTGATATTAAACTCTTTTGATATATCAATAGCGCGATAATTAACTAACTTTGTTAAATCAATATTTGTATTTTTTTTAATCGCTCCAAATGCTAAACCATGAGTTGTTTTAACTTCTGTGTTAGGAGGGAAAATTGAACTTGCTTCATTTTTAATAGCACTATTAAAAGCAAGATACAATATCTTTTTTTCTTTATATGTTTGAGCAATAAGTTTTAATGTTGTAGTTTTGCCAGTACCTGCAAATGCATTTATTTTTACACTTCTATATTTTTGGACTGATTCAAGTATCTCTTTTTGTTGTTCTGTAATATTCATGTGTTATTTTAACTAAATTTATGTATTTATCTCAAAAAGATTACAATATGTTATATTATTTTCTTAGAAAAAAGATAATATTGATTTAAGTCAATCTTTTTTATCAAAATAAATACTACAATAATTTTATATAAAAACAAGGATAACTAAGATGACAATAAACCAATTTATGACTACAGACCATAGAGCATGTGATGAGCAGTTTGCAAATTTAGAAAATATTATAGACCAAAGTAATTTTGAAGCTGGTCAAGAGATGTTTAGTGAATTTTATACACATATGATGAAACATTTTGATATGGAAGAAAAAATTATGTTTCCTCAATACAAAAATTGTGAAGGGGGACATTGTGATCCTACTCCTGTTATGATTATGGAACATGATCAAATGAGAGCAATCTTTGTCCAAATGGAAAATGCCATCAAAGAGAAAAATAAAGAGAAATTTTTAGGACAAAGTGAAGCACTTCTTTTTACAATGCAACAACACAATATGAAAGAGGAGCAGATGATGTATAACTTTGCAGATGAAGCTTTAAATTCTGACGAAATTATTTCTCAAATGCAAGCATTATAGTATATAATATGATAAGTGAAGAGATAATTTTAGATACAAGAGAACTAGAAGCTCCTGAACCTATGGGATTAGTTCTTCATAATCTAAAACTTTTAGATGAAAACAAATATATACTTATGATACACAGATTAGAACCCCTAATGTTATATACCCATTTAGAACAAAATAGTTTACAATATAAGGTTATATTTAAAGATGATGATGTTTATATTTATATCTGGCATCATCTATTTCACGAAAAAACAAAATTAGAGGAACTATCATAAATGTTTGCAGGACTTAGTTTAGATCAAGCACCACCTTACAAAGCACCTATCAAGTTTTTTCTTACAGCACCTATCTTTGCTATTATTGGTGGAATATTTGCTCTTTTTTCAAATGAGTTGATTCCTCATGATCCTTACCTTATAGTTACAACTCATCTTATCACTTTAGGTTTTATTGTGATGATTATATTAGGTGCTTTACAACAGATGTTGCCAGTTATTGCAGGGGCAGTAATACCTAAAGCAAATGCCACTTCAAACATCACCTATTATTCACTTGTAACAGGATTGATATTTTTTGTTTTATCTTTTATCTATTATCAAAAAATATTCTTTTTTATCTCTGCTTCTTGTTTACTTTTTGGGTTATTATATTTTAGTGTAATTGCCTTGTATCAGCTATTTAAAGTGAAAAACAAATCTTACATTGTTATTGGGATTATTATCGCTTTACTATTTTTTATCTCCTCTTTTTTAATTGGTATTCATTTACTCATTGCAAATGCTACATCAAATCTCACAGTATTGCATTATAATTTTGCATTTTTACACTATAACTATATCTTTTTTGGTTTTATTTTTATTTTGATTGTATCTATTACATTACAAGTTGTACCAATGTTTTGGGTAGCTAGTAGCTATAAAATAAATCATCAAGTTATCATGATATTTATCCCTACTTTGTTACTAATACTTTATCCATTTAATCTATTTTTAGAAACTAATCTTGATTTTATCTATAAAATAATCATGTCAAGTATTGTGATATTTTTTATATTTATAACTATATATAAATTACAAAATAGAAAAAGAAAACTAAAAGATATAACAGTGTATTTTTACACTACATCTATGGTTTTTTTATTCATAGGGATACTCTATTGGATATCAATGAGTTTTTTAGAGTTACCTATTACTGTTTTCGTGTTAGTGTTAGGTTTAGGATTTATTAGCTCACTTATAAATGGGATGTTATATAAAATAGTGCCATTTTTAACATGGTTTCATCTGAATGCTCAAGGAGTTTTTACAATACCAACTATGCGAGACATGATATCTATACAAAATATGCAACGACAATACTTTGTACATCTAAGTAGTATTGTTCTTTTTATTATAGGATTTTTATTTCATCTACCTATATTTATTAAATGTGCAACAGTTTTATTTATCATCTCAAATTTAATGCTATTTATCAATCTATATAAAACAATACAAATCTATAAACAAAATGAAAAAAAGGAATCATAATGAATAATTTACCACAAAATGCAAAACTAGTAGAGATAGATGGAGCAACCGTTCCATTTTTTACATACTCAAGTAATGAACAATCATTTTTGCAATTTGATAGTAGTCAATCAGGACATCCAGAGCCTATGATAAACGCTATGGTTGGTTTGGAAGCTTTAGCTAGCTTTGATTCAGATACAAAACTGATCATGATAAACAGCAAACCACCATTAGGTCTTTTTCCAAAAATAGAGAAAGATTTTGATTATGAAATTTTTCAACTTGAAGATGAAAATGCCAAAATTATCTTTACTCAAAAAAACAAAAACACCCCATCTACAGATTTCTTAAGCACCAATTGTGGTGGTGGAAACTGTGCAAATAAATAAGGACAAAATATGAAATACCCAGACTTTTTTAATACAATAGAAACAATAATACTAAAAGACCCACTTTCTGAGTTTTTAGGAGTATTTGAAAATGGTTTAGTTGAATTTAACTATTTAGATATTGTAAAAAGTGCAGGACATAGTTGTCCTACGGTTGCTGGGGCTTATCTATTAGCCTTAGAAGGATTAACAGCTTTATATACAAATGAAATACCTACAAGAGGTGAAATTTTTGTTTCATTTCAAGAGGATTCTCGTGATGGTGTTGCAGGAGTAATCGCAGCAGTTTTATCTCAAATTACTGGCGCAACTGAATTGTTAGGTTTTAAAGGGATAAATGGAAACTTTTCAAGAATTAATTTGATGAAATTTAATGACGCTTTAAATTCTAGTATCAAACTACAAAGACTTGATACAGGTAAAACTATAGAACTGATTTATAATCCAAGTTCAATAGAGCAAAATCCACAAATACCACAACTTATGCAAAAAATGGCAAAAAAAGAGATAACACAAGAAGAAAAAATACTTTTTGGAAAACTATGGCAAGAAAGAGTTGAGTCCATCTTTGCAAATAAAGATAAAGTGATTACTATTCTCTAATGACAAAAGAGAAACTTTTAAGTGAAATAGAAACTCTGAAAAAGTTTTTTACTCTATATTGTAAAGATAAACACACAAATCAATGCAAAACTAAAAAAAATATTCTTTATAAAAATGAAAAAATCTCTTTTGAGTTCTCTTTATGTGAAGAGTGTCATGATCTTATAAATTATTCAATTGAACGGCTTCAGTTATGTCGG
>Ga0193955_1001154_pt1 | contig 12944 bp, 11 predicted proteins | sample BB_6_MG_FD_140343 | JGI IMG/M metagenome (GOLD analysis project Ga0193955, IMG submission 140343) | Microbial mat bacterial communities from the Broadkill River, Lewes, Delaware, United States - BB_6_MG | ecosystem: Environmental > Aquatic > Freshwater > River > Microbial mats | place: USA... | reverse complement strand
CCGGGATCAAACCCTGACCCGCCATGACTATCGAGACGATCAACGCAACACTGCTGACCCTCGCAGAAAGCACGATTAACCGGTTACTACTTGCCAGTCCGGAAACCGTTGATCAGCTCGGCCAGCTGGACGGCAAAGTCATTGCTATTCAGCTGACCTCCCCGGCCATTTCTCTGTCGTTGCAACCCAGCGCAGCAGGCCTGCAGATAGACCAGATAGCGCGTGACGATGCAGACGTCACACTGACTGGGACAGCCGCAGACTTTTTCCAGCTGTTAAGCGCCACAGACAACAGCCAGGCGATGTTTGGCAAAACCATTAAGCTCTCGGGCGACAGCGCTCTGGCAACGCGCTTTAGTCAGGTGATGATTGATGCAGCGCTGGACTGGGAGGGCATTCTGGCGCAAACGGTGGGCGACCTGCCTGCCCATGAGCTGGCCCGACTGCTGAAATGGAAAACCAGGTTTTATCTGCAGGCTGGCCACAGCCTGGTACAGAATCTGGAAGAGTATCTGAAAGAAGAGCTGCAGCTGCTGCCAAGCCAGCCGCAACTTAAGCGCTTTTACACTGAAGTGGATAGTCTGCGTCAGGAAACCGAACGGGCAGAGGCGCGGATTGAACGGCTGCGTCGGCAACTCAAAAGCTAACGCTTCAGTCAGGCCCTCATAAAAAACACCCAACCGACACGCACCCTGCTGTTAATACCCCTTCCATAAAGAAAGCCCGTTAAAATGGTTTTACCACCACCAACACCAGAATCGGTATAAAGATCAGCAGCGGCAACTCATTGAATAAACGGAAGTAACGCCCGCTGTTATCCAGCGTACCGGCTCGAAGTTTTCTAAGATAGGCGAAACACCAGACGTGGTAACCGATCAGCAAGCCAACGAACAGCAGTTTGGCATGTAACCAGGCACCTGAGATACCGAAGCCCATCCACAGCCATAACCCGAAGCCCAGCGTAAACAGCGCCATAATTGACATAAAACCGAACAGCTTACCGGCCATAATCTCCAGCCGGGCAACCTCCTGTCCCGCTTCACGGCCCTCAACATAGTGCACAAAAATACGCGGCAGATAGAAGATACCCGCCATCCAACTGGTCATTGCCAGAATATGAAACACCTTAACCCACAACATCGTTACACTCCGTGTGCTCAGACAGCCTGAGTCTCTATTCGCAGCTGATCACCTAATTCGACTAACAGCTTGTCGCCAGGATTAACCGCACCGACTCCCGCAGGGGTTCCGGTAAGCACCACATCGCCCGGTAACAGGGTAAAATAATGGCTCATATAGGCGATCAGGGGGTAAACCTTGTTCAGCATATGGCTACTGTTGCCATTTTGGCGAATCTGGCCGTTAACCGTCAGACGAATCTGCTGATCCTGCAGATCACCCACCGCCACCGGTTCCAGAAAGGCCGACAGCGGGCAGGAACCATCGAACCCTTTAGATTTCTCCCAGGGATGCTGCTGTTGTTTCAGCTTGCTCTGCAGATCACGCAGCGTCAGGTCGAGGGCGATACCCACCCCGACAATCGCTTCGCTAACCTCGGCATGGGTAGCATTTTTAAGAGTCCGGCCAATCAGGATCGCCATCTCTGTCTCAAAATGAACCGAACCAAAATCCACCGGCACCTCAAACGATTCAGCCAGTGGCACAATCGCGGTTGAGGGCTTGATGAACAGCATCGGCGTCGTCGGAACCGGGTTATTCAGTTCCGCAGCATGGTCGGCATAGTTACGTCCGACGCAAACAACCTTACCCACGGGAAAGTTAGCTTCGGTTCCGTCTACATACTGATGTTTATACTGCATGATAATGCTCCATACCGGTTGAGCGCCTGCAACGGGGCCTGCAAAGCGGCTTACAGACCCGGTTATGTTCTTCGTTTAATGGGCTCTGATCATACCCCTGGCGTTCAGCGAGCTCAATGCCAGCGTCAGACTCAGAGTCACCAGCAGAACCATCACTGAGCCCAGCACAACGCCCTCCCAGCCCAGCCACTGCCAGAAGGGATCAAGATAAAAACCGCCACAACTGGCCCCCAGATAATAGAACACCAGGTAAAGAGAGGATGCGCTGGCCCGGGCATGGGTCGCCTGATGGCTGACCCAGCTACTGGCGCTGGAGTGGGCGAAGAAGAAACCGAAACTGTTGATAAAAAAGCCCGTCACGATCAGCGGCAAGGCGCTGCTCAGGGTAAGCAGGCTACCCGCGATAAGGATCACGATGCCCAGCTTAATACAGTTCAGCTGGCCAATTTGCTGAGCTATACGGCCCGACAGTGTCGAGCCGACAGTTCCCGTCAGATAGGTCAGAAACAACAATCCAATCCAGACCGGACTCAGATGGTAGGGGGCATCAGACAAGACAAAGGTGATATAACTGTACTGATTGATAAAAATAAAGAAATTCAGCCCACCCACCAGATACACCAGCAACAATAACGGGTTTGTCAGATGATCCCGTAAGCGGGACCCCATCGCCGACAGATTAAGGACTTGCGGTGAGAACTGCCGGGATGCTGGCAACAGCCACCAGAACAGCAGCAGACAGACACAGCTGACCAGCCCCATCACCAGAAACAGATCCGCCCAGCCGAGCCAGTCGCCGATAAAACCGCCAATCAGGCGTCCTGAGATCCCGCCCAGAGAGTTGCCGCTGATATAGAGCCCGACCGCCAGCAACAGCGCCTTACGGGAATATTCATCCCCCATATAAGCGATCGCAATGGCCGGCAGTCCGCCCAGGAATACGCCTTGCAGACCCCGCAGCAGCACCAGTGCCGTAAAGCTCTCCGCCCGGGACAGCAGCAGTGTACAGAGACACACACCAGCCATACTCACCAGCATCAGCGAGCGGCGCCCGACCGCGTCTGACAGCGGGCCATAAAAGAGCAATGAAAGCCCCAGCGTCAAAGTGGTCACGGTAAAAGACCAGCTCACTTCCAGCGTCGTGAGTGAAAACTCCTGCTGTAACTGAGGCAGTATTGGCTGAGTGACATAGACATTGGCAAAAATCATAAACGAGCCGATGCACAGAGCAAGGGTTGCCCGCCAGAACTGTTTGCTACCCGATTCGATCATTACAGCGCTCTCCGATTAGATGCTGTAAGCGTATCAGCCATCCAAAAATCACAGAAATATATAAAAATGATGATATTAATAAATTATTGTGATGATATATCAGACAATAGGTTGCTCACTGAGCGTAATCGACACTTTTCAGACAGATCAGATAACAGGTAAACCAATGGATATCCGTTCTCTACGTTGCTTCCAGATGGTTGCCCGGGAAGCCAATTTCACCCGGGCAGCGGAACAGCTCCACCTGGCACAGCCTGCGGTCAGCATGTCGGTTAAGCGGCTGGAAAATGAGTTAGGGCTGACCCTGTTCCATCGTAATGAGCGCCGCATCACCCTGACGGATGAGGGGGAGCGGCTGCTGCTGCATGCCGACAAGATTCTTCAGGCCGTTGCCGATGCTGAGCTGGAGATGCAGGATCTGACCGGTCTGACCCGCGGCCAGGTCCGGGTGGGTATTCCCAGTATGCTGGGGTCCTACTATCTGCCCGAACTGTTAATGGGGTTTCGCCACAGCTTTCCGGCACTGCAGCTATCGGTCGTCGAAGGGGGCACTACGCATATCCGCCGGCTGATCGAAAAGGGGGATCTGGATATCGGAATTGTCGTCGATGGCGGTGAAACGGATGAACTTGAACGGGTTCACCTGATGCAGGTGGAAACCCTCGTCTGTGTCAGTCCGGACCATCCGTTCGCGCGCAAAACCAGTGTCAGCTACCAGGCGTTTCTGGATGAAGAGCTGGTGTTGTTTAAAGAGGGGTTTTTCCACCGGCAGGTCACCGAACAACTGGCCAAAGACTATCACGTGACCCCGAAGATATCCTTTGAGACCAACCTGATTCCGCTGATTCAATCGGTCGTCCGGCACGGGTTTGGCATCTCAGCCCTGCTCAAACCGGCCATCGATGATGCCCGCGACCTGATCGGGATCCCTTTTGACGAGCCGCTACTGTTTAATCTGAGCATCGCCTGGCGTCGGCAGAGTTACCTTTCCCGGGCCAACAAGGCCTTTGTCGACTATCTGCTTGAACACTCAGCGGCAACGCCTCCAAATGCGTCAAACAGGTGACAATTTCGGCAAAGCTATCTACTATAGCGCTCCCATTTATAGGAGTAATAATACCATGCTGACCGTAAACGAATACTTTGATGGTGCGGTAAAATCTATCGGCTTTGAAAATGCGGAAGGCAAAGTAACTTCCGGTGTTATGGCCGCTGGAGAATATGAATTCGGCACCTCCGAAAACGAACTGATGAAAGTTGTCAGTGGTGAACTGGTTGTCAAATTGCCCGGCAGTGACGAGTGGCAGGCGTTCCCAACCGGCACGGAGTTCCGGGTTGCAGCCAATCAGACATTCCAGCTGCAGGTTGCTCAGCCGACGGCATACATCTGTATCTATAGCTGATTCAGCACTTTAGCCGCCCAAAACATGAATCCAAATCACTCATTGTTTTCAATAGTTGATTTGGATTCATCTTCAAGTGAATAAAAATCCACCAAATCCCCCTATTGGGGCCACCCCTTTTCCCCTGACACTGTGTTAACATAGCGCCCTTTCTTTTACCGGCTAATCCGGCGATGCCTGCCACACACGGGACATTTCCACATTAAAAAGAGATCCATACCATGAGCCAAAATACCTCTCTGGAAAAAAGCAAGATCAAGATTCTGCTGCTGGAGGGCGTGCACCAGTCTGCACTGGATACCCTGAATGCGCACGGTTACACCAACATCGAATACCACACCGGCTCACTGCCAGAAGAAGAACTGCTTGAGCGCGTCAAAGACGTTCACTTTATCGGCCTTCGCTCCCGTACCCAGCTGACCGAAGAGGTTTTTGAAGCGGCGGACAAGCTGATTGCGGTAGGCTGTTTCTGTATCGGTACCAACCAGGTGAACCTCACTGCGGCGACCATGCGCGGTGTTGCGGTATTCAACGCGCCCTACTCCAACACCCGTTCCGTTGCTGAGCTGGTGATAGCCGAAGCGATTCTCCTGCTACGTGGCGTAGCCGAAAAAAATGCCAAGGCGCATCGGGGAGAATGGCAGAAATCGGCCAAAAGCTCTTACGAAATTCGTGGCAAGAAGCTGGGGATCGTGGGTTACGGCAGCATCGGCTCACAGCTGAGCGTTATTGCTGAGTCCCTGGGTATGAATGTTTTCTTCTATGACACCATCACCAAACTGCCACTGGGTAACGCCACTCAACTGGGTTCACTGAAAGAGTTGCTGAACACCTGTGATATTGTCTCGCTGCATGTGCCTGAAACACCTGCCACCAAAGATATGATGGGAGCGGCTCAGTTCGCTGAGATGAAGCAGGACTCGATCTTCCTTAACGCCGCCCGCGGCACCGTCGTGGTCATCGATGAGCTGTGCAAAGCACTGGCTGAAAAACGCCTGCTGGGGGCTGCGATTGATGTGTTCCCGGTTGAGCCGCGCTCCAATAATGATGAGTTTATCTCGCCACTGCGCGAATTCGACAATGTCATCCTGACACCTCACGTTGGCGGATCAACGCTGGAAGCGCAGGAAAACATTGGCTACGAAGTCGCCGAAAAACTGATCAAGTACAGTGATAACGGCTCCTCAATTTCCTCCGTTAACTTTCCTGAAGTGGCTCTGCCAGAGCATCCGGACGTTCACCGTCTGCTGCATGTTCACGAAAACGTCCCTGGCGTGATGAGCTCCATCAACAGCGTCTTTTCTGAGAACAACATCAACATCTCCGGCCAGTACCTGCAGACCAATGAGAACGTAGGTTATGTGGTTATCGATGTCGATGCTGATACATCCGAGGTTGCACTGGAAAAACTGAAACAGGTTAAGGGCACGATTCGCTGCCGTCGACTGTTCTGATACAGAAAGTGTTATGAAAAAGGCGGTTTCCTTCGGGAGCTGCCTTTTTTATTGCCCGATTTTATTGTCAGGTTTTATTACGCGGACGGGTTCAGTTCGACGGATTAATCTTCTGCTCAATCAGATTAAACACCTGCAACCGTATGCTCGCCTCCTCATTGACCAGGTGATGCCGGGCTTTCTGTAACAGTTTAATTTCAAGGCCCGGATAGAGTCGTCCGATCACCCCGAGGTTGTGCCGCCACTCCACCGTGCCATCGTCAACCCCCTGAATACACAGCGGCTGAGTCGGTAAACTGCCGGATTGTTCCACCTCAGCAATCCAGCGCAACATCGCACCGATCCAGCGCACCGGAATCCGTTGATGCTGTAACGGATCCTGATAGCGCACAAAATCCAGAAAACTCTGATCCCCTGAACTGGGGCCATACGTTCTGGGCACCGAACGCAGCAGAAACCTCAGCCAGCGATACTTACTGGCGATCTCTTGCCAGCCACAAGGACGCACCAGGGGAGCCAGAAACAACTGATGCTGAACTGGCCAGTCGCGATAGCCAAACTGCAGTTGCTGCTCCATCAATATTGCCGCGCCGGTACTCTGTCCCAGCATGGCCCAGGGCGCCTTTAAGCGGTCCTGACGACTGTTAAGCAGCTCGGTCAGCTGTCTGGCATAGGTGGTAAAACAGTCAATCGAGAGGGGCTGCCCCTGAGACAATCCATGCCCCGGCAGGTCAAAGATCAGTACATCCCAACCGATCTCCAGCAGATATGAGATCAGATGACCGTACAGCCCGCTGTGATCAAAATAGCCATGCAGAACCACCACGGTTCCCCGGCTTTCATCCCGGCAACAGTAATGCTGAACAAACAGGGTACACCCCAGAACCGTTTGCCGGGTGGCAAAAAGCTTATGCCCGGCATGAAGAATAGGGTTTAACTGATAACAGTTAAGATACTCCTCCAGCATCTCGCTACCACTCACACCATCCTCATGGTTATATACCGGAAGCGTGTCGCGTAAGCATTTGGCATCTAACATCTGCATAATTACGGATTCCTTAAGTGCGCCGTCCAGTCTGATCATCAAAAAGCGCGACCCTGTCTTATAATTTAGGCCAGATTTACAACTTATTCCTTGTACCGGGTCAATTGGCGTATATAGTAAACCCCATCACCTCAAGGCACGATCTATGCGATTGCTATTTGTTTTCATTATTCTTTTCAGCCTGCAAGGCTTGGCTGCAACACCCGATCTCACTGCCGATCTGACGCGCCTTGAGGAACAGCTGCAACAGTTTGAAAACGATCAGGAAAATCCCACCAGAGAAGCCTATCAGCAAGCCATAAACCACCTTCAGGAGCTCATCAGTCAGCGTCAGCAGGCGCGGAAACTGCGGCTTGAAATTGAAGCCCAGCCGCAACAACTCGACCTGGCCCGCAGCCATGCGCCGCAACCCGATTCAGACCTGCCACAAACCTTTCCCGCGGAAAGAGAGCTACAACCCCTGCTGGTGAAGGCTAAGGCACGCCTGATCGATCTGGAACAGTATCGGGATGAACTGCAACGTACCATCCGCGACAGTAATAAGCTATTGCTCAGCAAGCGGGAAGAACTGGCCGCCCTGCAACAACAACTCAACAACCTGACACAGCCCGCCACCGCTACTGCACCAACCCCCGAACGGCAAAAAGCCCGGGAGCAAGCCCGCCAGTATCAGCAGATGGCGATTGAGTCCGCTATTGAGGTCACCGAACTTGAGATTCTCGCCCTGCCCGGCCGGACAGAACTGGCCTCGCTGAATCTGCAAAACCTGCAAACGCAGATTCAAAACCACCAGGACTGGATCAACAAAGCCGAAGAACATCTGCAACAACAGGACCGTATGTCCGCAGAAGAAACCCTCAGTCAGTTCGAATCCGCCGCGACGGACACCAACCCGGTGCTGCAGCAAACCCTCAGCCGCAACAATGAAACCGCCGATATCATCCGCCAGGAACTCGCTGAAGCAGAACAAACCGCACAGCGGCGCAAGCAACTGGAGCAACAGTTGCAGATTATTCAGCAGACATACCAGGCGATACAGTTACAACTGGAACTGGGTATCGGCTATACCGGTTCAGAGATTAGAAAACATATTCAGCAACTGCCAAAACCCCTGAAATCAGACAATACCAGGAACCGGCTTAAAGAGTTGCGTCTGAGCCAGCTGACCCTGAGCCAGCCGCCATCACCGGCGAAAACCACAGCTCTGACAGAACCGCAGAAAACAAAACTGAGTCAACTGAATCAGAGCCTGACTGAGCTGATCTCCGAGCAGCGCTCGCTGCAACAGAAGCTGATCAGTGAACTGTCACAGTTATTGCTGGTTCAGGAACAATTTAACGCCCAGGTTGCCGATAGCCGGACACTGTTTAATAAACACCTGCTCTGGCTACCCAGCACCGAGCCGGTATCCGCCAGATGGCCGGCGCAGATTATGAGCGGCGTGATCGTTCTGAACCAAGAGTTACCTGCTCTGCTCAGACCTTACTCAACGATGCTGGCCGACATAATAGCAATCCCATTCTGGCTGTTTCTGATCGCCCTGCCGCTGGCGCTATTCTGCCAGCGATACCTGAGGAAGCGCCAGCCCCGCTGGCGTAAGCAGATCGGCAATGTCAGTCAGGACCACATCAGCCACACCCTCCGGCCACTGTTGTATTGCCCGTTAGTCGCGCTGCCAATCCCCCTGTTTCTCTATCTGCTGGGCCGACAACTGGATGGCGATGAAACATCGGTCAGAAATCTGCTCTATGTTATTGCCTCGATCAGCTGGATCTACCTGACGGTGATGCAATGGCTGCAACAACCAGACGGCTTACTGCAGGGACAGTTCAGTCTGCCGGAACATGCCACCGCAACGCTGCGAAAACGGCTGCGCTGGTTATTCTGGATCAACTCGCCACTGATCGCCTTGCTGTTTCTGCTAGACCTGAGTACCAATGAAACCATTATTGCCGGCCCGACCCGCTTAATCCTGCTGGCCATTACTATCGGTTTTACGCTGTTCTGGATCAGTCTGTGGCGCGCCGCCCCGCGACAGCAGAAAGCGGCTGATGACGACCATTCGTGGGGCAATATCAATATCTGGATCGGCGCTATCATCGCCTTTAATGTCGCGATGGCCGGGCTGATTCTGTGGGGCTACATGCTCTCTGCCAGTATCCTGATCGGGCTGATGTTCCTGTTGATCTGTATCGGCATTCTGGCCTATCTGATCTTCCATCTGGGGCGTCGATGGCTGCTGATAGAGGAACGTAAACTGCAGTTTACCCAAACCCTGGCGCGCCGGGCCGAGATTCTTTCCGCCCGCGAGGAGCATAAAGAGACACCACCACCCCTGAATGAAAACTTTATCGATCTGCAAACCATTTCAGAGCAGGGCAATATGCTGCTGAAAACGGTCACTGCCCTGACCTTTCTCACGCTGGCATGGTTCACCCTCGGCTGGACACTCCCGGCTCTGGAAGTGCTCGATTCGGTGACACTCTGGAGCACCGGCAGCAGCGAAAACGGGGTCCTCAATTACATCACGCTCAAACAGATTATTTTTGCGCTGGCCGCCCTGAGTGTGACGTTTATCGCCGCACGCAACCTCCCCGGGCTTTTAGAGTTGCTGGTACTGAACTATCTGCCACTGCCCCCCGGCACCAGCTTTGCGGTCTCTACCCTGCTGAAGTACAGCCTCTATATCATCGGTCTGATCAGTTTTCTTAACTTTCTCGGACTGGAGTGGGGCAAGCTGCAGTGGCTGGTTGCGGCTCTGGGCGTCGGTCTGGGTTTCGGCTTGCAGGAGATCGTCGCTAACTTTGTCTCCGGCCTGATTATCCTGTTTGAAAAACCGGTGCGTATCGGCGATACCGTCACCATTGGCGGCGTCACCGGCACTGTCAACCGGATCCATATCCGGGCGACCACTATCACCGACTGGGACCGCAAGGAGGTGATCATCCCCAATAAAACCTTCATCACGGACCAGTTGATCAACTGGTCACTGACCGACGCAATCACCCGCATCGTGATCCCCGTCGGGGTCGCTTATGGATCCGATACCGAGCTGGTGACAAAACTATTGCTGCAGGTGGCCGAGGAAAATGAAAATGTCCTGACAGAGCCATCACCTCAGGCCTTTTTCCTGGCATTCGGAAACAGTACACTGGACTTTGAACTACGCGCTCATATCAGCGCGATGGATAAACGCAACCAGGCACTGCATGAACTTCACGGCGCGATTGACCGGCTGTTCCGGGCGCACAATATCGAGATCGCATTCCCGCAGATGGACCTGCATCTGCGCAGCAATGACAGCGATGAGCGTTCCGACAAAAATGATAAAGAATAAGCACGTTTTTACAGGGATGAGAGGAATTAAGGCATGAGTGAACACCTGAACCGAAAACTACTGCATCAGTGCCAGATCGCGGTGCGCTGGGGGGATATGGATGCCTACGGACATGTCAATAACGCCCTCTATATGCGCTATCTGGAAGAAGCCCGGGTTCAGTTTCTGGCGAGTATCGGCGCCGCAATGAGCGGCAACGGCACCGATCCGGTGATTATCAATGTTGGCTGCACCTTCCTGAGACCGGTCAGTTATCCCGCCACGATGATAATAAAAAGCTATGTCGGAGAGATCGGCCGTAGCAGCTTCATGGTCTGGTATGAACTGAGCACCACCGATAATCCCGATCAGCTTTGCAGTGAGGGTTATTCAAAAGTGGTCTGGATGGATCACCAGACGGGTCGCTCTGTGCCCCTGCCAGAGATGATTCGTACCGCTATCTCATAAAACCGTAACAAGGAGCTAAACGCGAATGAGTGAAGTAATTGAAGTGCAAAAGAGTAATGGCAGCAATGCCAAGGTTGTCTACATCCTCTATCTGGTCAGCCTGATTGTCGGTGTCACCGGTATCGTCGGACTGATCATGGCCTATGTGTATAAAGCCGATGCCCCCGACTGGCTGAAAACCCACTACCAGTGGCAGATCCGGACCTTCTGGCTGGGCCTGCTCTACACCGTTATCGGTCTGATCACCACCATGCTTCTGATCGGCTACCTGATCCTGTTGTTCAATCTGATCTGGTTTATCATCCGCTGCGTCAAGGGTCTCAGCGCTCTGGACAAGCAGCAACCGCTGCCTGAGCCAACCAGTTGGCTGTTCTGAGCGTTACAACACAACGTTTTCACTCAAAGAGCTGCCCTCCGGCAGCTTTTTTTGTGCCGGCCAATCACCCGCGGCAATGCCTTTCAGCCACATTCCACAATGTGAAATGAATACCTGCCTCAAACAGGGTATAAGCTTCATACTTTAGCATTGCTCAGGGGCGACAGCGTTTGTAAAGTGCGATATTGTTGCAACGCACAAGCCACAATAGCTGCAGCGCTGATAGGAGCCACGGCTATTGCGGCATACAAAAAAGACCTGGTCCGGTTGCCTCGCGCCGGATACGGGACGATTACAATGAGGCAGTAAATTATGAGTCAACGGATACAAACGGGCGGCCTGCAGGTTGCTGAAGCTCTCTACAACTTTGTTACCCAGCAGGTACTTCCGGGCACCGGGGTGACCGAAGAGCAGTTCTGGTCAGGTCTGGACGCTATCGTGCATGATCTAGCGCCTAAAAACCGCACGTTGCTGGCAAAGCGTGATGCTATTCAGGAACAGATCGATAGCTGGCATCGCCAAAACCGTGCTGACGGCTTTGATTTTGCCGCGTATAAATCATTCCTTCAGGAGATCGGATATCTGCTCCCCGAAGGTGAAGATTTCTCTGCCACTACCAGCAATGTTGATCCGGAAATGGCCACCATGGCCGGTCCGCAGCTGGTCGTACCGGTGATGAACGCCCGTTTCGCACTGAATGCCGCCAATGCCCGCTGGGGCAGCCTGTATGATGCCCTGTATGGCACCGATGCGATCGCTACAACCGATGGCGCGGAGATTACCGCAGGCTACAACCCGGTGCGTGGCGCTAAGGTTATCGAATTCGCCCGCAATGTGCTCAACGAAGCTGCCCCGCTGGCGGATGCCTGCCATAAAGACTCCGTCCGCTACAGCATTACTGATGGCAAACTGACTGTCACGCTGACCAACGGCAGCGAAACCGGCCTGCAGGATCCGTCGCAGCTGATCGGCTATAACGGCGATGCAGAATCACCCAACTCAATCCTGCTGAAACATAACGGCCTGCATCTGGACGTTAAAGTCGACCGCAGCAGCCAGATCGGTTCAACCGATGCCGCCGGTATCAGCGACATTATCGTTGAAGCGGCGCTGACAGCGATTATGGACTGCGAAGACTCAGTCGCGGCGGTGGATGCTGAAGATAAAGTCATCGCCTATAAAAACTGGCTCGGGCTGATGAAGGGCGACCTGACTGAAGAGGTGAGCAAAGGCGGCAAAACCTTCACCCGCCGCATGAACCCTGACCGTAAATATACCGGTGTCGATGGCTCTGAAGTAAGCCTCAAGGGCCGCAGCCTGATGTTTGTCCGCAACGTGGGTCACCTGATGACCAACAATGCCATTCTGGACAAAGAGGGTAATGAGATCCCTGAGGGTATCCTCGACGGCATGATCACCAGCCTGATCTCAATCCACGATGTCAAAGGTAACGGTCAGTTCAGCAACACCACCACCGGCTCTATGTATATCGTTAAACCGAAGATGCACGGACCGGAAGAGGTAGCCTTCGCTAACGAACTGTTCGGCCGTATCGAAGACGCTCTGGGGCTGGAACGCTTCACCCTGAAAATGGGCATCATGGATGAGGAACGCCGTACCACCGTCAACCTGAAAGAGTGTATCCGCGCCGCCAAAGAGCGGGTGGTGTTTATCAACACCGGCTTCCTTGATCGCACCGGCGACGAGATTCACACCTCCATGGAAGCGGGCCCGATGATTCGCAAGGGCGAAATGAAAGCCGCTGCCTGGATCGGCGCTTACGAAGACTG
>Ga0193955_1001153_pt1 | contig 12945 bp, 12 predicted proteins | sample BB_6_MG_FD_140343 | JGI IMG/M metagenome (GOLD analysis project Ga0193955, IMG submission 140343) | Microbial mat bacterial communities from the Broadkill River, Lewes, Delaware, United States - BB_6_MG | ecosystem: Environmental > Aquatic > Freshwater > River > Microbial mats | place: USA... | reverse complement strand
CTGTCGGGACGCTGTGGTATGTGGTGACTGATTATTATCTCTCTGATCAGTATTGTCCTGGTGACACTGATCTACTCACCACTGGTGCTGGCGTACGCGGGACACCCGCCGCTGTTATCACTGGTGATATATCTTTTTCTGGTGTTTTTTGCTGTGGGATTGCTGTTTGGTAACCTGAACTCGATGGCGATGGAGCCGCTGGGGCATCTGGCGGGAATTGGCGCGGGGCTGGTCAGTGCTTTGTCGACGCTGTTGAGTATTGTTTTCAGCCTGATGATCGGTCAGCTCTACAATCAGACTATCTACCCGTTAGTGGGCGGTTTTCTGGTGTTGATGAGTATTGCGTTACTGATCTGCTACTGCTTACATCGCTATGCTGGCGTGGGTCACTAGGGCTTTATATCAGAGCGTCCGTTGTCGATGCGCTGTAACGATTGCAATAGGAGTATTCGGGTAAAACTGAAGTTTGTTGTTTCGGGGTTGTTTCGGGGTTGTTTCATCTTACTGGAAGGCAGTGGGATGACCTGAATGATAAATAGATCAGAACCTGTATTCAGTTAAAGCCCGTCAGTTTGACGGGCTTTTTCGTTTCTGCATCAGGTGAACTTATAGAACCGGGGAGATCAGCTGCCCTGTTTTTGGCAGCGCAGAGGGCCGAATCCGGAGCGCGATGGTTGAACTATACTTGTTATATTCATAACGGCCTGTCAGGCCGGGAGGTATGAAAATGAGACGTTTAACTTTTCTGATGCCGGATCTGGCTCATGCTGAACGTGTGGTGGAGGAGTTACGGCAACTGGGTATCGCCGAGGACGTGATGCACCTTATCGCCGAGGACCATGCATTATTGCAGAAAGCTCATCTGCATGAAGCAACCGAGATGGAAACTTCAGAGGTGGAGAATGACTTCAACTGGGGCATAGTTGCCGGTGGGGTACTGGGGCTGGTAGCCGGTATGGTTGCCTACGGCTCGAAGATTTCCAGCTTTGAGTTTGGCACTATGTCCCTGTTAGTCATCACAATTATCTGCGCTTTTTGGGGTGGCGTGATTGGTAAAGCAATTGGCGAGAGCACACCAAACTCTCATCTTGAAAAATACCGGCATGCCATCGAAGCGGGACAGATTCTGATGATAGTTGATGTGGCTGTCGAGTTGCTGCCAGAGGTGCATAAGCGGGTGAGGACTCACTGCCCTAAAGCACTGATCGAGAGCAGCCATGTTTTTCACGATCATCCGCTTGCGGCGTAAAGGATTTCATCAACAGGCGCTATGGATAGACCCGTTTGCATGGGCGGATGAGAAAACACGGGGCGGGTGACGCAGGCACGTGGTCATTCAAAATCAGATATAGGCTAAGGCCTGATTACTGTGTAATGCCATATAAGTCTTCAGACTGAAGAGGGGAATAAGCAGGATCAGGCTGCTGCCTTTTCAGGGCTACAGTGGGCTTTGTGTCTTATTTTATAGTCTTTTCTTAAATAGCCAGCAGGTGTTATTGAGGATAATAATCCTATATAATTTCTGCACTTAAAATTGTTAATAAAGCAAATAATTTCATGGCTAATCAAAATTCATCGGAAGATATCGATTACGGGATTCTGGATACGCTTGTTGGGTATAAACTCAGAAGGGCTCAGGTAAACCTGTTTAACCATTTTTCCGAGCACTGCTCCAGGTTTGGGATTACCCCGGGCTTGTTTGGTGTGTTATCGATCGTTGAGCGTAATCCGGGTTTAACTCAGACTGCCATCGCGAATGCACTGGGGAATGACCGTTCAGCAATGGTAAGTGTTGTTGATCGCCTTGAAGCTATGAACGTTGTTGAACGAAAACCCTCGACATCGGATCGACGCTCACACGCGCTGTTTTTGACTAAGCACGGTGAGGCTTTTTATGCCGAGTTGGTTGAAGAGGTGCTCAAGCATGAAGCAAACTTCACTAGTTTGCTCAACGAGGGGGAGAAGGCGTTAATTATCGATATACTTGATCGATTTGCCGCTCATGCCCCGTCTAAAGCCTGATAACACTGCAGCTATTTTTTTCTAAAGAGAGCGTCTTAAAAAGCCCTGATGAAATTTTGCTATCAGGGCTTTTTATCCAGGAATTCAATAAATCCTTTCAATAAGAGTCAGTGTGGTGTCTCAGGTTACAGTCCGAGTAACTTAACGGCATTTTCCTTGAGAATCTTGGGTTTTACTTCATCCTTAATGCCGATCGTATCGAAGTCTTTCAGCCAGCGGTCCGGCGTGATAACCGGCCAGTCTGAACCAAACAGCATCTTATCTTTGAGGATGGAGTTTGCGTATTGAATCAGAATCTTTGGAAAATACTTGGGTGACCAGCCTGACATATCGATATACACATTCGGTTTATGGGTGGCAACGGAAAGTGCTTCTTCCTGCCACGGAAACGATGGGTGTGCCATCACAATGGGCATATCCGGGAAATCAGCTGCCACATCATCGAGGTACATAGGGTTGGAGTATTTTAGTCGCATATTCATGCCGCCCCGGGTGCCTGCACCAACGCCGGTCTGACCCGTGTGGAACAGAGCGATAGCCCCCTCTTCGGCGATCGCTTCATAGAGCACATAAGCTGACCGGTCGTTAGGGTAAAAGCCCTGCATCGTAGGATGAAACTTGAAGCCGCGCACACCAAAATCGCGTACCAGACGACGGGCTTCCCGGGCACCTAAGCGTCCCTTGGCCGGATCAATCGAGGCAAAAGGGATGATAATATCGCTGTTGTCAGCGGCCAGCTGTGCCACCTCTTCATTAGCATAGCGGCGAAACCCTGTTTCGCGTTCCGCATCCACAGGAAACAGTACACAGGCAATTTTTCGGTCTCGGTAGTAGGCTGCCGTTTCCTCTATTGTCGGTAACATATTGTGGCCGGCAGGGTTCTTAAAATATTTGGCAAAGTCCTGCTGAAATTCATAATAACCATCATCCCGCGCACAGGTACAAGGCTCTTCAGCATGTGTGTGGAAATCAATTGCGATGATCTCATCGATATTCATAGTGTCACCCTGTCTCTTTTAAAATGGTTACCAGATGCATTGAGTGCAGTTGATAGAGTCTGACTGCACCTGGTTGTGTATCTTTCGTCCGCTCAACTTAGCAGGTGTACCAGAGCCAGAGTTATTGGCGGGAACAGAACCAGCAGAATAACCCGGGAAAAGTCGGACAAAATGAATGGTACAACGCCTCTGAAACTCTCTTTAAGCGAGAGTGACTTATCAAAGGAGTTGATGATAAATACGTTCATACCCACCGGTGGCGTGATCAGTCCCACTTCAACAACTACCAGAGCAAGAATTCCAAACCAGATGCCAGTATCTTCAACAGACATACCGAAGTCCATAGCAACAATAATTGGGAAGTAGATCGGGATGGTCAGCAGAATCATCGCCAGGCTGTCCATAAAGCAACCGAGTATAAAGTAGCTTAGCAGCATCAGGGCCAGAATCAGAAAAGGCGACATCTCGGCCTCTAACAGCAGTTCTGCGCCTAAGTTTGGCAGATTGGTCAGTGCGATAAATACACTGAAAAGATCGGCACCCAGAATGATCATGAAGATCATGGCGCTGGAGACCGCTGTTCTGATGATACTGTCTTTAAACTGCCCGAAGGTTAATTTGCCGTGGGTCAGTGCCAGTATTCCGGTGAGAATGACACCGACCGCTGCCGCTTCAGTTGGGGTAAAGAAACCGAGATAGATACCGCCCAGTACGATCAGAAAGATCAGGGTGATATGCCAGACATCCCGGGTGGATCTGAACTTTTGTCTCCAGGTGGTTTGTTCACCCTTGGGGCCGGATTTAGGAAAGATCCGTACATAGATCGCAATGGCCAGGATATAACCGCCAGCCGCGAGGATTCCGGGGACAAAAGCAGCGATAAACATCTTGGATATATTTTGCTCGGTCAGTACGGCAAAGATGATCAACACCATGGAGGGGGGAATCAGGATACCCAGTGTGCCGCCCGCAGCAAGACAGCCGGCAGCCAGTCCCCCCGCATAGTTATTTTTCTTCATCTCCGGCAGGGCAACCTGACCCATAGTGGAGGCTGTTGCCAGGGATGAGCCGCAGATTGCACCGAAGGCGGCACAACCAGAAACCGCTGCCATCGCCAGGCCGCCTTTAAACTGACCCACCCAGGTGTTACAGGTGCGGAACAGTTCAGTGGTTATTCCCGCTCGGGTAGCCAGTTCTCCCATCAGTAGAAAGCGAGGCACGACTGACAGATCATAAGTGGAAAACTTCGAGTAGGGTACTGTACTCAGATAGTTAAGCGTGGTGGGAAAGCCCGCCAGAATAGTGTAGCCGAGGGCGCCGCAGCCCAGCATGGCAATGGCAATGGGGATCCTGATCGACATCAGGACGAGCAGCAGGGCCAGCATGGAAAGGGCCAGTTCGATATTACTCATGATCTTAGGTACTCCCTGAAGCCCAGGAGGGTATCAATAAAACAGCAGAGGGTAAGCAGAGCGAGGCAAAAGACGGCCGGTATATAAGCGATCCAGACCTGCAGCTCAAGAATCATCGATTGTTCCAGATACTCATGATAATCCAGCCCACCCAGATACATCTGCCAGGTCAGCGTGGCAGCAATGATCGTGAAAAACAGATTACCCATCGCATCGAGAAAATAGATTTTTCGTTTTGCCAGATTGAGGGTAAAAAAATCGACAATAACGTGGCCTTTTCTGAGTTGGCACTCGGTCAGAAACAGGAAGATTGAGATCGCAAGTCCCATCTCTACCAGTTCATAATCACCTTCAACGGTGATGCCGAACAGGGCTCTTCCGATAATGCTGACGACGGTCATCAGCGCAAGCAGAATCATAATGACACCTCCCGCCAGCGCCAGCTGACGGGAGATGAACTCGATTCCTCTCCTGGTCTGAGTAAGAAGCGTATACATAGCGGAGCCTTTTACTGGTTAGCCGCTGCGTACTTAGCGATCAGGGCGTGGGCTTCATCGAGGAGTGTCTGAGCATCATAGCCATCAGACTGCATTTGTTTCAGCCAGTCATCTGTTACAAACGCCAGTTCAGATTTCCAGTTCTCCAGTTCAGCAGGGGGCAGTTGGTAGATCTCGTTGCCCTGGTTAACCGCGGCTTGTTTGCCGACCGCTTCATACTCATCGAACAGCGCGCCGATATGACCGGCCAGCTCAATACCTGAGTTATTATCGATTACCTGTTTAAGGTCTGCAGGCAGCGAATCGTAGGCTTTTTTATTCATACTGAAGATGAATGTATTGGCGTAGAGACCTGGCACTTCAGTGTGGTGTTTTACAAGCTGATGGATCTTCAGTGGCTTAACGACTTCATAGGGCAGTACCGCTACATCCAGTACACCTTTTGATAGCGCGCTGGGCATCTGGGGTACCGGCATAAATACCGGATTAGAGCCCAGTTTTGCAAACGCATCAGCCATGGTCTTATTCGGCGCCCGAAGCTTCATTCCCTCCATATCTGCAGCGTTGTGAATTGCTTTATCCCGGGAGTGCAACGAACCCGGCGCATGGACGTGCATTGCCAGCAGATGTACATCCTTCAACTCGTCAGTCATCTCGGTTTCAGCAAACGCCTGCATTGCCATACTCATCGGCTTGGCATCGGTGGCAATAAAGGGCAGCTCAAACACGGTTGATTTCGGGAAGCGTCCCGGAGTGTAGCCGGTAACAGTCCAGGAGATATCGACGATCCCTTTGCGCACCTGATCGAAGAGTGCCGGAGGCTTACCGCCCAGTTGCATCGCCGGATACAGATCAATTTTGATTCGGCCATTTGATTCAGCCATCACCTTGTCAGCCCAGGGCTGGAGGAACTTAGAGTGCGCCATGGAAGGGGGCGGCAGCATATGGTGCAGCTTGAAGGTATATTCAGCTTCGGCAGAGATAGCACTACCTGAGCCAAGTATCAGCGCACATGCGGCGAATGATTGCTTAAGGATGGATTTAATGCCCATTTTCAGATCCTTTAGATTCTTTATTGTTTTAGGATGCCAGAGTACTGGTATTTGTATTTATACATAAACTGTTTAGTTTCGCAACAATTGTTGCTATAAGAATAAGTGCCTTGCATATAGGAATTTGCGGAAGTCTTGGGGTGCAGAGCTGAACGCGGTTCTGAGCGATATGATCTGTTATCTCATCGATTGTTTGTCTAATGGCATGGAGGCATGATTAAAAAACTAATAATTTGCTATAAATATTGTTGATTAATACAACAATATTTCGTATAAACATAAATATCGTTTTTAGAGCTGGGAATAAAACCGGCAGTTATCGCTTTGTGCAACAGAGGTGTCGAATGGCCGAGTACCGTTATATTCAATTTTCTGTAGAAGCCGACATTGGTCATCTGCAACTCAACCGTCCTGAAAAAAAGAATGCGATCAATGATGCGCTGCTCCTTGAGATAGAGGATGTGTTCATCAATATGCCTGAGGAAGTCTCGGTGGTGCTCTTTTCCGGTAATGGTCCGGAATTTTGTTCCGGTCTTGATCTGTCCGAGCATGTTGCCCGTGATCCTTACGGCGTGGTGCAGCATTCGCGGATGTGGCACCGGGTGTTTGGCCGTATTGCTAATTCTTCCATTCCTGTTGTGGCGGCATTGCATGGTGCGGTGATTGGTGGTGGTCTGGAACTGGCCTCCAGTGCTCATGTGCGGGTCGCCGATGAAACGACTTACTTCCGTCTGCCAGAAGGGCGTCACGGTATTTTTGTCGGTGGTGGTGCTTCCGTGCGGGTCGGCAGGATTCTGGGCGCAAGCCGGATGATGGATATGATGCTGACAGGTCGCACCTATAATGCTGTTGATGGTGAGCGACTGGGTCTGGCCCACTACTGTGTTGAAAAGGGCACTGCCTTGGAAAAAGCCACTGAGCTGGCGAAGTCCGTTGCGCAGAATTCAAGACTGTCGAACTTTGCCATGGTCAGTGGTTTGTCCCGTATCGAGAGTATGTCGATGGATGACGGCTTGTTTACTGAGTCGCTGCTGGCGGGGATGACTCAGACCAGCCCTGAAGTACAGGAGCGTATTGGCCAGTTCCTCAACAGGAAAAAGAAGTAAGCGGATTATTGGCCGGCTCAAAGCAAGGTGCACTTATCGCTTTGATGCAATAAAACCGGACGTTTTAACAAGAACATAATCAGTCGTTGCTGAATAAAAGAATAATTGAGGACGCTCAGATGGATATCAATCAAAAGGTCTTTATCGTTACCGGTGCCAGTTCGGGTCTTGGCGAAGCGGTAGCTCGCCGTCTGGCTGATCAGGGTGCATCGGTTGTACTGGCGGATATTAATGACGAACGGGGTTCTGCGGTGGCTGCATCCCTTGCCGAAAAAGCGGTTTTCTGTACAACCGATATCACCGATGAGCAATCAGCACAGCACTGTATTGATACTGCCGTCAGTCATTTTGGCAAGCTCGACGGTTTGGTTAACTGTGCCGGAATTCCCGGAGCTGAGCGGGTGCTGGGGCGAAATGGCGTTCACCGTCTGGAAACATTCAGCCGGGCGCTGCAGGTAAACCTGCTGGGCACCTTTAATATGATCCGACTGGCGGCGAGTGTGATGAGTGAGCAGGAACCGCAATCAACCGGTGAGCGTGGGGTAATTATTAATACCGCTTCGGTTGCTGCATTTGATGGTCAGATAGGGCAGGCAGCCTATGCTGCGTCAAAAGGCGGAATGTGTGCCATGACTCTGCCGTTGGCGCGTGAGCTGGCGCATTTTGGTATTCGTGTGATGACGATCGCTCCGGGCATTTTCAAAACACCGATGATGGATGTTCTGCCGGAAGAGGTTCAGGCTTCTCTGGGTGCAGCGGTGCCCTTCCCACCCCGTCTGGGCGAGCCGTCAGAGTATGCCCAGCTGGTGCAGCAGATCATTGAGAATTGTATGCTCAATGGCGAAGTGATCCGGCTGGATGGTGCTATCCGGATGGCTGCGAAGTAGGTAACGACCATGGCTGATTATTCCGCACCTCTGAAAGATATGAACTTCTTGTTAAACCATGTGGCAGACAGTCGCGGGTTTGATCAGATTGAGCATTTTGCAGATTACGATCCCGCACTGCTATCGGCGGTTCTCGAGGAAGCCTCAAAGTTTGCCGGGCAGGTGCTCTCGCCCCTGAATCAATCCGGCGATATTGAGGGATGCCACTTTAATGACGGAGTGGTTACGACGCCGGAAGGCTGGATCGATGCCTACCGGCAGTTCTGTGACAATGGCTGGCTGGGGCTGGCACTGCCGGAAGCGTATGGCGGACAGTCTCTGCCGCGTTTTATCGCCGCAGCAGTGCATGAGATGTGGTTGAGCGCTAACCTGAGTTTCGTCATGTTTCAGGCGCTGACTCAGGGCGCAGCGGAGATTCTGCTGACAGCCAGAGATGATCGTCTGCAGCAGCGCTATCTTGAAAAACTGGTCACCGGTGAGTGGGCGACCTGTATGTCGCTGACAGAACCGGGAGCCGGCTCTGATCTGGGTAACACCCGCACCCGTGCGATACCTCAGGAGGATGGTACCTACCTGATCAGCGGTCAGAAGATCTACATCACCTACGGTGAACATGACCTGGCTGAGAATATTGTCCATCTGGTACTGGCTAAAACGCCGGACTCTCCACCGGGAGCGAAGGGTGTCTCGCTGTTCATCGTACCGAAATATAAAGTGGATGAATCCGGCCAGTGCGGCGCACTGAACGATGTACGTTGTGTATCGATCGAACATAAAACCGGCTTGCATGGCAGTCCGACCTGCAGCATCAGTTACGGTGATGACGGAGGCGCCATCGGAGAGCTGGTTGGCGAGGAGAACCGTGGCCTTGAGTATATGTTCATTCTGATGAACGAAGCCCGTCTGAGTACCGGACAGCAAGGTGTGGCTATCGGTGAAATGGGCTATCAGCGTGCCCTCGAATATAGCCTGGAGCGAACCCAGGGACGTGATGCGCTGACCGGAGAAACGAATGTCCTGATCGCTCGTCACCCGGATGTAAAGCGTATGCTGATGGGGCTGCGGGCGCAGACTACCGCATTGCGGGCATTGAGTTATCAGATCGCTTCTCGTCTGGATCTGGCGGAGCTGGCGTCTGAAGATCGTGCAGCACATCTGCGTTTTGTTGCACTGATGACGCCGGTTTTCAAAGCCTTCTCAACTGAGAGTGGCAACCTGATGGCCGGTACGACGATCCAGATATTTGGTGGAATGGGGTTTGTGGAAGAGACCGGTGTCGCGCAGTTGATGCGGGATATACGGGTAACCACTATCTATGAAGGGACCACCGGGATTCAGGCAAATGACCTGGTGTTTCGTAAAATTCAGGGCGATCAGGGTGAAGCGCTGAAAGAACTGGTGGTCGAGATCGAAGCCGATTTTGCCAAATACATAGCGCTGGATATTGCCAGCGGTGAAAAAGAGATGCTGGCACAGATGCTCGGTGTGTTGAGTGAGTGTGCCGATTACATTCTGCAGCAGGGCAAAGCGGGGCGGGAATCTCTACTGTGCGGTGCGGTGAATTTCCTTGAACTGATGGGGGTTGCCTGCTGTAGCTGGATGATGATGCGGATAGCCGTGGCGGCTCATGAACAGAAAGCGCAGAGCTCAGATACGGTATATCTGAATAACCTGATCGCGTTAAGCCGGTTCTATTTTGCGCATTTTACGCCAAAAGTGTTGGCGTTACATAAGACCGTGATCACCGCTGACGCTGGCATCCGGGACTACCTGATAGAAGATTGAGTCAGCAGTCTTTACTGACTGAAACAGAATAAAAATTGATAGCGAGAATAATAATGAACGCAGAAATTCTTCCTGTAAATGTAGTTACCTACGACATTAGCGTCGAAAAGCGGGACGATGGTTCTATGCTGGTCCGGTCTGCTGCCGAGCTGCCAGCCTACGCAACCAAAATGACCGATAAGCTGGAGCACTGGGCCGCCACAACTCCTGAAAGAGTGATGGTGGCGCAGCGAACAGAAGATAAGCATCACTGGGAAACGGTGACTTACGCCGAGGCTCTGATTAAAGTAAAGCATCTGTCCCAGTATCTTCTGAACCAGAACCTGTCAGCTGAGCGTCCTGTTGTTATCCTGTCGGGTAACAGTATTTCTCACCTGCTGGTGGGTCTGGCGGCTATGTATGTGGGTATCCCGTTTTCGCCGATATCCACGGCATACTCATTGATCTCGACCGATTTTGGTAAGCTGCGTTACATTACCGAAAAGCTGACACCCGGACTGGTCTTTGTTGAAAACCTGGGACCGTTCCGGGACGCTATTGATGCGGTCATGCCATCTGATTGCAGTGTGCTGGCCTGCGAGGCTGATCATGGTGCCGATGATTTTGGTTTTGACCTGAGCCTTTGGGGCGACGCTGTTGCTACACCGGTAACCGATGATGTTGCTCAGGCGAACGCGGCTGTGAATGGCGATACGATCGCCAAGTTTCTGTTCACTTCCGGCTCAACAGGGATGCCGAAAGGGGTTATCAATACCCAGCGGATGATCTGTGCTAATCAGGAGATGATTGCCAGTTACCTTCAGTTTGTTCAAGAGCAGCCGCCGGTATTGTGCGACTGGCTTCCCTGGAACCATACCTTCGGAGGCAATAAAAATACCGGTCTGGTGATCTATAACGGCGGTTCTCTGTATATCGATGGCGGTAAACCGGTACCTAAAGGCATTGCCGAAACAGTGGCTAACCTGCGGGAAGTTGCCCCCACAATCTATTTCAACGTGCCTAAAGGGTATGAACTGCTGGTTAAAGAGTTGAAGCAGAATCAGGATATGGCTGAGGTATTCTTCTCTAATCTGCAGGTGCTGTTTTATGCCGGTGCGGGTCTGGCCCAGCATGTCTGGGATGATCTCGCCGAACTGTCAATCCGATATACCGGTAAGAAAGTGCCGATACTGACAGGGCTGGGTGCTACAGAGACGGCCCCGTCAGCTCTGTTTACCTCCATTGAAGAGGCCGCTTCCGGTGTTGTGGGAGTGCCGATTCCCGGTGTTGAACTGAAACTGATTCCTAATCAGGGCAAACTCGAAGTGCGCGTTAAAGGTGTCACTGTCATGCCTGGGTACTGGCGCGATGAGGAGCAAACCGCGAAAGCCTATGATGAAGAGGGCTACTACTGTCTTGGCGATGCGCTTAAGTTTATTGATGAGCAAAAGCCATCCCGCGGATTTCTTTTCGATGGCCGCGTGTCTGAAGACTTTAAGCTGGATACCGGTACCTGGGTGAGCGTTGGCACACTCAAGGCGCACATGATTCATGAGTTTGCACCCTATATTCAGGATGTGGTTATTGTCGGTCGTGACCGTGGCTTCATCAGTGCGCTGGTGTTCCCCGATGTTGAACACTGCCGTCACCTGATCGATAGTGAGGAGGGTGCCCTGAATCTGGAGCAGATCGTTAATCATGCAGCGGTTCGTAAGGTATTCAGCGATCATCTTGCCAGTATGGCAGAGAAAAGCACCGGAAGTTCTACACGCATCAAGAGTCTGGTGCTGCAAAGCCGACCCGCTGATATGGATGCCCACGAGATGACCGATAAGGGATCGCTCAACTCCAATGCCGTGATCGGTAATCGTGCTGATATTGTTGAAGATATATATAGCGCAGAGCCTTCAGCTCAGGTGATTACGCTTTAAAGCATTTAATAGAAATACTATATAGATATATTTTTTCAGTAAAACAGTTTTGAGTTGCTTTTTTGACTCTCCTCAGTGCCCCTTTTAAAGGGGCTTTTTTTATTCTTTAATCCGGTGTCTTTTTTTTAGATGGATCGATGCGGTTTTCTTATGACTTGATTTGTTAGTTGTCATGTTAGCATTTAAGGCGATCTGTGATGTTTTTTTAAGAATAATTATTGGTCGTATATAAATATAAAAATAAATACCTTGCGTGAGAATATTATGAAAGATAATTTCGATCTAAGGATGAAGGGTGTTGACAGGGATATTGTTTTTAATAAATCGACAGAGATTATTCATTCATTGTCAGGCAAGACTGATGAGATCGTTGTGCATATGTTGCCTGATCATCAGGACAGGGTTATCCGCATCAATGTTCATCAGCGAATCTTTGTAAACTACTTTATATTTGATAGTTGCTATGCAGATCAGCCAGAGCCGACACTGCGTGTAGAGAAAGCAGCGGACAATATAATCAGTCTTGAATCGCGTCCTCTCAAAGCACTGATTCTTCATCTGCTCGAGCTCAAAGAGCAAGTTACACCAGAGCTGCAGCGCCACTACATCAATATTATTTTTCATTATATTGACCTGGAAGTTGGATCTGATAAACCGGTTGCAGAAGGTGGCAGCAGTAAGCAGCTGACGATGGAAAAACTACGGGACTACATTGACCGGAATATAAAGTGCAATCTGTCAGTGAAGAGTCTGACTGATGTCTGTCATATGAGTGAGCGATCGCTTTATTATCTGTTTCGGGAGAGCGAATCAACGACGCCGCTTTCCTATATTCAGCAGCGTAAAATTGCCCGTGTCCACAGCGAGATCAAAGGGGGGAGCCAGGGACGGAGTATCACCCAGATTGCGATGGATTATGGCTTCACCAATCTTGGACGTTTTTCTCAGCTGTATCGTAAACAGGTGGGTGAATTGCCATCAGTGACCCGTTCCAGGTCGGCTGATCAGGCGTTAAGAGCATAATCTGAGGGTATTTTTAAGCTTTAAATTCTAGATATCCGGTGTGGCTGGATAGCCTGTCTGGGATAGATTTTTCTGGTTTAGATCTGCCTGTATCAGTTGATACGCTAAAGCTTAATATCTGTAATTAAAGAAGGAAAGGGATACCGGTGAAGGGGTCCAGTATCTCTCTCCAGGTGTACCTGTTCTAAGTGTTGATGAGCTTAGAACTTGTACATTGCCATCACTTCAACCTGAGTTCCTTCTGGACGAATAG
>Ga0193955_1001151_pt1 | contig 12958 bp, 10 predicted proteins | sample BB_6_MG_FD_140343 | JGI IMG/M metagenome (GOLD analysis project Ga0193955, IMG submission 140343) | Microbial mat bacterial communities from the Broadkill River, Lewes, Delaware, United States - BB_6_MG | ecosystem: Environmental > Aquatic > Freshwater > River > Microbial mats | place: USA... | reverse complement strand
TTAATTATAGACGAGTCTAGAGAGCTTTGTATTATACTAAAACATATATTGGAAATAAGAAATTACAAAGTATTTACTGTTAATAGTGCTAAAGAGGGTTTAGAAATACTTAAAAATAATGAAATATCTTTACTTGTATTAGATATGGAACTACAAGATATAAAAAGTTTAGACTTATTAGAAGGTTTAAGAGAGATGTATCTTTTAAACGAATTTTTTGTTTTAGCAATTTCTAAAAATAACAACCCATCAAGTGTGAGAGATGCTTTAAAAAGTGGAGTAAAAGATTTTATAAAAAAACCTTTTTTCTATGAGGAGTTTTTATTAAAAATAGATATCTTAGCAGCATCTTCTAGAAGTAAAAAAACAATTATAGAACAAAGTAGACAGATAAAAAATAATTTAAAAACTCTTCAAGAGTTATTAGATGCTTCTGTTGGTGCAATGTTTATTTTTGAAAAAAACATTTGTATAAATTGTAATAATGAAGCTATTAGTTTATTAGGTTGCAATGCCAAAATGGATCTTTTAGATAAAAATATTTTTGAACTATTTCCAGATATTTCAGAACAACATAAAGATGATTTGATAAACATAAATTTAAATCATAATTTTGAAGATACTGTAATAAGTTTCAATCAAAGAGAATATCAAGTGCAATTTCAAGAGAGAAATATTTTAATAGATAATAAAAATATAAAAATTGTTGCAGTTATGGATATAACAAATTTAAAAAAACAAGAAAAAATATTATCTCATCAAAGTAAAATGGCATCTATGGGTGAAATGATAGCAAATATAGCACATCAATGGCGTCAGCCATTGACGTCTATTTCAATAGCCGCTAGTGGCATAAAATTAAACTATGAATTAGAGATAGAAGATAGAATAGAAACAATAGAGGAGTTAGATAATATAGTTGAAAATACGAAGTTCTTAAGTGAAACAATAGAGAGTTTCCAAAACTTTTTAAAAGTTGATAAACAGATATCACAAACACTGAATATTACAAAAATTATACAAAAAACACTTTCAATTATTGGAGCTAATTTAAAAGCAAATAGTATTCATGTAATTGAGAATTATGAAGATGATTATTTTATAAGTGGAGTTGAAAATGAATTGCTTCAAGTGCTTTTAAATATTATAAATAACGCAGCTGATGTTTTAAAGAGCTTCAAAGAACTGAGAGATGATAAATATATTTTAATCTCTACAAAAAAAGAAAACAATAATGTAATACTCTCTATTCAGGATAATGGAAAGGGAATTTCAGAAGATATCTTAGAACAAATATTTGAACCTTATTTTAGTACTAAACATAAGTCACAAGGTACAGGACTTGGTCTATATATGAGTCATCAGATATTAGATAAGATGAACGCTGATATTAGAGTAACTAATGAAAACTTTTTACACAAAAATCAATTATATAAAGGTGCGAAGTTTGAAATAATTTTTCCTCTTAATCAACAATCTTAAGAAAGTTCAAGAGTTTCATCTTTAAAGGTATCACGAATTTTTAAAAAATCTTCCAAATTTTCTATAAATATGTTTATCAAAACAGGGTCAAAATGTTTCCCTTTTTGTTCTTGAAAAAGAGCTAGAATATCATCAAGTTTCCAAGCTTTTTTGTAAACTCTATCACTTCCAAGTGCATCGAAAATATCAGCAATTGCAGTGATTCTTCCATAAAGATGAATATTCTCACCTCTTTTTTGATTTGGATATCCTGAACCATCATACTTTTCATGATGTTCATGAGAGATAATTGCTGCTGCACTTAATATATCTCTTTTAGAATTTTTAAGCATCTCGTATCCAATCGTTGGATGAGTTTTCATAATTTCATATTCGTCTTGTGTAAGTTTTCCTGGTTTATTTAATATAGAATCAGGGATACCTACTTTACCAATATCATGCATAGGTGATGCAAAACAAATAAGGTCAGATTCTTCTTTAGAGAGACCATATTTTAAAGCTAAAAGTCTAGAGTATTCAGCGACTCTTTTTACATGAAGTCCTGTTTCCTTAGAACGACTTTCTCCAATAGTACCCATTGTTGTTATGACATCTTTTTGTGTTGCAATAATCTCATTTGTTAGTTCGATAAGAGGGGTAATGTTAGTACGTATACAGAAAAAATATTCTATTAGATCATCTTCTTTTGGAATCATTGGTAAAATAACTGTTTTTGTAGTAAATACTTTTCCATCTTTTGAGATATCACTATTGATACCTTTATAAACAGAGCCTTCTGTGATAACTTTTGTGATCTCCTTATAAAAACCACTTGCACTTTCATTTGTATTGATAAAGTTTGCAATGGATTTACCTATTAGTTCTTCTTTTGAATATTTAGAGAGATCACAGTAGTGTTGATTAACATCTGTGATATTCCCAAATATATCAAACTGAATCACTGATTCAACTTCATCGATCATGTATCTATATTGCTTAAGATAATGTGACTTTTCATTTAGTTCTTGTGTTTGAAGTTGTATATCTTGTTCTAATTGTATGTTAAAATTACGTTCATACTCTACAACTTTTTTAATCTCACTTAAATTTTGATTGATATATTTTAAAATTTCTCCAATCTCATCATCATAAACAATTTCAATATTATCAATTTTTTTATTATCATCTAATATATAATTAAAGAATTTTTTCATCCCTTTATCTAGTGAGTTTAATGATTGTAAAATTGTTTTATCTAGGATATATCCAAATATCAAAAATATTATCATTAGGACAAAAAGTAGTCCGATTAATATTTGAAGAAAAGGTGGAACTTCCAATTTACTATTTGTTGTTTCATTAAAAAGTTCAAAATATTTTTGAACTTTTTGCTGTGTAATTACGTTTTGATTACTTTGTATCTCTTTTGATAGTTGTTCTGAAAGTTCTTTAATGAGTACTTTATTTGATTGGAATTGTTGATTATTAACTTGAATAGAACCCCATATTAAAATACTAATCATCGTAAATATCAGTACAATAGCACTGTATGAAATAATTCGAATTTTAGATTTTATAGAGTAATTTGTTAATAGTTTCATAAGTTATTATAGTCTTTTATAGTTACAAAATAGTTGTATTTTTATTTAGAACTATTTCTAAACAAGCACCAACATCCGTGTTTAAGACGTTTAATTGCCCTTTATTGTGTTCTTCAACGATAATTTTTGACATATAAAGTCCAAGACCAGTACCATTTTTTTCATCTTTTGTTGAAAAATAAGGTTCAAATATTTTTTCTACAATCTCTTTATCTATCCCTCCTCCATTGTCACAAATTAAAATAATGTACTTATCATCTTCTTTTTTTGTAGTTATTTTTATTTCTGGATTGGGAATATTCTTCTCTAAAAAATTATCCTCACAATTTTTTACAATATTTAAAATCACTTGCATCATCTCATTTTGATATAAAGATAAAGTATCCTCTGATTGAAAATCTTGAATTATAGTTATATTTTTCTTTTTCATTGAACACTGAACAATCTGTAGCGCCCTGGTTATAGGAAGAGTAAGTTTTACAAATTCTTTTGCTTTATTTGGTTTAAAAAAGTTTCTAAAGTCGTCTATAGTTGTAGATAAAAATTGTACATATTCATTTATATGCGCATGTTTTTTATTTAAAAAAGTGATAAAGTTTGTTTGATCTTGTACATTATTTAAATCAAATTTATGAGTTAAAATTTTTGTTTGAATACTTAAAACGGCACTATTTATAGCACCCAATGGTTGTCTCCATTGATGAGCTATCATACTAATCATCTCTCCCATTTGTGCAAGTTTACTTTGCTCTCTTAATCTTTTATCTTTATCTCTTATTTCATCTATAGATTCTTGTACTCGACGTTCTAAAGTAGAATTTAATTGTATTAATTTTGATTGAGTTTTCTCAAGTTCCTTCGTACGTGCTTTTACCTTTTTCTCAAGGATTTTTTCATTATCTGATTTTAAAGAGATTAACTTTTCTTGAATTATTAATTTCTCATTATTACTTCTATTAAATCTATTGGCTAACATGAGTGAGAAAAATATTATTTCAAAAAAAGAGGCATATAAAAAAAGATATCTATTGGTGTCATTATTTTCTAACCAGCCATTTACCATGGATGTGAACATTACCATGGCACTTAAGTATATAGATAATGCAATAAAATAAAGTTTTGCATCTTCTCCACCTTTTTTCCATATTAATAATGAGGAGATAAATAAAACTGCAAAAGTGATTGAGGCCAAAACAGTAAGTGGCTGGTACCATTTAGCAAAATCAAAAAATAGCAATATGAAAATAAGAATAAGGATAATAACTAGAAAATAAAACACTTTTGATAAACGCTTAGAATACTTTCGTATATTCAGTATTTCATGGGTAAAAAGAAGAAGGAATGACATTAAAATAGGAGGCGATGTATGTAATTGGTAGTACCATTTTTCTAAACCTAAATCAAGTGTATAACTTGTTAAGGAAGCTAAAAATATAAGATGAAATAAGATATATCCAACATAGTAACCATAAATAGCTTGTTTTAATTTTATAAACAAAAAAGTATTAAAAATGATGATAATGAAAATTCCACCAAAATAAAACATATACTGGCTATTGTGTATTGTTTCGTCTTGTATTAAAAACTCTTGTTCTGGGTAAATGATAAATTCACCAAATCGAGGAAACTTTGCAAATGTTTTAATATAGATTTTTTTAATCTCGTTTTTTTTGAGTTTAATGATAAAGGTTGGGTTTTTTTTCAAATCAGTAGTTTTATTTTGATGAGCAGAAATACCATTTTTGTGTAATAAAATTTTAGTATCGGATATCTCATAAAGGTCAACTTTTTCATAGTAGGCTTCTGTAAAATATATTGTCAAAGACTCCTTATCACTTTTATTTATGAGTGTAAAGTTAAACCAAGTAAATCCTTTTTGGTATGCTAATGAAAATTGATTGTTCATAGTTTTAGAAAACTTTTTATTTTGTATAGAAAGAATTGTTTCTATTGATTTTTCATCTTGATATACATTCATCTCAAAGTCGTCAATTTTATTAGTAATGTTGTTAATCTCAATAGTTGAAGCGTATGTGGAACTAACAAAAAGTAAGGTTAATACTAAAATATGAAATGTCACAATAACTTTTTTCATTTTAGATTATAGTAAGAGGCATAGTGATTGTAAATTGAGCACCATAGTAGGTTTTGTCTTTTAAAGAAAAGCTTACATTAGAAACATCAATTGTACCACCAATGTCATTTTTAACAATTTTGTAAACATTATGTAAGCCAAAACCTATACCAAGAGATCGATGTTTTGTAGTAGCATAAAGATTAAAAATATCATTCATTATATCTTCTTGGATACCTTCTGCATTATCTTTTATAGTAAGATAAATATTATTTTTATCCTTGTATAAATTGATAATAATATATCGCTCTAAAGAAATCATTTTTTGTAAGGCATCTACGGCATTATTAATAATACATGTAATTACTTGACTAAAATTTGTTATAGAAGTATCTACAGTAAGGGTATAATCAAGTTTTTTTTCAATAACGATATGATTCTCTTCAAGATTTTTTTGTAAGTTTGAGATATTTTCATCAATATTTTGAGCTAAAATGAGTTTTGATTGAGTATGTGATGTATAATAATTATTACACTCTTTAATGGTTTGTGCGAGATATTCAACGTTAGCAATTATATCATCACATCTTTTATTGAAGATATCATCGTTGAGCATTTTATGCGATTTCTCAAGTTTCATTCCACTTGCACAAACCATTATTGCACTCAAAGGTTGTTTCCATTGGTGGCTTATATCTCGAATGATAGTTTCTATTGTATTCATTTTAACATCAACAAATTCTCGTTTTTTACGAAGAGTAGCTAACTCATTTTGTAATTTTATTTTTTCTTTATTATCATATATAGCTTTTGCTGTCGTATAAAGTGTATTTATAAGATATGTAGCTGTAAATGGTTTCATTATAAAGTTAGAGACACCTAATTGTATAAGTTGCATTAGTATATTTGGCTCATTATATGAAGAAACTGCAATAATTGTCTGCTCTTTATTTATTTTTATAATATCTTCTATCATACTAATACCATCTTTTTCAGGCATTTTAATATCAGTTATTACTATATCAAAGTATTCAGGAACATGTGCTTCGTATTCGAGTAAACCATCTTTTCCATTTATTGCTGTTGATACAGAACCAAAAATATCATCAAAAACCTCTTTAGTATGTACTAAAATATTTTCATCATCTTCTACATAAAGAACTTTTAACTCTTTTGTATATGGTAATATTTTTTTTAATTCCATAAAAATCCTTATTTTAGAGTATACATAAGCAGGGTTGCAAAAAAGTTGCAGCTAACTTAAAAAATGATTTTATAACCAAGTCCATATATATTTTCAATAACCACTTCAGGAATTTTTTTCCGTAGTCTTGAAATTATTGGTTTGAGAGTATCATGGTTCATTAGATATGATTCTTCTGGCCATAATAATGAGAAAATTTCTTCAAATAAAGATATTTTAGAACCATTTTTAATAAAAAGCTTGATAAGTATATGCTCTTTTTTTGTTAATTTTATAGTTTTATCTTGATAAAAAAGTTGCTGACAATCCTTTTGAAAAGTATAGTTTTCTCCTAACTTGACAATATTAGAGGAAACAATATCTTGCGACTTTTTATTGAGTTTATTTGCACTGTCATAAAATGTTGCTAGTAACTTATCATATTCTAATGGTTTTATTAAAAACTGCTCAATACCTATATTTACTAACTGCAGAAGATTTTCCTGTGTATCATGGGCAGATATAATTATTATTATTTGTTGAGGGTTTATCTTGTAGATATTTTTGATGAGATTTAAGCCATCCATAGAGGGCATATTTATATCAGTAATAACTATATCATAATACTGGTTTTCTTTATCAAAATAGTTGTTGTAAAGATGCAGTCCCTCTTCACCATCAAAAGCCAATGAAACACTTTTAAAAATATCAGTAAATGCATCAGTTGTTTCTTCACTAAAGTTTGTATCATCTTCAATATATAAAATATTTAAATTTTTAGTTAAAGAATAAACTTTATTAAAATCAATCATTAGAAAGGTGCCTTACCCGTCCAGTCTCGTATCAGTTTTATCTCATCTTTAGTCAGTTTAGAATCCTCATGCATTGAGAGATAACTAGCAAGTGGCATAGCTGCATAAACAGTTCTAAATATACCCTCTAGTTTTTTATCTTTCTCTTTGTCTGAATAGTTTTCCCAAGTAGAAAAATTAAGCCATTTTCTCCCTAAATCAACGTGTCTTTTAATTAAAAAAGATGCTGGGGCAACATTGTTATACCAAGGAAGTTTTACTTCATTTGAGTGACAATCATAACATGAACGTTTAAAAATAGTGATTATCTCTTGGGGTGCTTTAATCTCTAAGTTTTTATCTACAGTAGGGTTTTCTATATTCACTGGTATAAATTGTATGATAATAAATAAAGCAAGAATAATATACAGGGTGTTTTTCATTTTAATTCCTTTTAATCGAAATAGAGTCCATACGGTCTTTTAGTATTTTGAATTAAATTTTCGACTGATATATGACGACTTTCTCGTCGTGTCTCTTTTCCATCAAAATAAATAAGAATTGACGGTACTGTAAAAATACTAAAATATGCAGCAATTTCTGGATAATCACTCGCACTTATAAATTCTTGTCTTATTTTAGGAAAGTTTAACTCAAAAGAAGATTTAATCTTAGGCATCAATGCTTTACAAACACCGCAGTTCTCTCCACTAAAATATATTAAAAGTGCATCATTTGATGAGATAAGCTGTTTCATATCTTCAATTTGCATTTTAAAAACTACATCAAAATATATTTAGCAAGTGCTAAAAAACTAAAAAATCCCATAATATCAGTAACAGTAGTGAGGAGTACAGTACTTCCAATCGCTGGATCAATATCCATTTTTTTAAGTGCCAAGGGGATAATAGAACCAAAAAAACCAGCACTAAAAAGAGTTATTATCATTGAGAGTGCTATTACAAATCCCAACATTATATTATCAAACCACAATGAAGCAACAGTACCTAAGAGAATTGCAAAAATTGTACCATTTGATAAAGCTATCAGTACCTCTTTTTTAATAGCATCTTTCCCATTCTGGTCATCAATATCTCCTAAAGCTAGCTGTCTAACCATAACAGCAAGTGTTTGAGTACCAGCATTTCCACCCATTGAAGCTACTATAGGCATTAAAATAGCAAGTGCAATAAACTCTTTTAATGTTTCATCAAATATCCCTATAACCATAGAAGCTAAAATTGCAGTAATAAGATTGATAAAAAGCCAAGAAGCTCTTTTCTTACCTGTTTGAAAAAGCTCTTCTTCTTGCTCAAACTCATCATTAACCCCAGCTAATTGGTACATTTGTTCTGTGGCACTTTGTTCTACAATATCTAAAATATCATCAGAAGTAATTCTTCCTAAAAGTCTATTTTTATAACCTGTAACTGCTACAACAGAAAGATTGTAGTTTTCAAATTGTTTAACAACGTCATCTATATTATCATCACCAACTACAGAATTTGGTTTGTAATGATGCTCTAAGTCATTAGAAATTATCTCTTCATATTTAGTAGAAAAATCATAGGTGAGAAGATCTTCAAGACCAATAGATGCTAACAATATATTATCATCATCAACTACAAATACTTGATGAATATTTTCAATCTCATCATTTTTTTTTAATTCTTTTAAACGGTCAACGGAATTCTGAATTGTTTCACTTTTCTTTGCACTGAAAAGCTCTATTTGCATATATGCACCAGCTTCATCTTCATCGTATTTTTTTAACCAGTTAATATCGTCTTGATCTTCTTGATTAAGAGAATTTAGAATATCTTGTGCTTTTTGTTCATCTATATCTTCGATATCTTGAATGATATCTGTAGCATCGTCAGTTTCAAGCTCTTCAATAGCATGTGAAATTTGAGTGTGTGATAAAGATTTATAGGCTTTATCTCGAAGAGATTCAGGAAGTTCGAGTAAAACTTCCCCTAGTTGATCATCAGGAATTTTATGTAAAAGTTCATAAAATTTTTCTTTATCTTTTTTACTTATCTTTTTTAATATATCAGCAATATCAGAAGGGTGTAAATCATCAAAATTTTCTAGTATATTTTCACATTCTACATCTAGTTCTGTATGGTCCATTGAATTACTCTTTATATTTTGTATGATAAATCAAATTTATCAAGTTTCATGATATTATTTGACGAAGCCTCTTTGAGTTGTTTTTTCATATTTGTTACGATTTTCATAAAATCTTTTTTCTTTTTACCCGTTAGTGTTGTTTTTGTAACACTGATTATTTTTTGAGGGTTAATTGCACGTCCATTTTTATATAAACCAAAATGTAAGTGAGGGCCAGTACTTCTTCCAGTACTTCCTACTCGTCCTATAAATTGCCCTTGTCTTACATAACTACCCACTCTAATTTTACTATTATAGCTACTTAAATGTGCATAAAGTGATTTTAATCCATTTTTATGACGAATCATAATCGTTTTTCCATAACCACCTTTTCTCCCTTTATGGATAACTTTACCATCTGCTGTTGCATTTACTCGTCTTCCTGTTGGTGCTGCAAAATCTACACCTAAGTGCGCTCTATATCTTTTTAATATAGGATGATATCTTTTAAGGGTAAACTTACTTGATATTCTTCTATATCGTAAAGGGACTTTGAGTAAGAAGCTTGTTAAACTTTTTGCTTGGTCATTGTAATATCTTTTATCATCCGGATTTTGAAATATGTAGTAAACTTTTTTTCTTATTTGTACAGATGCCCCAAGTATCTCAGGAGTCCCAAAATATCTTCCAGAACGAATTTTTTGTTTAAAGACAATAGAAACCAAATCATCTTTTCTTAATCGTTTAAAATTAACAGATCTTTTAAAAGCGATGATAAATTCATTTGCTAAGGCTCTATTTCCTGTTGTTTCAACGATATCTTGATAAGGTGAATTTTTAACAGGTATAGTAATAGATTGAGTAATTTCTTGAAACTCTATAGGGATAATATCTAAAGTGAAATTATTAGTTTCATCTTTGAAAATATGAATCTGCATCTCTTCACTAATAGGGATTAAAACTTGCTCTAGTTTATTATTTTCATCTACAAGCATTTGATATAAAACGCCAGCATAAATTTCACTACATAACTCTTTATCTGTTTTAGATAAATTAAAATAGATATCTTTAGAGATCTGTTTTTTTTCAAAAAAAGTGAGGAGAGTTTCCCCTTTCCACCAAACTTCTTCTTGGAGGTGTAACGTTGACGCAAACTGTAAAGTAAATGATAAAATAAGGACTAATATAACTTTCAAATAAAACTCTTTTGTATAATTTAAGGCTTTTATTATACAATATGATATCTTAAAATATAGGTAATGTGTATGAAGTATATTATATTATCCCTATTTGTAATAAATTCATTATATGCTACATCGGTTGATATAATTGAATTATATAGAACGAAAGGGTTAAAAGCAGTTGAAAAAGAGATTGCAAATCAATTAAAAACAAAAAGTTATTGGGATTACAATCTTCAAAACAAAGAGGTCATTAACGGATATTATGAATCAATTCAATATGTAATGATTTGTGAAAAAGACCAAAAAGACATCAAGCTTTATGATACAAAAAAGAAAGCAGAACTTTTTAACTCAGAAGTATTTGTAGGGAAAGAAGTTGGAGATAAAAAAATTGAAGGGGATATGAAAACACCAATAGGTGCATATAAACTTACTCAAAGAATTACAAATGTAGATCCTTTTTATGGTCCTTTAGCACTTACTACAAACTACCCAAATATGTATGATAAAACTCAAGGGAAAACAGGTCATGGTATTTGGATTCATGGGTTACCATTAAACCAAGAAAGAGATGACTTTACTCAAGGTTGTATCGCTTTAGATAATACAAAAATAACAAATTTAGATAAAAAAATCAATATCGATAATTCGGTATTAGTAATCAGTGAACAAAAACTACAACAAGTTACGAAAGAAGATATGAGTACGGTTTTATCAAATATATATAAATGGCGTGATGCTTGGAAAGATAGCGATATTACCTCTTATCTCTCTTTCTACGATGAAAACTTTAAAAAATCTAATGGACAAACATTCCAAAAATTTTCAAGATATAAAAAAAGAATTTTTAATAGAAATGAACAAAAAACAATAGAGTTTTTTAATATAAATATTATTCCATATCCAAATGATACAAACAAAAAAATATTTAAAGTTGTTATGGATGAGTTATATAAAACAAAAAATCATACCTTTAATGGGAAAAAAGAACTTTACTTAGAAGTAAAAAATAATTCAATTTCGATTTTAGCAGAAAGCTAATCAATACGAATAAATTGTAGTAAAATAATTAAAAATTATAATACTACAATTTCTTTTCCAAACAATAATTTTTATCCTTTAACAAAAAATTTCTTTTAGTCTAAAAGTTAAACTTTTCATTAAAGTCTATCACAAGTTAAACATTGTAACATTTTACTATAAATAATCATTAAGGAAATATATATGCTAGATTTTGCAATTATTGGAGGAGGTCCTGCTGGACTTACAGCTGGGCTTTATGCTACAAGAGGTGGATTAAATAATGTTACTATGTTTGAGATGGGTATGCCAGGTGGACAAATTACTCAAAGTAGTGAGATTGAAAATTATCCAGGTCAACTTGAAGTAGTAACTGGTATGGAACTGATGGATAAATGGCCAGAACAATGTAAAAGATTTGGTTTAAAACACGAGATGAAAGAAGTAAAACAAGTAACAAAATCAGGTGAAGTTTTTACAGTATCTTTGGGTGATGGTTCAAGTGTAGAAGCTAAATCTGTTTTAATTGCAACAGGAAGTGTTCCTAAACCAGCTGGTATAAAAGGTGAGCAAGAGTTCTTTGGAAAAGGTGTAAGTACTTGTGCTACATGTGATGGATTTTTCTATAAAGGAAAAGATGTTGTTGTTTTAGGTGGTGGAGATACTGCTGTTGAAGAAGCAATCTTTCTAGCAAATATTTGTAAAACTGTATATATAGTACATAGAAGAGACGAGTTTAAAGCAAGTCCACACGAAGTTGAAAAATTAGAAAAATTTGATAACATAGTAAAAGTTATGAATCATACAACAGAAGAGATTGTTGGTGATGCTATGGGTGTGACTGGTGTAATTGTAAAAGATAAAACTTCAGGTGAAGAGAAAACTTTGGAGGCATTAGGATGTTTCGTATTTGTAGGTAGAAATATTTTAAACGATACTTTAAAACAAGAAGATGGTTCATTTTTATGTGATACAAACGAAGCAGGTGAAGTTGTAGTAAATCTAAAAATGGAAACATCAGTTCCAGGATTGTTTGCAGCTGGAGATATCAGAATAGATGCTCCTAAACAAGTCGTATGTGCGGCAGGAGATGGTGCAACAGCAGGAATAGGTGCTATTTCATACCTTCAATAAGAAAAGCTTTATAGCTTACTTATGAAGTAATAAAAAAGGGAAGAAGTTTTATCTCTTTCCTTTTTTTATTACTAGATAAATTTTTATTTATTTTGAATCCTTTTTAACCAATCAATTACTATTTCAGATAATTCATCATCATATCCATCAAGTTTATGATTTGCACCACTTATTGAAATCTGTTTATATGTATCAGATATAAGATATTTTCTTTTACTTGCAGATTTACTATCTTTTTTATTATTGGCTCCCCAAATATCTAAGATAGGAATATCGTTTATTTCACTGATATTATCTACACATGAAAATGGATAACCACCATTATTCCTACAACCAATAGCTATAAAACCTTTGACAGTAGGATTTCCAACTTCGGATAAAAATGAACTAGTCATTCT
>Ga0193955_1001144_pt1 | contig 12991 bp, 13 predicted proteins | sample BB_6_MG_FD_140343 | JGI IMG/M metagenome (GOLD analysis project Ga0193955, IMG submission 140343) | Microbial mat bacterial communities from the Broadkill River, Lewes, Delaware, United States - BB_6_MG | ecosystem: Environmental > Aquatic > Freshwater > River > Microbial mats | place: USA... | reverse complement strand
CATGCCCGGTAAACAGATGGCGATTGATGCAGATCTAAACGCGGGGCTCATTGATGATGAGCAAGCTAAAAAGCGCCGTGCTGAAATTGCCAATGAAGCTGATTTCTATGGAGCAATGGATGGTGCAAGTAAGTTTGTTCGTGGTGATGCCATTGCTGGTATCATTATTACCCTGATCAACATTGGCGCAGGTTTTGTTATTGGTGTTGTCCAAAAAGGGATGCCCGCGGTTGAGGCGGCACAGAACTACACTATTCTAACCGTTGGTGATGGCCTTGTTGGTCAGATCCCAGCTCTTATTATTTCGACCGCTGCGGGTTTGCTGGTTACCCGCACGACTGGAACGGGTGATTTTGGTAGTGACATAAAGGCACAGTTTGCCAAATATCCACAGGCGATTTGGGTCGTATCGGCCATAATGTTGATGTTTGCCGTGATCCCTGGCATGCCATTTATCCCCTTTGTCACGCTGGCTGCGATTTTAGCCTTTACAGCCTATAGTCTGCAAAAAAGTGAAGCAGATATTAAATTAGCGGCGGAGAATGAGCTTCCCGAAGCTCTACCCGGAGCTGGTGCTGGATTAAATGAGGAGGAAAACTATGACGAAATGCTCAATGTTGATCTTCTTGAGCTTGAAGTTGGTTACGGTTTAATCCCCTTTGTTGATGCAGGACAAGACGGTGAGCTTCTTACTCGTATTCGGTCGATCCGTAAGCAGTTTGCCTTAGACTCAGGTTTTATCGTTCCTCCCGTACATATCAAAGATAATTTACAGCTAAAACCGAACGAATATCGTTTTATGCTCAAAGGAGTTAAGGTGGCAGGCGCAGAGATGCTGCCTGGGCATTTCATGGCGATGAATCCGGGTGTTGCAACCGAAACGATAAAGGGTGTTGCCACAGAAGAGCCCGCCTTTGGTTTGCCGGCAATTTGGATCTCTGAAGATAAAAAAGAGCGTGCTCAAATTGCAGGTTATACCGTCGTCGACTGTACAACTGTCATGGCAACCCATATTAGTGAAATAATTAAACGTTACTCTCATGAGTTCCTTGGCCGACAAGAGGTACAGAACTTGCTAGATAACTTAAAGAAGAGTTATCCAAAGCTTGTTGATGATCTTATCCCTGACCTTCTTAGTCTTGGATTGATCATGCGCGTGTTGCAAAATCTACTGCGCGAAGAGGTTTCAATTCGTGATTTACGTACGATTTTGGAGACCATGGCAGATTATGCTCCAGTCGTACCAGATCCAGATTTGTTGACTGAGCATATTCGCAGTGCCTTATCTCGGCAAATTAGCAGTAAATACGCGCAAGACGACGATGTTTTGCCGGTGATGACTCTTGATCGACAAATTGAGGAATCGATTCACCAAGCGTTGCAAAAAACGGAACAGGGAGGTCATTATTTGGCCCTTGATCCACGGCAGGCTCAAGCAATACTTGATGCAGTTGGTGGTCAGATTCAGCAGTTTGGTGGAGGCATGACACCGATCCTCTTGTGTTCGCCAACAATCCGTCCACATGTCAAAAAACTGACTGAAAGATACCTGCCAAGCTTGGTGATTATTTCTCATAACGAGATTGCATCACATTTAAAAGTGAGGTCTTTGAGTACCGTGAGGTTAAATGCAAGTTAGGGTTTTCGAATCAGAAAATATGGACTCAGCACTACGCCAAATTAAAGAGGCCCTTGGCCCCGATGCTTTAATTTTGTCGTCGCGTACGGTTCGTAAGGGGGGGATGGGATTATTCGGTAAGCCAGTCCTTGAAGTGACTGCTGCGATTGATCCCGCAACGGAATCTGACAATGACAACCCGCAGGCTGCTGCATTGAAAAATTCATCTCGTCTTAATTCAGCCTTAGCGAAGCAAGTTGAAAAACATTCGTATGAAGAGAGCACAGAAGCCCCCATTAGCTATCAAGAGATTTGGCAGCAAGAACAAAAAAACGAAGTTGATACACGGCCAAATCCCTACGCTCAGAGTGTTCAGACCGAACAACCGCGATTAAACGAACTGCAATCAGAGGTTGGTGAATTACGTGATTTAATTAAGAATCTGGTGCGTGATTTACCCGAGCAAATAGAGAAGGTCGCGCAACCAAAAGCGCAACCCATCTTTTATCCAGCTACTAATTTTCAAGGGTCTAAATCGGGTGATTCTAACCAAGTTGTTTTGGATGCCTTGACCCATTTAGGTATTGAAGCAGAGGCCGCGCAAACGATTGCACACTATGCAGTAAGTCAACTATCAAGCCGTCAAATCTCCGATACCGCAGTGCTAAACGCCTTTTTCTCCAAAACGATTGTCGACTTAGTTCAAACCACGGGCTCGATTTTGCCGCAACCTGGTGAGCAGAAGCGTCTTGCATTGATCGGCCCAACTGGTGTTGGTAAGACAACAACCATTGCTAAGCTGGCCGCGGCCTTTTTACTTTCTGGCGGCAAGCGTGTGGCGATGGTTACCATTGATACCTATCGAATTGCCGCAGTTGAGCAACTTAAAGTATATGGCGAAATCATGAATCTTCCTGTGGAGGTGGTGATGAGCGCAGATCAGTTACGCGCTGTCCTAGATCGTCATAGCAACAAAGATTTAATACTCATTGATACCGCTGGGCGAAGCCCAAAGGATGACGTAAGTCTAAACGAATTACAGAACTTTCTTGATGTCGATCCCGAAATTGAACCACACCTCGTTCTTTCAGCAACAACACGTGAACGCGATCTTTATGAGACCTACAGTCGTTTTAGTGCGTTATCACCGAAAAGTTTGCTTATGACCAAACTTGATGAATGTGAAAGTTTAGGTGTGTTGCTCAATATTCATTTGAGAAATAATTGCCCCTTGTCTTATTTGGCTAATGGCCAAAAAGTTCCCGAAGATCTTGTTCTCGCTGATTCAGAAGGTGTGAGTGCCATGATTCTTGAGAGCAGTGAAGGATAATGTAATGAAGGAAGCGAATGACCATGCCGATCAGGCAGACACGCTCCGTTCACTTAGTGACCGTTTGAACGATACTCCACAGATGAATGCCGGTGGTAATAAAACCGCACGGGTTTTATCGATCACTAGTGGTAAAGGAGGTGTTGGTAAAACAGCCGTTGTTTCCAATGTCGCCGTTGCTTTAGGTAAGATGGGTAAAAAAGTTCTTATTATAGATGCCGATCTTGGGTTGGCGAATATCGATGTCGTTTTTGGTTTAGCGCCACGCTATAATCTGAATCATTACTTTTCTGGACAACAAAGTTTAGTGTCAATTCTTGTTGATGGTCCTGCGGGTATCCAAATTCTTCCTGCTGGGTCTGGTGTTCAGCAGTTTACCCATTTAGATGCGAACCATAAAATTCGTTTTCTTGATGATTTGGAAACACTTCCAGGTGATTACGATGTAGTATTGATTGATACTGAGGCGGGTATTTCTGAAAATGTGACCTATTTCAATCAAGCAGCTCAGGATATTTTAGTTGTAACAACACCTGAACCGACGGCCATTACTGACGCTTATGCGTTGATGAAACTACTCTCTTCGAAGTATCATGAAAAACGTTTTAATTTGATTGTTAATTCAGTTCGTCACTCCGATGAAGCCTTAGATGTTTATCGTAAGTTAACGATGGTTTCAAATCGTTATCTCGATATCTCCATCGATTTCATGGGTGGGATCCCCTTTGACCGTAAAATGTACGAATCTGTGCGGCGGCAAAAGGTGATGGTTGAGATGTACCCCGGCCATAAGGTTAGTCAAGCATTTGAGACGTTGGCGAACAACTTGATCTCACAGTCCAGTGATTCTCAGCCCAAAGGTTCGTTGCAGTTCTTTTGGAAACGGTTACTTTCTCTAGGAAGTGGCACCTAATGACAAGCCCAACCTACAGCTATACCCCTTCAGCGGGTAACGATAAAAATGAACTCGTCAAGGTCCATATGCCCTTGGTGCGTCTTGTCGTCGAAAGGATGCGGGCTCAGGTTCCTGCCTTTGTTACCAAAGACGATATGACCAGTGCAGCGATGATGGGTTTAATGGATGCTGCGACACGTTACGATTCTGCTCGCGGTGTTTTATTTAAAACGTTTGCTGAACGTCGTATTCGTGGTGCAATTTACGATGAGATGCGCAAGATGGATTGGTTCTCCCGCTCATTACGTGAAAAGCAGAGCCGAATAGGTAAAACCATTGCAGCGATGGAGCACCGTCTTGGTCGTACCCCAGAAGAAGACGAGGTTGCCGCCGAACTTGGTATGGATATCGAAAGTTATCGCCATATGCTCAATCAGGTCTGTCATCTTGGTTGTGTCAGCCTCAATGAGACCCTCGATGAGTGGGATGATGGGCGTAATTTTATGGATATGTTGGTTGATGATAGTCCGAATGTTCATCAGCAAATAGAGCAAAGCGAAGTAGCTCATGAACTCGCCAGTCAGCTCGAAAAATTGACGGAAAAAGAGCGTATGGTGATCTCATTGTATTACTATGAAGAGTTAACGCAAAAGGAGATTGCTGAAGTTCTCGATCTTACTGAGGGACGCATCTCACAACTACACAGTCAGGCACTGGTAAAGTTGAAAGTTAAACTCGAAATTAAACGTTAAAATAGGGCTAGCAATGAAAGAGACTCTTCATAATTGGATCGATAATCTGTTTAGCTTGGCCCAACCCGATCTACTGGTCATGACAGTCATTATTGGCCTTTTTACCCTCGCTTTATTGCGTTTGCAATATCAAATGCGCTTTGAGCGCCAGCGAAGAGAAGAAACTGATCGGCAATTGCTGAACGCTCTCCAGCGCATTACTCATTTAGAAGATGCGCCTAGTGGTTTAGAACAACGTTCGAACCATTTTGAACATGATCTAAACCATGCAGAGTTAAAAAATAGACTTCAGGCCCCAGCGTCGTTAGGGAATGCTCCTGATAAATATCGCCATGTGGCTTCCTTAGCTCAACAAGGCATGGCTGTAGAGCAAATTGCTGAAGTTTTAAATATCTCTTTGCCTGAAGCAAACCAGCTCGTATCACTTTCACGTCTGGCACCAAAGCACGAGTAGTTCCCTCCTGGGCTTAATTCCCCCCCCCCCTCGCAAATACCACCCAACACTCTCCATAGTTGTCGCAGCAAATATGTGTAAATAGTTTCATCGTTACTAAAGATTCTTTCTCCTTTGGTCGAAATGTACAATAACAAAGGAGTTCATCATGAGTTCAGGAATCTACGCGGCCCTTAGTGGTGCGATTACAAAAATGCAGGCGGTTGAAATTGTATCGAACAATTTAAGTAATGCGAGTTCCGCAGGCTATAAAAAAGATAGACTCCATTTTGCTTCTGTTCTCGATGCGGCAACTCAAACAGGCCAAAGTCAGGGCCTTAATTATGCCTATGTTCCGAATAGTAAAACAGATTTTACCGAAGGGTTAATGGAGCCGACTCAGAGTGATTACGATGTCGCAATCAATGGCGATGGGTTCTTTAGAATTCGCCAAGACAATGAGATCTTTTATACTCGTCTTGGCAACTTTGCTCGTGCTGCCGATGGAACCTTGGTCACGCGAAGTGGTGAACAGGTACTATCTGCGGATAATAAACCTATTACAATTCCAGAGGGACCGATCAGTATTGATCAGTATGGCTCAATCTTAAGTGAAGAAGGTGAAGTTGGTCAGTTAGCCGTGTTTGATGTGGATACCAGCTTACTTGCGAAAGAGGGGGGTGCTAAATTTTCCTTTTCGGGCGACCCACAGAGTGTTCAACCTACGAACGAAGTGCAGCTAATGCAAAGAAATTTGGAACGCTCGAATGTAAAATCAATGGAAGAAACCGTTATTATGATGACCAGTATGCGTGCCTTTGAAAGTTATCAAAAAGCGATGAAGAACTATTACACTATCGATGGTAAGGCCGACGACATCGGCTCACTATAAATTTTGTTAAAAAATGAACGCTTAGGAGAAACCTTATGATCAGAGCATTGTGGACAGCAGCGACAGGGATGGATTCCCAACAGACAAATCTCGATGTCATCGCGAACAATCTGGCCAATGTTAATACCAGCGGATTTAAGAAAAGCCGTGCCGATTTTCAAGAATTGCTCTATCAGGTAAGTAAAACTCCAGGGAGTTCCACGTCTGCCGATACGGTGTCGCCAACGGGTATTCAGGTTGGTTTGGGTTCACGGACCGCCGCGGTGCAAAAAATATTTAGTGTTGGTGACATGATGCAAACTCAAAATGAGCTTGACCTTGCGATTGAGGGGCGTGGATTCTTTCAGGTAGATCTACCAGATGGGTCGACGGCCTATACACGCTCTGGTGCATTAAAAAAAGATGGCGATGGCCGTTTATCAACATCCGAAGGTTATCTGTTGAGTCCTCAAATTATCCTTCCTGAAAACACAACGAGTGTTTCTATTGGTCAGGATGGTACCGTTGATGTGTTTCTTGATGGCGATGCGACCTCTACACAGGTTGGCGTTCTTGAACTGGCAACATTTAGTAATGAATCTGGGCTACGTAGCCTTGGTCGTAACCTCTATGCTGAAACGGTCTCATCAGGTGGCCCGACAACGGGAGTTCCCGGTGAAAATGGTTTAGGAAGTTTATCTCAGGGGTACCTTGAGGGATCCAATGTCAGTGTTATGGAAGAGATGGTTAGTATGATTGCAGCGCAGCGTGCCTATGAGGTAAACTCAAAAGCGATTCAAACATCAGACGAAATTTTACAGATGACTAACAACCTTGTCTAAGGGGTATAAAATTGAGTGGAACAACTAAACGGTGGCTTGTGTTTTTGTGGTTGTTGCTCTTTGTTGGTAATGCATCATCAGTCTTGGCGCAGACCATTACCCTTAAGTCTAGAGTTGTTTCAAACCAATCACAAATCACGCTTGGAATGGTCGCTGAATTAACTCCTAGCTCAGAAGGCCTTGCGCAAAAAAGGTTAGTTCGTGCGCCTAACCCCGCAAAAAAAGTGGTGTTAAAACGTGCTCAAATTGAGAGATTGTTGCGTCAAAATGGTGTTGATACTGCAACCATAACTTGGGCGGGGCCTAAAACAGTTAACATCGTTGGCGCAAGTCAAACAGTAACCCCAAGCGATGTACAATACGCCATTGATGATTTTTTACGTGATGCCGAATTTCGGCTGCCCAATATAACCTTTGAATTTATCCCTTTTTCATTGCCCGAAGCATTTACTTTTCCTGCGGGTTCCTTGCAATATGATGTTATCCCTGCTGTTGAGACGATTGTTGGTAGTCGAAGTTTTACCATCGTATATCGAGTAGGCGGTAAAACGGTTAAGAATTTAGCCGTTCGTGGTCGTTTAAGCGCAAACGCTGAAGTGGTTGTCGTTCAACAACCTTTGCGACGTGGTGTTGTGATATCGAGTAACGATGTTGAATTAGTGGCTGTTGATATCAGCAAGGCACATGACCCTTTGTTTGTGCTTGAGGACGTTATTGGCCAAAGAGTTGTTCGTAGTATGCGTGCTGGGCAGTTGGTCGAAAGCAAATATATTGAATTGCCGCCAGTTATAAAAAAAGGTGATTTCGTTAGAATTATTGCTCAACGCGGTAGTATGGTTTTAACGGCCTCCGGGGTCGCGCGTCAGGACGGTCGCATGAACGAAACGATTCGAGTTAAAAATAGTAGCTCGCAAAAAGAGGTGCGAGGTCGAGTTATTGGCCCATCTCAAGTTAAAGTGGAGTTTTGATATGAGATTTCTTCTAATTCTCGCACTACTTATAATCCTTTCTGCGTGTGCACCTGTTGCCATGCAGGATCCTGTTACAACCAAACCAGTGACGATTGAGGAACCCATGATCGAACCTGTAGCACCGAAGACTCCAGGATCATTATGGACAACGGGCAATGGTAGTCTGTTTGTTGATAATCGTGCCGGTCGAATTGGCGATATTCTTACCGTGGCAATCTATGAAACAGCTGAAGCGAATAAGCAAGCGTCAACATCGACAGGGCGAACCACCAGTGCGAGTGCTGATATCACTAGTCTATTTGGCTTAGAGTCTAATTTAGCAGGATTGAATAGCGGCCTTGACCCAGCGAATCTCGTTAGTGCTGGGTACAAGAACGATTTTCAAGGATCTGGTACAACGAGTCGGAAAGAAAATTTAGTCGCCACCCTAACAACACGTGTTGTTGAAGTGTTGCCCAATGGTACATTGCGTATTTCGGGTAGTAAGAGTGTTACGGTGAATCATGAGCAGCAATTGATTCATCTGTCGGGTATTGTTCGGCAACAAGATATCTCGGCATCGAACTTGATTGATTCAAAATATATTCTTGATGCCAATATTATCTATACCGGAAAAGGGGTTATTGACGATAAGCAGAAGCCTGGCTGGTTGTTAAGACTGTTGGATAACGTTACCCCCTTTTAGTGGATGATAAATATTATGAAATTAGCGAATAAAATAAATAGAATTACACTGCTAAGCGTTTTCCTTATTGTCGCCACTTTGTTTCTGGTGCCTCCCGCGAATTCGAGCCGCATTAAAGATCTCGCTGATATTGAAGGGGTGCGTAATAACCAACTTGTTGGCTACGGTCTTGTTGTTGGTTTAAATGGTACAGGAGATAGTTCAAGCACTGAATTCACCACTCAGTCACTTGTCAATATGATGGAGCGCATGGGGATGCGTATCGACAGGGACAAGGTTAAGGTTGATAATGTCGCAGCGGTTATGGTCACTGCAAAGCTTCCCCCTTTTTCCAAAGTCGGTACAACCATTGATGTGTTGGTTTCCTCAATCGGTGATGCGGATAGTCTCGTTGGTGGGACTCTGTTGATGACACCGCTAAATGGTGCCGATGGTCAGGTTTATGCCGTTGCTCAAGGCGCATTGGCCGTGGGTGCGTTATCCTTTGGTGGTAAAGCCGCTAAAGTACAAAAAAACCACCCAACCGTGGGCCGTATCCCAGGCGGCGCATTGGTCGAGCAGGAGGTTCCGTTCCGTTTACCTGAAGATCCTGTCCTCACATACCGGCTACGGACGCCAGATTTTACGACAGTAACGCGGATGGCTAAAGCTATCAACCAGAGCTTTGGTGAAGTGTTAGCACACCCTGTTGATAGTGCCGGTGTTCGGATTACCATTGCCGATGATTATCTGAATTCTATGGTAGACTTTATTGCCAAAATTGAACGAATAGAAGTGCAGCCCGATATGCCAGCTAAAGTGATTGTCAATGAGCGCACAGGTACGATTGTTATGGGAGATAATGTCCGTATCTCCACGGTTGCCGTATCGCATGGAAATCTGAATTTAGTGATTAGTGAGTCAGCAATGGTTTCTCAGCCCGGTGCCTTTTCAGGTGGCGAAACAGAAAGTGTTCCTACCTCTGATATCGTTGCATCGGAAGACTCGGGCAATCTTGTTGTGCTACCGATGGGAGTAAGTATTGGCGATGTGGCACGTGCCCTTAATTCGATTGGAGCAACCCCTCGTGACTTGATTGCCATTTTTCAAGCGATTAAGGTTTCTGGCGCATTACATGCGGAACTAGAAGTTTTATAAACTTAGGGGTTTGAATGATTAAAACAAGAAAGGCTTGAAACATCATATCGTATGTTTTAAGCCTTTCTTGTTTCTCCTTTGATTGCGGTATGAATTGTTATCATGGTCAAGCACACCACTTTACTCTCTCCAAATTCTTTCACTGTAAACTAAAGAACTTTTTCAACATCCCGATAAGATAATAAGGATCACGTCTTTCAGAATTATAACTAGGGATGTTATGAATTTACACATTGACCCACGCATGTACACCAATCAGAGCTCACGACTTGAAAAAGGGACCGTCGCACGTGATGATGCTGCGCTACGGGAAACCTGTGAGGAATTTGAGGCGGTGATGGTACAGTTGATGTTTAAAACAATGCGTAGCTCTGAGGTTGATAGTGGGCTAATTGAAAAAGATGCTGCAAGTGATGTGTATCGTGATCTGTTTGACGGCGAAGTTGCCCGTGAATTGGCTCATAAGCAGAGTATGGGCTTAGGGCATATGATTTACCAGCAGTTGTCGGCAAACAAGTAGCGTATAATAATTCCCTTTCCTTTTTCAATCTCCCCTTCGGACAAATAATTTTATAAATCCGCAAAAATTTCCCTTTTTCACCTAAATTGATTCTCCAAACTTGTCGATAAGACAGCTAGGTAGGAATAAAAAGTAGTTAATCGGTTTACCCGTTTATGATATCGATACCAAAATACGAACTCAATTTCTGCTGTAACTTAGCAATATGGCAGTATTTAAACTAAAAATAGGTGGGGCTTATGACGATGCGAATTAATGGCGATCAAGGGATGATTCAGCAAGGACCCGTTAAAAAGGTTCAAGCAAAACAAGAATCTGTTGCTGAAACAGGTAAAGGGCAAGCAGCTGACAAGGTAAGCTTTTCGGCTGTACTACAGCAGGCGAGTCAGACCAAAGGTGCTGCGATGCCAGTACCTTCACAGCCAATTGATGGCTTAACTGCGCCACTATTGAATGCGCCCAATTATGTTCAAGATGTCGCTGAAACTCAAGAGGCTGAGCGCGCAAGTAAGGTTGAAGAGTTGAAGCTTCAGGTGGCTGAGGGCTCCTATCAACCCGACTTGAAAAAGGTTGCAACAAGCTTACTTAAATTCATGGCTGAAGGGCGACAGGTATGACACACACTGTTCACGAAAAGCTGCAGTCCTTACATGACGTTATCCTAGCTGAGCGGGAGAGCGCGAAAGCGCTTGACCTTGAGTCTCTACAGGAGGCGACACGCACTAAGGAGGAGTTGTTGTCGCAGCTTAATCTAGAGGATGAATTGAACCAAGAAGATCGTGCCTTGGCAGAGACCATCCGTTTTGAGAATCGCCGCAATGCATATTTGTTGTGGGCAGCCTTGAACTGGATTCGTGAATCAATGGAATTTTTTGGTCGCAAGTCCGCACCCGATTCCTACAACCCCACTGGGAGTTTGGTGTCGAATAAAAATGGAGGGCACTTGCTGTCCGGGAGGGTGTAATGGGCTTAGCTGCTGCACTCAATACAGGTAAAACAAGTTTATTTTCCAACCAGAAATCGATTGAGATCACTGGTAACAATATTGCCAATGTGAATACCGAAGGGTATTCACGGCAAAAAGCTGTTTATTCTGATTTTCCATCCCTTAAGTTCGGTAATTACTTTGTTGGTCAAGGCGTAAAAATAACCGATATTACTCGTGAACATGACGTCTTTGTTAACGAACAACTGCTTGATAAAAGTCAACTCCTTGGTTCTGAAGATGCCAAAGCAACACCTCTTGCAGAGTTAGAGCGAGTTTTTAGTGTCGGTGAAGATAACTTAGCCACAGAGATTGATCGTTTTTTTGATTCATGGCAAGAGTTGTCAGCGAATCCTAGTGGTCAAGTCGAGCGTGATATTGTTATCCAACGTGGTGAACTACTTGGTTCAGCATTTAATACCGTCGCCCGCGATCTTGATAACGTGAGTAGTAATATTAACGAAACGATTTTATCTGAGATTGATGGCGTTAACTTAAAATTGAGTCAGATTGCTGATTTGAACGGTAGGATCCAAACGATTGAGGCGAGTGGCACTTCTGCAAACTCATTTCGTGATCAACGTGATGTTCTTTTGCAAGAGGTAACCTACACATTAGGTGTGCAATCATATGAGGAGCCAACTGGCGCTGTAAATGTGCAGCTACCCGGTGGTTTACCTTTGGTTCAAAATGGTAGTGCCTTACAACTTAATGCAATATCCAGAGGCGATGACCTCGTGTTGGAGCTTAATATTGGCGAGAGTTCTTTTGATGTTGTCGGTAAGAATCTTGGTGGCAAATTTGAAGGTTTACTTGAGTTGCGTGACGAATTTATTCCTGCCCTTAAAGAGGATCTTGATCAAACAGCTTATTCTTTAGTCCAGCAAGTTAATGAATACCATGAGAAAGGAACTGGTCTCGATGGTTCTACAGGGGTTGCCTTTTTTAACAATCCTGGAACTCACAACAGTCAAACGTATGATGATCAAAATTTAGCAGCATTTGCTGGTGGTTCGATAAGTTTGGTTGTTGATGGTACCGATATTCCTGTTGATTTGGATCCTGCTTCGGGCCCATATAGTTTAAAAGATATCGAGCTCGCTATCACTGACGCTGTGGATCTAGCTCAGGCCGACCCGAGTTCGGGTATCGCCGCAAATGAGGGAGTCATTGCGAAGGTTACTGGAGATGATACAAACGGATATGTTCTAACTGTTGTGCCTGAAAAGCACAATGATAGTGTACAGTTGGATTTTTCTGGTATCGGTGGTAGCTATGATGCCCCTACGTTTAGTTCTGAGAGTTTAAGTGATTTAATCAGTATGTCACTGTCCAATTCAAAGCAGGTCGCAGCAGGTAACAGCAGTTCTCCTGGCGATAATACCAATGCATTAAGTATTTCAGCTTTGAAAGACGAAAATATCGTTAATGATGAAGACACACTGGTCAGCTTCTATGGGAAAATGGCTGCTCGAGTCGGTATTGAGGCGGGGCAGAACCGTTTGTCACAGTCGGGCGCTGAAGATGCATTGACTCAATTGAAAAATTTACGCGATGGTACGGTTGGTGTTTCCCTCGAAGAGGAGATGATCAATCTAATTAAGTATCAGCGTGGTTTTGAGGCTTCGGCAAAGTTGTTATCCACCGTCGATGAGATGCTGGTTTCTGTGCTATCCATTAAGAGGTAAATGTTATGAAATCGACACAAGCAACGACATTTCGTAGTCTTAAATCGGAGCTAGGTAGCATTAATAACCGTCTTGAGGATCTGCGTAATCAGGCTGCAACGGGTAAAAAGCTGATTCGACCCTCTGACGACCCTGCTGCTATCAGGCCTGTTCTCTCTGCTCGTACGCAAATAAGAGCAACTGATCGCTTTATTGAGTCTCTGTCAACATCCCTTGATCGTTTAGAGAATCAAGATACCTATCTTGATCAAGCTGAAAATCTGT
>Ga0193955_1001143_pt1 | contig 13005 bp, 11 predicted proteins | sample BB_6_MG_FD_140343 | JGI IMG/M metagenome (GOLD analysis project Ga0193955, IMG submission 140343) | Microbial mat bacterial communities from the Broadkill River, Lewes, Delaware, United States - BB_6_MG | ecosystem: Environmental > Aquatic > Freshwater > River > Microbial mats | place: USA... | reverse complement strand
CCTCCATCGATCGCTGAACAGCGGTCTCAATACGTGCAGTGATTGCATAATCCAACGCGCCACGGTCACTGACACGAATCAATCCCTTGGTAATTTTCATCAGCGTAAGCTGTTGCTCAATCCGCTCACGGATCAGATGCTCAAACTGCTTAATCACCGTTGATTCAATCTCAATAATCAACTGCTCGGCGGGTTCAACATAAACCATCATATCGCTCGATTGCATGGTTCCGGCCTGGGCTTTAGACTCGATCTCCATCAGTGCCTCCCTAAATCAGGTTCTATATGGACCTGCTGTAAATATTTGCTAGAGGTTAAAAAACTTAGCGTTGTTTCTGGTACAAGTTGCGCCAGAGTTTCAAAAGAGTTTCCTGCTAATAATTGCCGTACTTGCGAGGCACTTATTGCCCCTTGTTTTGACTCAATGCGTGCTACCTCACACAACTCAACCCCGTATCGGCCGAGCTGTTGCTGCAATGCTTTGTTATAGCTGTGAGTTGTTGCGCAATAGGGTTCTGAACCGACAAACCGATACTTAATTGAAAAAAATGGTGCGATATATCGACCGAACAGTTCAATATCGATGGCGACCTGTTCATCACGAGCGAGGTCGCTATTTTTCAAAAAATATTCGGGGAAAGTAACCTGACTCACGGCATAAGGACCGGTAGCTAACACCACGACATTGCGCACGTGGGCCACACCCTTTTGCACGAGATCAAATCGAACCTGAAAGGGGAAACTGGAGTGATCTGCTTCGACGACAAAAACATATAACTTATCGACTTTAGCAGCGGCTTTTTCAATTAAATACCGATGACCAAGGGTGAATGGGTTGCAATTAACCACCACACAACCATTTTTGCCATCTTCAACCAGCGAAGCATATTGCTGCAGATAGTGCTTAATGCCGCGGCCATATTCCAGTAACGCAACCCGTTCACTGGTACACAACAAGTGAAAATTAAGAGCAACAAAACTGTGGTATTGTGCCGGCTTGGTATAGACAAAGAAATTTTCGATTCCCGCCTGATAACCGCGGCCAATTAAGCCATGAATTATCTCGGCGAACAGTTCACTGCTTTGATGCTCGCTGTCCACAGTGATCATTTTCAGCAATGCGCCCTGTCTGCTACCTGTTGCCAGCAAGCGGCCGCATTGATCCTTTATCCCGAGCACATCATCAGCGTCAGGCTCAAAGTTCAAGCCAGAGCGCCCTAATAACGTGGCAACCTGTTGCAGTTCATGTTGACTGGATAATGGCTGTAACATCGGATAGCTCCACTCAATACGGCTTAAGTACTCGTTACACAGTTAATAATGCAACATATTTGCCAACAAGCAAGCTAACGCTAGTCACTTGGTATCTTAATCACCCTCTAAGGGCAGTAAAAGGGGCTAAACTGGCTTTCAATAAACTTGACTAATTCACACAGTTATCCAATTCGACACAAACGTCTTTCTGGCACAATGGGTGTCGTACAACAACTGTTTCAACTTGAGACACTATGTCTCAGAGGGTGATTATAGAAGCAGGATAGATGCTACACTGTTAGGTGCCGAATTGATCAGTACGGCCATTCTATTGAGTTAGGAGTGTAAGAGACAGGGTCACAATGTCGTGTCATTGCTGACAAGCAACGACGAAAGCCCTATCATCAACTCTGCCGATAGGGCGCTTAGTAAAAAAAAATGCCACACTTCGAATAATCAAAGCGTGGCATTAATTCATAATTTAAAGAGAAGTGTTACTTTATCTTCCATACTGTTCCGGCCGCGCCATCAAGGAGCAACACCCCTTTTTCAGCAAGGTCGTCACGAATCTCATCGGAACGAGCAAAGTCTTTATCTTGACGTGCTTGAAGTCGCTCGGCGATTGCAGCTTCGACTTGGGCAACCTCCATCCCTAAGTCGGCAAGGCCAGCAAGGTTTTGCTGCTCTAACCACTGCTTTGGTTCAGAACCGAACATCCCGAGGACATCACCCAACTTGAGAAAAGTATTATACAGAGCGCGCACAGAGGCAACCAGATCCGCTTTTTTACGGAACTTTTTCGTTGCCATCAAGCGGTTCATGGTACGAATCCCTTCAAACAGATGACCAATCGCTAAAGCAGTATTGAAATCATCATCCATCGCTTCGCGAAACTTTTGCTCTAACTCTTCACCATCTGTCGCAGTGGTGCCTTCATCAACGGTACATTCCGCCAACACCTCCGCAGCAGCTTGCAACCCTTCGTAAAAACGGGTCAAACCTAAGCGTGACTCTTTAAGGTTTTGATCTGAAAAGTCGATGGGGGAACGATAGTGTGCCGAAAGGATGAAAAAACGGACAATTTCAGCGTCGTAGCTCTCAAGAATATCGCGGATGGTAAAAAAGTTACCCAACGACTTACTCATCTTCTCTTTGTTAACGTTGACAAAACCGTTGTGCAACCAATATTTGACGAACGGCTTGCCTGTTGCCGCCTCACTTTGAGCAATCTCATTTTCATGGTGGGGGAAAACGAGGTCTTTACCGCCACCGTGAATATCAAACGACTCACCGAGATACTCCATCCCCATTGCTGAACATTCGATATGCCAACCCGGACGCCCTTTACCCCAAGGTGAATCCCAAAATGGCTCATCGGGTTTCGCCGCTTTCCATAGCGCAAAATCCATCGGGTTGCGCTTCTTATCACCAACAGCAATTCGAGCGCCCGCCTGCATCTCATCGAGATTACGCTTACTCAGCTTGAGATACTCATCGAATTGCTCAACAGCGAAATAGACATCACCATCGCTAGCATAGGCTTTGCCGTTAGCAATCAAACGCTCAACGAGAGCAATAATGTGAGAAATGTGCTCAGTAGCTTTCGGTTCGACGGTTGGCTTCTTAAGACCGAGGCGTCCCATATCTTCATCAAATGCGCGGATAAACTCTTCCGACAACGCCTGACTGGTAATACCGCGCTCGTTCGCCCGATTGATAATCTTATCATCAACATCGGTATAATTACGCACGTAGGTCACTTCGTAATCGCTGAACTGGAGATAACGGTAAATAATATCAAAGACAATGTTTGCGCGCGCATGACCAATATGACAGTAGTCATAAACGGTGACACCACAGACATACATCCCGACTTTACCCGGCTCAAGTGTTTGAAACGGCTCTTTTTGTCCTTTAAGAGTATTATAGACACGCAAACTCATGATGACCTCTTTCGTAAATGGATCTTAAATTTTATAGTTTCAATACGTCGTTAATTCACAAAGCACTCACACCACGTGTTTCAAGTTGCCGATGGTGAGTGCTGAAAGTTAAGCGAAAGCGTTGAAAGCAATGACCATCGGCAACTTGAATAACCACCGATTGACATACCCTCTATACTAAGAGTGACAAATCAACTCTACTTCGCTTTTTGCCACGAATCACGTAACGTCACCGTACGATTAAACACCAACGCATCGGATTTTGATTCGCTATCGGCACAAAAATAACCCAAGCGTTCAAACTGGTAAGACACACCAATTTCAGCATTTGCCAAACTTGGCTCAGCGTAACAACAGGGAATAATTTCCATCGAATCGGGGTTCATCTCATCGATAAAATCGACCCCCTCCTTGCTCGCCCCCGGACTTTCGACATTGAACAAGCGATCATACTGACGCACTTCAACTTTTAGCGCGTGAGGTTGTGACACCCAGTGGATAATCCCCTTAACCTTGCGTCCTTCGGGGGCTGCGCCTAATGTTGCTGCATCGTGGGTGCAATGCAGTCCAATAATTTTACCCTGTTCATCGCAAATGAAATCATTACACTTTATGACATAACTGTTACGTAAGCGCACTTCACGACCAGGTCCGAGACGGAAAAACTTCTTCGGTGGATCTTCCATAAAGTCATTACGTTCAATGTACAGTTCACGACTAAATGGAATTTGACGGCGACCCATTTCTGGCTGTTGCGGATGAACAGGTGCATCAAGAATCTGTTCTTGGCCCTCGGGGTAATCGGTAATGACAACTTTGATCGGATCAATCACACACATCGCCCGTGGAGCTGTCTCGTTAAGTTGCTCACGGACACAATCTTCGAGAACACTCATGTCGATCCAGCTATCACTTTTGCCAACACCAATACGCTCGCAGAAAGTGCGAATGGCCTGCGCAGGGAAACCACGACGACGCATACCAACGAGAGTTGGCATCCGTGGGTCATCCCAACCTGAAACATGATTTTGGGCAACCAATTGTTGCAACTTACGCTTGCTCATTACCGTATAACCGAGGTTCAGGCGGGCAAATTCATATTGACGTGGGGCAAAGATGCCCAATTGCTCGATAAACCAATCGTATAATGGCCGATGATCAGCGAATTCAAGGGTGCAAATCGAATGGGTGATCTGCTCAATCGAATCAGATTGACCGTGAGCGAAGTCGTACATGGGGTAGATACACCACTCATTGCCTGTGCGATGATGATGAGCATGAAGAATGCGATACATGGCTGGGTCACGTAGGTTCATGTTGGGTGCCGCCATGTCGATTTTAGCGCGCAGAACCTTTTCGCCATCACCAAATTCGCCGTTACGCATGCGCTCAAACAGGTCGAGATTTTCCTCAACACTTCGTTCCCGACAGGGACTATTAGTGCCCGCCTGAGTCAGAGTTCCGCGCATTTGACGCATCTCTTCACCAGTTAGATCATCGACATATGCCTTGCCAGCACGAATCAGTTGCGTGGCAAATTGATAGAGTTGCTCGAAATAGTTTGAGGCAAAATACTCGTTTTCACCCCAATCAAAGCCCAACCAACTGACATCAGTTTTAATGGCATCAATGAATTCAGTCTCTTCTTTAACAGGGTTGGTATCGTCAAAACGGAGATGACACACGCCGCCCTGCTCTTCGGCAACACCAAAATTGAGGCAGATCGACTTGGCGTGACCAATATGGAGGTAACCATTTGGTTCTGGTGGAAAACGGGTGGCCAAACGACCATCATTTTTATTATTTTTAAGATCTTCAGTAACAATGTTGCGAATAAAGTCTTTTGTTTGTGACTCAGTACTCATAGCTGTGCAACGACCTTTCGTTCAGATTGAACTGTTTGGGAGACAAGGATCACTACGGCATGTGCTGAGATCCCCTCTTGTCGACCTTCAAAACCAAGTTGTTCCGTTGTTGTTGCCTTAACGTTGACCTGTTCAGGGGCAACGTCGCAACAACGGGAAATATTTTCAACCATCTTGCTGAGATGTGGAGCGAGTTTCGGTTGTTGAGCAATAAGTGTCGTATCTAAATTACCAACCTCCCAGCCCGATTGTGCTGCAAGCCCAATAACTCGTTTTAGCAGCTTAAGGCTTGAAATGCCCTTAAATTCTACATCATTATCGGGAAAATGTTGCCCAATATCACCCGCCCCTATAGCGCCTAAAATGGCATCACAGATAGCATGAAGCAGCACATCAGCATCGGAATGGCCCAACAGTCCCAAGCTATGCGGAATCTCTACACCGCCAAGGATCAATTTTCTATCGTTGACCAAGCAATGGACATCGTAACCGTGACCAATCCTCATTGGAAGCATTGTTTTCTCCATCTACTTTTAAAAGTTCGCACACTCTAGGGCTCTCGCCGTAACGCTAAAAAAGCTTCGGCGATAAGGAGATCTTCCGGGGTGGTAATTTTGATATTCTGGTAGCTACCCTCAATCATCGCCACAGGCAGACCTTGCCACTCTAGCAATGAGGCATCATCGGTACCACTGTATTGCTGCTGTTGCGCAGCGTCATGCGCCGCTAAGATCTGCTCATAACGAAAAGCTTGAGGCGTTTGCGCCGCCCACAACTCATCTCGTCGTGGTGTTTCAACAATCACCGCGCCATGAACTCGCTTAATCGTATCCTTAACGGGCACACCAACTACGCAGGCCCCCGATTGTTCCACCTCAGCGAGTACGGCATCAAGATGGCTTGCTTGGTAGAGCGGCCGCACACCATCATGAATAATGACAATATCTTCCGCATTGGCACCACAGGCCAACAGTCCATTTCGCACAGAATCTTGCCGTTGATCTCCACCAGTAACAATACCACGGACCTTGGTAAAATTGTACGGTTCGATGCAATCACGTTGGCTGAATTGGCGTTGATTTTCTGGGGCTATGATGTAGATATGATCAACACGAGGATGGCTATCGAAGACAGCCACTGTGTGAGTGAGGATAGGCCGATCATCAAGGCTGAGATATTGCTTACTAACAGCGCCACCCATACGGCGGCCTAGACCTGCTGCTGGAATTAATACAATGACACGCATAACATTTCACTCAGTGCATTCAAGAGGAAAACCTTTCAAAATAAAAAAGACCAGGTTTACGATAACCTGGCCCTCATTACTTTGAAAAAACCTAACTTATTATCGATTAAAAACCTTATCGACCCGTTGGCCCACTTGGTCTTCTTCAACATCTTCAGCGAACGCCATCTCTTTAATGACTAAGCGACGAGCGAGTTCCATCACTTTTTTTTCACCGTAAGAAAGCTCTTTACCCACGCTAATCATGTACAGTTCACGTAACACTGCGGCAACGCAGAGAAGATCACCTGATTTAATTTTTTCAGTATAATCTCGTTGACGACGACTCCACGAAGAGATATTGCCGATGGGAGCTTCCGTATCTTCTAAAACATCGTAAACGTCCTGAATTTCATCTTTGGCAACCAAACAACGTAAGCCCACTTGAGCAACATTAGCTGTTGGCACCATAATAATCATGTCGCTATCGCAAATGCGCATGACATAAAAATCGTGCTTCTCGCCTGAAAACTCTTTGGTCTCGATTGCTTCTATAATTCCTACGCCTTGAGCTGGGTAGACAGCTTTATCACCAATACTAAACAACATGAGACACCCCATAAGTTATGACACCGCCGCAATAAACTTTAAGCTGGCACTCGAATGCCATTGTTTTGCGACAGTCTTCCAGAGTACTACAACCGCTCTGCCACGTCAAGGTAACGGCCAAAAACCTTCTATTTAATACTGGATTCGTGATTACTGCTATGTTAGCCTGACAAAATTTGCTGAGGAGTTACCAACCTTGAATGTGCTTTTCGCCTTACTAATATCTTCATTTTTCTTGCTTCTCGCCCCCACTGCCGCCTGTAGCGCTAACAGCGAATCCAGCCAACCTTCACAATTAAGTTTTGCTGAATCCCTCTATTCAGAAGAGGACTACTACCGTGCCGTAACTGAATATAAGCGCTTTCTTCATTATCACCCTAATCACCCTGCTGCCGCTCATGCTACACTCAATATGGCTCGCTGTTTTTTACATGGTGAACAATGGAGCAAGGGCGAAGAGGCGCTTAGCAAACTTATACAGCGCTACCCGAACAGCCAAGAGAGCGATTATGCAGCCATTCTGTATGCAGAGATTCCGTACAAACAACACAATTTCAATCGCACCCTTGACCGCCTAAGCCAAAACGCATTACAAACATCACCAGCTGCACTTGCCCAGCACCGAGCCGATTTACGTCTGTGGTCGCTGGCTTCAAACGGTAACTACGATCAGTTTATTAATAACGAAACCCCTGACACGCAATATTCACAACTTAATGGTGAGCTTCAGCTACTCAACCAATTGCCACTCAAATCACCGCGCCTTGCAGGAGGACTCTCTGCAATAATTCCTGGCAGTGGCCAATTGTATGCAGGGCGCTATCGTGAAGCAGGCATGTCACTGCTACTCAATGCAGCCTTTTTGGGTGGCGGAATTCAATCGATTAAAACAGGCAACCACGTTCTTGGCGGGATTTTATTGTTTTTTGAAGCGGGTTGGTACGGTGGCAACATCCACAACGCTATGAACAGCGTCCATAAGTACAATCGCGACTTACAGCAATCAGCCGTATCACGCCTCATTGAGCAATACAATTTTTCTCTATTAATTGATGACAAAACCACTGGTCTACAGATATCCGGTCGTTTCAACTAAGCTATTCCAAAAAAAAGGGCAAAGGAGTTACTATGTCTATAGCAATTATTGGATCAGGGGCCTTAGGTCTATACTATGGCGCCATGTTACAACGCGCAGGCGAGGAGGTTCACTTCCTGTTACGCCGCGACCTTGATGCTATCCAAGAGGATGGACTGTCGGTCATCTCAATCAGTGGTGATTTTCATCTCGACAAAGTCAATGGTTATAACGACTCAAACGATATGCCTAAAGTTGACATGGTGATTATCGGCCTAAAAACATTTGACAACCACGACATGGACGCACTCATTCGTCCACTCCTACATGAAGATACCGCGATTTTAACGCTCCAAAACGGCCTTGGTAATGAGGAACAACTTGCACGTCTATTTGGCGCACAGCGTATTTTAGGTGGCGTTGCATTTCTGTGTTCGAACCGTGGTAAGCCAGGAACAGTTCACCATTTAGGGCAGGGGAAAATTAGACTGGGTGAATTTTCTGGGGGTCTGTCCGCACGCGCGCAAGCACTGGCTGAAATGTTTCAACAAGCGTGCGTTCCGTGCGAAGCGGTGGCAGACTTAAAGAAAGCACGCTGGGAAAAGCTAGTCTGGAACATCCCTTTTAATGGCTTGTGTGCATTGACCCAATGCACCACGGACCAGCTGCTCAATCACCCGCCGAGTCGAGAGCTTGTTCAAACCTTGATGAACGAGGTGGTTCAAGGAGCCAACGCGCAGGGCCTAAGTACAGACATTGCAGCAACGGACTTTGCCGCTCACCTTATTGATCTCACCGAAGGGATGGGCGACTACCGTCCCAGTATGATGATTGACCGACAACAACAGCGCGCCTTAGAGCTTAATTCAATCTATGCCATACCATTACAACATGCCAAACAGCAAGGGGTGGCAATGCCACAAACAACCATGCTGTTCAGCTTACTCGACCTCGGAGAACAAACAGTAACGACAGAGTAACACGTGGCTATGCTAAGGGCAGGCGGATAACAAACTGACTGCCCTGACCATAAACACTTTCCACATGTACATCACCATGATGAATTTGAACAATATGTTTCACAATGGCTAGCCCGAGACCACTGCCACCAGCCTTACGACTACGCGCCTTATCTACCCGATAAAAACGCTCAAACAGTCGCGGCAAGTGTTCGGGCTCTATCCCACAGCCCTGATCGACAACCCGCACTTCAGCCATACCATCACGCTTAATACAACTGACTAAAACCGACGTTCCTTCAGCACTATACTTGATGGCATTATCAATAAGATTCGTCAACGCCTGCTCAAGTAATGCCCCATTGAAAGCAACTAAAACGGCCTCACCCTGTGCCGATTCGATGGTGATCCCCATCTGCGTGGCTAACATGGTGCAATCGTTGATAGCTTCGTCAACAATGGCAACAAGATTACCTGGTTCAAGTTCAAAGTTCTGCTTCTCTTCACCTTGCTCGATCCGTGAAAGGCTCATTAAGTCTTCAATGATAATACTCAGACGTTCGACCTGACGTTCAATAATATGTAAAAAATCTTCCGAATTTTGTCGATCATCTAACGCACCATCAAGTAATGTTTCGACAAAACCCTTGATCGCCGTGATGGGCGTTTTTAGCTCATGCGAAACATTAGCAACAAAGTCACGCCGCATGGTTTCAAGGCGACGCATACGGGTCAGATCATTGAACACCACCAACGCACCAATACTTTCGTCATTACCGCCGCGCAGCATTGTCCCGTGTGCTTGAATACATATTTCAGAATCGCCTGAGAACAACACCATATCCTGCTCTAAGGCTATTTCACTATCCATAGTATCGGTGATGAAATCGAGCAGATCGGCCTTACGCACCACCTCCTGTACGCTTAGCCCCACCACACCATCAACACTGACATCAAGTAAGCGCGCAGCAGCAGGATTAATACGCAACACATTTTGACTAGAATCAATGGCGATAACCCCCTCGACCATACTACTCAGAACAGAATCTTGCTCATTACGCTGTTTATCGATGGTGGTAATGCGATCATTAAGCTGAACTGCCATCTCGTTGAGGGCCTGAGCCAAGGCGACAATTTCACTTGAACCACTAACCCGTAAACGGTGCTCAAAATCTCCCTGCGCATAACGCTCGGCCTCCTGTTTAATTTGCTCAAGAGGACGACTAATGCGCCGAGAGATAACCAAACTCAATAAAGCGACAAGAAGGATAGCAATTAGGCCGCCAACAACAACACGTTCACGCAGCACACCGATTCGTGCTTCGACAGCATCAATCGACATGGCCGTGCGCACCACACCAACCACTGCACCTTCGCTCACTACTGGCACAGCAAGATACATCATCTTTTTTTGTAACGTACGGCTAAAACGGATCGATGTTCCAATTTGACCATTTAACGCCTTGACCACCTCTGGACGCGCTGCATGGTTCTCCATCCGCGCAGGCTCTTCACGAGTATCACCAACCACTTTACCGCTTGGCAATAAGATCGTAATACGTGTCGAAATTCGCACTCCCGCTTCACGACAGAGCTGATTAAGATCTTGCCATGATTGACCCAAAATAGGCTTTTGCGCCTGAAGAGCAACCAACTGGGCACGAGCACGTAAAGACTCAACCCGATCATGACGATGAAACTCTTTCAATGCTGAGGAGAAGTACCATGAAACAGCGACAATCGCGATCACTGTCACGAGAAAAAAAACAGGATAGATCTGCCACAATAGCCGGCGAGAACGATTATTTTTCATCACAATTAATCCTTGAAGCGGTAACCAACACCACGCACCGTTTCGATGCAATGACCATTTTTGCCCAACTTACGCCGCAGACCAACAATTTGCACATCCACTGCACGATCAGTAACTGAATAATCTTCACCACGCACAGCATTAACAATTTGATAACGGGTAAACACCCAGCCTGGACGGCTAGCAAGAAAATGGAGAACACGAAATTCGGTGTAAGTGAGTTCGACGGTTCGACCCTCAACCAAAACCTCGTTACGTCCCGGATGAATTACTAAACCGTGACTTTCAATCACCGCTTCACTGTTAATTTCAACGTCGGGTTCTTGATCGGAATAACGCCGCAAAACGGCAGCCACCCTAGCGAGCAACACCTTAGTGCTAAAGGGTTTGGTTACATAATCGGCCGCACCAATCTCAAGGCCGGCAACGATATCAGACTCCTCACCTTTGGCCGTTAACATGATAACAGGAATGTCGCGTAGCACGCTATCGTCCTTCAACGTCTGACACACTTCAAGACCATTCATCGCCGGTAACATGAGATCTAATATTACTAAATCAGGCTGAGTATCTTGAGCTACACGAACACCCTCTTCGCCGCTCGTTGCAGTGACAACCTGATACCCCTCACGACTTAGGTTGTAATGAACCAACGCCAGAATATCCTCTTCATCCTCAACAATCAGTATTGTTTTATTCATCGATTATCCATCCTTTCAAGATACTTAAACGCCTCAAACGTTAGGAATTGATGAGAACGAACGATTTTTTACATTTATTTAACCGTTTTTGCCACAGCACACATATCTTCATCAGCCAAACCCTGCTGACAAGCGCGCTTAAACACCTCATTCGCAGTCGCCACTGATGGCAGAGCAACCTGCTTGTCGTCACCAATTTGAATGGCTAAACGCAGGTCTTTTTGTAAGTGCTTAAGGGGGAAATTAGCACTGTAATTTTCAGCCAACAAAGCAGCCCCCTTACCCGCATACATTGGACACGCCAACGCGCCCTCACTAACAATGTCGAGGAAATCCTCCCCCTTAAGGTCACAGGCATCAACAAGGCTCATCGCTTCACCGAACACCGACATCATGCTGCCCATCATCATGTTGACGGCAATCTTCATACTTGCTGCGGCACCAATTTCGCCAAGAAAGACACTTTTCTTGCCCATAACCTCAAAGGCCGGTTGCACCTTGTTCCACAACGCCTGATCACCAGCAGCCATAATCACCAATTGACCATCTTTAGCGGGTTGCAACGATCCCGAAACTGGCGCTTCAAGATACAAACCACCTCGTGCCTGTACCGAAACACCGATCTTTTCAGCCGTTTGTGGGTCAACCGTCGACATATCGACATAGCTCTTACCTTGACTAATTCCTTGAATGACACCGTGCGGAGAAAAACACACCGACAACGCCGCTTGCGGGTCAGAAACCATACAAAAGGTGATATCTGCGGCGGCAACCACTTCGAGGGACGTTCCGACTTGCTTCGCCCCCGCTTCAACGAGATTTTTACACTTACTGGCATCGCGATTAAAAACAGTCAGTTCATGTCCGGCGTTGAGTAGATTTAACGCCATGGCGTTGCCCATTAATCCCGTTCCGATAAAGCCATATTTTGCCATGCTAATTACTCCTTATAAATATCATGATTATAAATTTCAAGATAACTGCACACCGCCAGCGCTGTGTGCCTTTAGTCCCTGAGTGCGGGAAGTAAGTGGCAACGTTGGACGCAATCGGGGGCTAAAGGTTCACGCCACCCACCTGATCCGCTCACAAAACCATCACCCTGTGAAACAACTCCACATTAATCCGTCAAACCCAACTCTTGCTTTTCCAGGCGCAATAACTGATCGCGCAACTCCGCCGCCCGTTCAAAGTTAAGCTCGGAGGCTGCCGCCAACATCTGCTTGCGCACCTCTTTAATCTCTTTACGCAACTGGGCTGGGTTTTTCCATGCCGCCAACTCTTCGGCCACCTGCAACAGCTCACCGCTATCACCCTTGAGGTCTTCAAGAATGGTGCGCATCGATTTCGATACCGAGCGCGGCGTAATGCCATGCTCGGTATTGAACGCCTGTTGATGGTCACGACGGCGCTCCGTTTCATCAATACAGGCTTTCATCGATTTCGTCACCCGATCGGCATACATAACCACTCGACCGTTAACATTCCGTGCCGCACGGCCACAACTCTGAATCAAGGCGCGGGCGCTACGCAAAAAACCCTCTTTATCGGCATCTAAAAT